>Ga0123337_10001970_pt1 | contig 24485 bp, 26 predicted proteins | sample frozenSSSSmetaG_FD_89792 | JGI IMG/M metagenome (GOLD analysis project Ga0123337, IMG submission 89792) | Glacier valley bacterial and archeal communities from Borup Fiord, Nunavut, Canada, to study Microbial Dark Matter (Phase II) -... | ecosystem: Environmental > Aquatic > Freshwater > Ice >...
ACTTGCGGGCGCCGGCGCCGAACCCCGCTGCTAGACTGGATCGAAGCTCCACGCCGCCTCCGTGCCCTCCAAGATCGACTCCACTTCCAGCGACCCTGCTGCGCTCAGTCTTCACGGCGCGCTCCAGTTGTTGCAGCAGTCTGGCCACGACCTGCCGGACCGCAAGGCGTCCCCGACGGCGTGGCTGCAGGCGGTGATCGACGGCCTGTGCGAGCTGTCGAGCCGTGATCCGCTCACCGGTTTGGCCAACCGGCGCCAGTTCGAGCTGCAGCTTGCGAGCGAAGTCGATCGTGTCGCCCGCGCCGGCGAGCCGGCGCTCGTCCTGATGATCGACATCGACCACTTCAAGCGCGTCAACGATGCCCATGGCCACCAGGCCGGCGACGTCGTGCTGAAGGCCGTCGCCAATGCGCTGCGCGACTGCATCCGGCCGATGGACACGGTCGCCCGCTTCGGTGGCGAAGAGTTCTCGATGATCCTGCCCAACTGTCCGCCCTCGTTCGGGATGATGGTGGCCGAGCGCATCCGCACGCACGTGTACTCGCGCGTCATCGGCATCGCGCCGGGACAGAACGTGTCGGTCAGCGTCTCGATCGGCGGTGCCTTCGCGCCGCAGTGGGTGCGCTCGTCGTCTCTGCTCTGGGTCGAGCGTGCCGACCAGCATCTCTATCGCGCCAAGTCGGAGGGCCGCAACCGCGCCTGCCTCGAGCAGCCGATGGTCTCGCACGTGAGTGCCGAAGAAAAGGGCCTGCTCTTCGGCACCTCGCAGTTCCAGGAATTCGAATGACGAAGCGGGCCTCGATCCTCGCGGTGACAAGCGGCAAGGGCGGCGTCGGCAAGACCTTCTTCTCCGCCAACCTCGCCGCCGCGCTCGCACGCCGCGGCGAGAACGTGCTGGTGCTCGACGCCGATCTCGGCTTGGCCAACCTCGACGTCGTCCTCAACCTGCAGCCGAAGATCACGCTGCACGACGTGTTCACCGGTACGGCGACGCTCGAGGAGGCAGTCCTCGCCGCGCCGGGCGGCTTCTCGGTGCTGCTCGCGGGCTCGGGGCTGGTCGAATATTCGCGTCTCACGCCGCAGGTGCGCGAGCAGCTGGTCGAGATCATCGACAAGCTCGCGCCGCGCTTCGACCGCATCCTGATCGACACCGGCGCCGGCATCTCCGACGTCGTGCTCCACGCGATCTCGCTCGCCGACGACGTGCTCGTCATCGCCACGCCCGAGCCGACGTCGATGACCGACGCCTACGCCACGATCAAGCTGCTCGCGACGCAACAGCAGCGTCGCGGGATCCGGCTCGTCGTCAACCAGGTGAGCGTGACCGGCGAGGGCCGCACGATCAAGAAGCAGCTGCAGCTCGTCGTCGATCGCTTCGTCGTGCCGCAACTCGACGACGGCCGCGGCGCCGCCGTGCCGCTCGAGCTCATGGGAGAGATTCCGACCGATCCGGCGGTGCGCGATGCCGTCAAGCGCCGCGGCCTGCTCCTCGAGATCACGCCCGGCTCGCCGGCAGCCTCGGCGGTGATCGCGATCGCGACGCGCTTCGCCGGCGAGAAGGCGATCGCCGCCGCTGCGGCCGTCAAGGCGCAGGCCGTTTCGCGCCTGGCCTGAGCAGCACCAGCAAGGCGCCGTGACCGCCGTCGGCGGGCCGGGCGTGGGTGAAGGCGAGCACCTCGTTGCGCTGGACCAGCCACGACTTCACCTTCGCCTTGAGCACCGGCTCTCGGCCCGGCGAGCCGAGACCCTTGCCGTGGACGACCCGCACGCAGCGCAGGCCCTCGCGCGCGGCGTCGCGCAGGAACGTGTCGATGCGCTCGCGCGCCTGGTCGCGCCGCAGGCCATGCAGGTCGATCTCGGCCTGCATCACCCAGACGCCGCGGCGGAGCTTCCTCACAACGTCGATGCCGATGCCGCTGCGCCGATAGGAGAGCGCATCGTCGGTGTCGAGCAGAGACTCGGCGTTGAAGCCGTCGGAAAGCGATTCGACCAGCGCCGCGGCCTCGTCGCGCTGGCGCTGACGCGCCACCGGCTCGGGCCGCGGCTTGGGCAGCGGCGGCGTGGCGCCCTTGCGCAGCGAGATCACGTCGCCGACGGTGCGCGCGAACAGGTCGCGCTCGCGTCGCTCGGCCGTCTCCCGCTCGGCGAGCTGCGCGCGCTCGGCGGCTGCCGCGGCGTCGGCGATGCGGCGTCGCTCGTCCAACGCGGCGCGGATGCGCGTCAGCTCCGCGAGCGAGCCCGCCTTGCCCGGCGCGCCGCTCACAGCAATCCCCGCTCGGCGAACGAGACGATGGCCGCGCCGTGGCCGACGACGAGGTGGTCGAGGACGCGCACGTCGACCAGCGCCAGCGCAGTCTTCAGCGTCTGCGTCAGGAACTCATCCGAGCGCGACGGCTCGGCAAGGCCCGATGGATGGTTGTGGGCCAGGATCACCGCCGCCGCGCCGAGCTCGAGCGCGCGCTTGACGACCTCGCGCGGGTACACGCTCGTCTGCGTCAGCGTGCCGCGAAACATCTCCTCGAGGCGCACGAGCCTGTTCTGGGCGTCGAGGAAGAGCACCGCGAAGACCTCGTGCTCGCGGCCGCCGAGCTGCAGATGCAGGTATTCCTTCACCTTGGCCGGCGCGTCGAACACCGGCCTGGCGTTGAGCTCGCTCGCGACCGAGCGGCGCGCGAGCTCGAGCACGGCCGCGATCTCGGCGCGCTTGGCCGGGCCGAGTCCCTTGATGCGCTTCAGATCCGCGGGCTCGGCGCGCAGCAGGCCGGCGAGGCCGCCGAACGCGTCGAGGAGCTGCTGGGCGAGCTGCAGGACGCTCGTGCCCTTGAAGCCGGTGCGCAGCAAAAGGGCGATCAGCTCGGCATCGGCGAGGGCTTGCGGCCCGAGCGCGAGCAGCTTTTCGCGCGGTCGCGCCGAGGCGGGAATGTCCTTCAACATGGCGGGTCGGGTCGCAGGGCGTCCGGCTCGTAAAATACGAGCTCAGTCTATTCCCTCGAAAGGCGCCCGCTTGAACCGCGTCGAGCCCGGCTCGTTCCTCACCTTGCACTACCGCTTGCGCGGCGACGATGGTGCGGCGTTCGTCGACACCTTCGCGACGCAGCCCGCCACGCTCTCGCTCGGCACGGGCGAGCTCGCGCCGGCGATGGAAGCGCGCCTGATCGGCATGGAAGCGGGCAGCGAGGGCTCGTTCGCGCTCGCGGCGGGCGAGGTGTTCGGCCAGCCCGATCCGGGTCTCGTGCAGCGCGTGAGCCGTGCGCTCCTCGCCAGGGAAGGCGACGCGGATGGCGACTACCAGGTCGGCGACGTCGTCCGCTTCCCGGGACCCGAGGGCGGCACGATCGCCGGCATCGTGCGCAGCGTCGACGTCGACTCGCTCCTCTTCGACTTCAACCATCCGCTCGCCGGCCGCCCGCTCACCTTCGACGTCAAGCTGATCGGCGTGCTGCCGTCATGATGCCCCCACGCTCGCTTTGCTCGCTGCCCCCCGAGGGGGCGCGACCGGGCTTGGGGCGGCCCGGCGCCCGGTCATGAGCCTCGACGAAGTCCTCCTCGCCGAGCCGCGCGGCTTTTGCGCCGGCGTCGACCGCGCGATCGAGATCGTCGAGCGCGCTCTGCAGAAGTTCGGCGCGCCGATCTACGTGCGCCACGAGATCGTCCACAACACCTACGTCGTCGACGACCTCAAGAAGAAGGGCGCGATCTTCATCGAGGACCTCGACGACGTGCCCGCCGGCGCGACGCTCGTCTTCAGCGCCCACGGGGTGTCGCAGGCGATCAGGAAGGAAGCGGCGACGCGCGGCTTCACGGTGTTCGACGCGACCTGCCCGCTCGTCACCAAGGTCCACGTCGAGGTCGCGAAGCTGGCGCGCGAAGGCTTCGAGTTCATCATGATCGGCCACAAGGGTCATCCCGAAGTCGAGGGCACGATGGGCCAGCTCGAGAGTGGCATCCATCTGGTCGAGGACGTTCACGACGTCGACCGGCTCGTCCTGGCGGCGGGCCTGCCGCTCGCGGTCGTCACGCAGACGACGCTCTCGGTCGACGACGCGGCGGAGATCCTCGCCGCCGTGAAGCGGCGCTTTCCCGACGTGCGCACGCCCAAGCAGCAGGACATCTGCTACGCGACCCAGAACCGGCAGGACGCGGTCAAGGTGCTCGCGCCCGGCGTCGACGTGCTCGTCGTCGTCGGCAGCCCGAGCAGCTCGAACAGCAACCGCCTGCGCGAGCTCGCCGAGCGGCTCGGTGCCGATGCCTACATGGTCGACACCGCGGCCGACCTGAAGGCCGAGTGGTTCGAGGGCAAGAGCCGCGTCGGCGTCACGGCCGGCGCCTCCGCACCGGAAGTGCTGGTCGAAGCCGTCGTCGCGCGGCTGCGCGCGCTCGGTGCGGTGTCGGTGAGAAGCGTCGCGGGCACGCCGGAGCGCGTGCACTTCCCGCTGCCGATGGGTCTCGGCGATCGGGCAATGCGCGAGGTGCCGAACTAGGGTCGAGGTCGCGAGCCGCCGCCTCTACTTGCGCAGGCGCGGGTGGAAGACGATCGGCGCGACGCCCCCCGGCACGGGTCCGGCCGCGGCGGTCTTCTTCCCCGCGGCATCGGCCGACTTGTCGCAGCCGTCGCACGCGCATCCCGACGACGCGACCGCATGTCGCGCCATCACCTTGGCGAGCGGTCCGGGCAGCGACAGCTTCAGCAGTGCCACGGCGAGCCCGCGCCGCGCCGAGGCCGGCATCAGCGTCCAGACCGCGTACGTCGCGCATGAAGCGACGACGGTGGCGACCACAAGGGTTTGAACGATCACGTCAGGCTCCGAGCGCGAGCGTCACGCGGTAGGTGATGAACGACGCGATGTAGGCGAGGGCGAACAGGTAGGCGGCCATCGCCACCGGATAGCGCCACGAGTTGGTCTCGCGCTTGACCACCGCGAGCGTCGAGATGCATTGCGGCGCGAACACGTACCAGGCGAGCAGCGAGTACGCGGTGGCGAGCGACCAGCCCTTGGCGATGATCGGCGAGAGCGCTTCGGCGACGCCGTTGCCGGCGGCCGACATCGAGTAGACCGTGCCAAGCGCGCCGACCGCGACCTCGCGCGCGGCCAGGCCGGGCACGAGCGCGATCGAGATCTGCCAGTTGAAGCCGATCGGCGCGAACACGTGCTCGAGCGCGTGGCCGAGCATGCCGGCGATGCTGTACTGGATCGCGGGTCCGGTCGCGCCGATCGGCGGCGCCGGAAAGCTCGACAGCGCCCAGAGCACGACGGTCAGCGCGAAGATGATGCCGCCGACTCGGCGCAGGAAGATGCCGGCGCGCTCCCACAGGCCCAGGCCGAGATTACGCAGGTTGGGCATCCGATACGGCGGCAGCTCGAGCATCAGCGGCTGGTAGCGGCGCTTGATCCAGACCCGCTTGAACACCCACGCGACGGCCATCGCCGAGACCACGCCGGCGACGTAGAGGCCGAAGAGCGTCAGGCCGCGCAGGTTGAACGGGCCGACGTCGGTCGCGGGAACGAACGCGCCAATGAGGAGCGCGTAGACCGGAAGCCGCGCCGAGCAGGTCATGAGCGGAGCGACCATGATCGTCGCGACACGGTCCTTCCAGTTGGCGATCGTGCGCGTCGCCATGATCCCGGGGATCGCGCAGGCGAAGCTCGACAGCAGCGGGATGAAGGCGCGGCCCGACAGGCCCACCTTGCCCATCAGGTTGTCGAGCAGGAAGGCGGCGCGTGGCAGGTAACCCGAGTCTTCCAGCAGGAGGATGAAGAAGAAGAGGATCAGGATCTGCGGCAGGAACACGAGCACGCTGCCGGCGCCGGCGATCACCCCGTCGACGAGGAGGCTGCGCAGCGGGCCGTCGGCCATGTGGGTCGAGATCGCCTGGCCGAGCGAGGCGACCACCCCTTTGATCGCGTCCATCGGCACGTTGGCCCACGAGAACACGGCCTGGAACATCAGGAAGAGGACGACCGCGAGCAGCATCAGCCCCCAGACCGGATGCATGACGACCGCGTCGATCCGGTGGTGGAAGCGCTTGATCGAGGCTGCGCCCGGCGCCACGATGGCGAGGATGCGGCGCACTTCGCGCTGCAGGTCGGCCGACGACGGCGCGTCGCGCATCGCCGCACCGTCGGCGGCGCGCCCGGCGACGAGGGCGGCACCCGGCGCGTCGGCCGCGGTGCTGCCGAGATGCGTTTCGAGCATCTTGAGCAATCCGGCGTGGCCGTCGGAGCGCACCGCGACGGTCTCGACGACCGGGCAGCCGAGCTCGGCCGAGAGCTTGGCGACATCGATCGCGAGACCTTCGGCGCGCGCGACATCGGCCATGTTGAGGGCGACGATGAGCGGGCGGCCGCGCCGCGCCAGCTCGAGCACGAGGCGCAGGTTCATGCGCAGGTTGGTCGCGTCGACGACGGCGACGATCGCGTCGGGTGCGGCCTCGCCGTGGCGCCGGCCCTCGATCACCTCGAGTGTGATCTGCTCGTCGGGCGTCGCTGGCGTCAGGCTGTAGGCGCCGGGCAGGTCGATGATCGACACGGCGCGGCCGTTTGCCAGGCGGGTCAGGCCGACCTTGCGCTCGACCGTCACGCCAGCGTAGTTCGCGACCTTCTGGCGCGCGCCGGTCAGGAGGTTGAAGAGGGCGGTCTTGCCGCAGTTCGGATTGCCGACCAGCGCGACGCTCCAGAGCGGCGCGAGATTCGGTGCGTTGAGGGCGTGGACCATGGCCGCTCGCCTCAGCGATTCACCTCGATGCATTGCGCCTCGAGCAGGCGCAGCGCGAACATCGTCTCGCCGATCATCACCGCGAGCGGCTCGCGGCCGCCCGGACCGCGCCTGAGCAGCTGCACCGGCTCGCCCGGCAGGAAGCCGAGCTCGCCGAGCCGGCGCAAGGCGACGGCATCGATGTCGGGCGAGGCCGAGACGACGCGCGACACCGTGGCGTGGCTGCCATCGGCGAGCTGGTGCAGGAAGAGCGAGGCGACGGGGCTCACGGAAGGTGGCGGACGGGTGAACAGAGGACGATGCGCATGCGAATGAGATTTTCTCTCATTTGACACCCCATCCGGCGGCTGCGGCCATGTCTCTGGCATCGCAGGGCATGCCGGGGTTGACGGAGCGCAGGAAAAGTTCATGACGCATGCCGGTTCCGCGCTTCGGCGGGATGGCGGTGGAAGGCGACGAGCCCCGCCGCGACGACCCCGAGAGCGCTGTGCACCCAGCCGAGCGCGGGTCGCACCGGATCCGGCGCGAAGTAGTACAGGAGGTAGCCGGTCAGCACGCACGCACCGGCGAGCAGGCACAGCACCAGGCCGGAGCTGCGCTGGCGCGCCCGGTGCACGCGCTGGCTGAGGCGCCAGCCGCGCGGCACGTGCGTCGCAGCGAGCGCGCCGAGCACGAACAGGATCGCGAATGCCGCCAAGCCGTGCAGTCGCATCGTCCACGGCTCGAACGCGGACGGCAGCGCGTCGTCGGCGCGGCCGTAGTGCAGCGCGAGCCAGGCCAGCCCGCTTGCGAGCACCATGCCGCTCGAGACGTAGAAGACGGCCTTCTGCCAGCCGAGGAGGCGATTGGCGCTGCGCAGCACGTCAGTGCAGCCAGGCGCGGGCGCCGAACCGCTCGAGCAACGGATGGCGCGCGTCGCCGCTGACCAGGATGATCTTGGTGAGCGCATCGGCCCAGATGCACTCGGGCGCGGCGACGCTCGCGTGCCCGTCCGTGCAGAGCCGGCTGGTCGCGAACGCGCCGTCGGTGAGCGTGGCGAAGCGGCGCACGCCGCCCGCGGTCTCGTCGCGCAGATCGATCGGCACGGTCGTCGCACCGAAGACGCGCAGGTCGCCGCCGGCATTGACCCAGCCCGCCTGCGCGTCGGCGGCACGGAGCGCATTGACCGCGCAATCGACGGCGTGGCCCTTGCCGATGCCGCCGAGATCGAGGTGGACGGCCGCGCCGGACTTGTGCAGCCCGCCGGCGTCGCAATGCCAGCCGGTCGCGCCGCTGCCGAGCGTGATGTCGAAGATGCCGTCGCTCGCCCGATGCAGCGCGTCGGCGGCGGCGAGGACGCGGCGCGTGTCGGTGCCGATCTCGATCCGCTCGCCCGCGGCAGCGGCGTTGAAGCGGAAGATCTCGCTGCCTGCGGCGAAGCGCGAGAGCCGGCCCTCGACGGCGGCGATCGCAGCGAAGGCGGCGTCGATCGCCGCGCCGGAGTCGTCGCCACGGGCGTCGCCCTCGGTCTGCGACGCCGAGCCTTCGCCATCGATCACGATGCCGATCTCGACCAGCGTGCCGAGCAGCGGCCGGGCTCGCCGCAGGACGCGTCGCGCCGGCGTCACTCGAAGAGCCCCGTCTTCTTCGCCAGCGCGACGACCGCGACGATGCGCTTGACGCCTTCGGTGACGTGCGTGCAGCTCAGCGTGGCGCCGCTGATGTTGGCGATGTCGTCGCCGACGCGCAGCGTCGAGGCCGCGGTCTTGCCGACGAACTGGCGCCGCCACGCGGGCAGGCGGATCTCGCCGCCGTGGCTCTCGCGATAGGACAACACTTCGATCTGCCTGACGGCGCCGTCGAGGCCGATGCCGACGGCGTACGAGATCAGCTCGAACTTGCCGACGACCTCGTCGCTCACGACGTAGCCGAGCGTCTGGTCGCCGCGCCGCGCGAGCTTGACGGGCCAGCGTGCCGAGCGGGCGCGAACGCCTTGCGCGTCGAGCGTCTGGAGCGCGTCGGCGTCGAGCACGACCGGGCGGCTCTCGAAGCGGTCGGCATCGGGAAACATCAGCCGCGCCGCCTGGTCGGCGTTCATGTAGTCGACGGCGAACGCGCTCGCCGGCGTCAGCGCCGCGGTCGCGATTGCACCGGCGAGCACGACTCGCATCAGAAGCTCCAGCCGAGCCCCAGGTCGAAGCGGTTGGCGTCCGGGTTCTGGCGGAAGCGCTGCAGGTCTGCTTTCACGACGATGCCGGAGCCGATGTTGAAGTTGGCGCCGATCGTCGCAACGCGCTCGGTGCGAGCCGCGTCCGGTGTGAGGCCGGCGCCGAGGTCGGCGAAGGAGCGCGCGGTGTTGAACTGCTCCCAGCGCACGAACGGCGCGAGCGAGTACTGGTCGTTCGACCAGAGCTTGTAGGCTGCCTGCGTGTACCAGCCGTCGAACGACTTCGGGATCAGCGTCGTGCTGCCGACCAGCGGCGCGTTGAACGCCGGGGTGTTCGAGATCGTGCCGCGCGCGTAGACGCCTGAGAAGTCCCAGCGGCCCGGCTGGTAGCGGACGTGCACGTCCCAGAGCGTCACGTGCGAGCTGTTCGCCGATTGCCCGTGGGTCGCGCCGCCGGTGAAGATCGAGCCGCCGAGCAGCAGTCCCGGCACGCCGCGCCAGTTGAGCGCGCCGAAGACCGACAGGTCGCGCGCGTTGGCGAGCTGCAGCTCCTGGTGGATCGAGCCGAGCGGCGATTGGGCGCCTTCGGTCGAGGTCGCATCCCACTTGTTGAGATCGAAGCCCGTCGTGATGCCGGCCTGGGCGGTGACGCCGTTGTCGTACGTGCCGACGATCTGGATGCCGCCTTCGCGCCAGGTGCTCGGAATGATCGCCGTCTCCACGAAGTTGCGCTCGACGCCGTAGAACGCCGTCGGCTCGTGGTTCTCGTTGAGCAGGCCCGAGGGCATGAGGAAGAGGCCCGCGCGCACGGCGTACTGACGCGCCACCTGGCGCTCGAGGTAGGCCTGCTCGACCTCGACCTCGCCCCGGTCGCTCGACGACGAGACCGCGTGCTCGACCTCCAGCTCGGTCACCACCTTGGTCTTCTCGTCGAAGCGGTGCTGGTAGCCAAGGACGAAGCGGCGCATGTCGGCGACGGTGTTCTTCGAGTCGTTGGTCGGCCGGTTGTAGTTGATCTCACCGTAGCTCGTGAGCACGGTCGCAGGTCCGTTCAGGAGGCCTGAGCCGAGTGCGGTCGACACTGGCACGGCAGGTGCAGGCGCAGGCGCCGCCGCGGCGGCGGCCGTTGCCGTGCCCGGCGCCGGAGCCGCGGCCGCAGCCGTCCGCTGCTGCTGTTGCAGCTGCGCGAGCTCGGCCTTGACCTTGGCGAGCTCCGAGGCGAGCTGGTCGAGCCGCTTCGAAAAATCGCTCTCGCTCGCGCTCTGTGCCGCCGCCGTGTCGGCGAAGGCGAAGCTCGCGGCGATGAGGACACTGCTCGTCGCGGCGAGCAAGCGGGTGCTGTGCATGGGGATCTCCCGTTTGTGTTCTGGATGACGCGTGCTCGCGCTCAGGGTGCGTAGCCGTCATTGAGGGTCTTGAGGAAGGTGATGACGTCGTCGATCTCGGCGTCGCTCAGGGCAGGGACGCCGCCGAGGCGGCGGTTGTAGGGCACCTCCGTCGTGTTGACGTTGACGCGGTACTCGGGCGGCAGGTCGTCGAACTTCACGACCGTGCCAGACCCGTCGAGCGGATACCACTTCGCCGGGTTCGTGTCGCGCTGGACGTAGAAGCCGAGCGCGTCCTTCAGCGTCTTGAAGCGGCCGTTGTGGAAGTACGCTTGGCGCAGCGCGACGTTGCGCAGCGTGGGCACCTTGAAGGCACCGCACAGGTCGCCGCGATTCGCGAAGTCGGCGCGCTGGCAGAGGCCCAGGTCGAAGTAGGCCGGATCGGCGTTGCGCGTGAGCTCGGGGTTGCGCGGCACGCCGAGGTTGTCGTAGGTGAAGTCGGTGAAGAGCGGCGCCGAACCGTCTGCACCGCGTGCCGACGGATGGCAGCCGGCGCAGTTGCCCTTGGTCGGCGAGTTGTAGAGCGCGAGGCCGCGCGTCTCGGCAGCGCTCAGCGATGCAGCGCCCCGCAGGAAGGCGTCGTACTTGCTGCTGTAGGCGTTGAAGTCGACGTCCTCGCGCTCGTACTGCTGGACCGCGAGCGAGATCCGCAAATAGGCGCCGTCGACATCGGCGAAGACGTCGTTGCCGTAGAGCGTGCGGAAGTCGGCCGCGTACGAAGCGGCCGCGATCTTGGCGACGACCGCGGCCTTGTCGGCGTTGGCCATCTCGAACGGGTTGATGAACGGCTCGGTCGCCTGCTCGGCGAAGTTGCGGGCGCGGCCGTCCCAGAAGAAGCCGCCGGTCGGCGCGCCGTCGGCGGCGAAGAAGAAGGGCCCGTTCGCGGCCAGATAGCGGATGCCGGGCGCCTTCCTCGTGCCCTGCAGGTCGAGATTGGGGCCGCCGAACTGCGCCGCCAGGGCGTTTGGCGGCGAGTGACCGAACGCGGGGTCGTGGCACGACGCGCACGACTGGCGTCCCGAGGCCGACAGCGACGCGTCGCGGAAGATCTTCTCGCCGAGCGCTGCCGCCGCCGAAAGCGCGGCCGACGGCGGCGCAGCCGCCGGTGTCGCCGTGCCCCCGCCACCGCATGCGGCGAGCAGCGCCGCCGAACCCATCGCGCTCGCCAGTCGCCAGCGGCGCTGCGCCATAGTTGCCATCCTCATTCAATTCGACGACGTCGCCGGCCCAATCAGGTTGCAAATAGGAATGATTATCAATCATAGTACGTTCTGTACCGGGTCCGCCGAGCCTCCACCACCATGCAAAGCGATCCGCAAGTCATCGTCCACCTGAACGCGCGCGGCCCGTGCCTCCCTACAATCTTGGTTCCGTCATAGATCTTCACGTCGCCGCTGTGCGGCGCCGGCCCGCATGCTCGACATCACGCTCTTGCGCAAGGACCTCGCGCAGGTCATCGCCCGGCTCGAGACGCGCAAGTCGCCGCAGCCGTTCCTCGATGTCGCCCGCTTCGGCGCGCTCGAGGCCGAGCGCAAGTCGCTGCAGACTCGCACCGAGGAGCTGCAGGCCAGGCGCAACGCGCTCTCGCGCGAGATCGGCAAGCTGAAGGGCCAGGGCGGCGACGCCAGCGCGGCGATGGCCGACGTCGCCGGCATCGCCGACGAGCTCGCACGCTCGGCCGAGCGGCTGGCCGCGATCCAGGCCGAGCTTCAGGATCAGCTCATGGCGCTGCCCAACCTGCCCGACGCGAGTGTTCCGCTCGGCGCCGACGAGCAGGCCAACGTCGAGGTGCGCCGCTGGGGCGAGCCGCGCCGCTTCGACTTTGCGGCGCGCGACCACGTCGATGTCGGTGCGCCGCTCGGCCTCGATTTCGACACCGGTGCCAAGCTCTCGGGCGCGCGCTTCTCGTTCCTGCGCGGCCCGGTGGCGCGGCTGCACCGCGCGCTCGCCCAGTTCATGCTCGACGTGCAGACCGAGGAGCACGGCTACGTCGAGTGCTACACGCCGTATATCGTCAACCGCGACGTGCTCGAGGGCACGGGTCAGCTGCCGAAGTTCAAGGACGACATGTTCTGGGTCTTTCGCGGCGGCGACGGCACTGCTGCCGCCGCCGACGGCGGTGAGGGCCGCGAGCAGTACCTGATCTCGACGTCGGAAATCTCGCTCACGAACAGCGTGCGCGGCGAAGTGCTCGCCGAGTCGGCCTTGCCGATCAAGCTCACGTCGCACACGCCGTGCTTTCGCTCGGAAGCCGGCAGCGCGGGCCGCGACACGCGCGGCATGATCCGCCAGCACCAGTTCGACAAGGTCGAAATGGTGCAGATCACGCATCCTGATCGCAGCGCCGCGGCGCACGAGGAGATGGTCGGCCACGCCGAGGCGATTCTGCGAAAGCTCGAGCTGCCGTACCGCGTCGTCCTGCTCTCGACCGGCGACATCGGCTTCGGCGCAAGCAAGACCTTCGACCTCGAAGTCTGGGTGCCGGCGCAGAACATGTACCGCGAGATCAGCTCGGTCTCGAATTGCGACGCCTTCCAGGCGCGGCGCATGCAGACGCGGTTCAAGAACGCGCAGGGCAAGAACGAGTTCGTGCACACACTCAACGGCTCGGGACTCGCCGTCGGCCGCACATTGGTCGCGATCCTCGAGAACTGCCAGAACGCCGACGGATCGGTGACGATCCCGGCGATGCTGCGTCCTTATCTCGGCGGCCTGGCCGAGTTGCGCGCATGAGCGCTCGCGCGCGCGACATCGCGCGAACCCTCATGGCAGCGCGCGACGAGGCGCGTGCGGTGCCGACGCCGGCTTCGGCCGATGCATCGTTCGCGATGGCCGACGCGTACGAGGTCGCCGACGAGATCCGGCGCTCGCGCATCGCCCGCGGTGAAGTGCCGCGCGGCTACAAGATCGGCTTCACCAACCGCGGCATCTGGGCGCGCTACGGCGTCTACGGGCCGATCTGGGGTCCGGTCTGGGACACGACGGTCGAGCGGTGCGACGGCGCGGAGACGAGCGTGTCGCTCGCGCCCTTCGTCGAGCCGCGTCTCGAGCCCGAGATCATGTTCGGCTTCGCGCGACCGCCCTCCGCCGGCATGACGGTGAGCGAGCTGGCGGCGTGCTGCGAGTGGGTCGCGCACGGCTACGAGATCGTCCACACCCACTTCGCCGCGTGGAAGTTCACGGCCGCCGACTCGTTCGCCGATTTCGCCCTGCACGGACGGCTCTTCGTCGGCCCGCGCGTGCCGATGGCCGCGTTCGGCGCGAGCGACGAGGTGCACGAACAGCTCGCGGCGCTTCGCGTCACGCTGGTCCGCGACGGCGAGGACGTCGAGGAGGGGCGCGCCGACATCGTCCTCGACGGCCCGCTCAACGCGCTGCGTCTCTGGGTCGACGCGATGGCCACGCAGCCGCAGGGCTGGCCGATCGCGGCCGGCGATATCGTCACGACCGGCACCATCACCGACGCCGCGCCGCTCCTGCCGGGCGCGTGCTGGCAGACGCGGCTGAGCGATCCGCGTTTCGCTGGCATGACGCTGCGCACGACAGCCTAGCAACGACCGAGGTGGCGAGGCCCTAGAATCCTGCGCTCGGCACAGACCCGCCGAAGCACCCGACCGGAGAGGTGGCAGAGTGGTCGAATGCGCCAGACTCGAAATCTGGTTTACGGTTCACCGTAACGTGGGTTCGAATCCCACCCTCTCCACCAAAAGCACGTCCCAGCAAGTCCCCGGATGTCCCATAACCGCATGATTCTCATAGGTAATCCGCGGAATTATTGTCCGCGGACGGCTATCGCCGTACCCTGAGATCGGACATCGTGTTGATGGTCGCCCTGTGGGCGTAGAGCCCCGGTAGACGCAATGCCGGTTTAGATGCGAAGGCGGCATGTGGGCGATGTGGGGCGTGGAACGCATTTCTTCTCGAGAGCGCCGGTTTCGAGCGCTGTCGCTGCATGTGGGCAGCGTGTGGGCATGTGGGCGCAGCGGAGGAGCAGCAGTGGCACGCGCCGCGCTGATCCTGACTACAGCGCAAGTCGCCCGGCTTAGCGCTCCGGGACGCCACACGGTTGGCACGATTCCCGGTCTGCACCTGCGGATCCTGCCGCCACCGGCATCCGCTCGGCTCTGGACGCTACGGGTCGTGGTCGGCACGCAGCGTCGCGACATCACCCTTGGCCGGCATCCTGACCTTTCGCTGGCCGAAGCCATCGAGGCGGCACGGGCCAAGCGCCAGGAACTCTTGGGTGCCGGGGAACCGCAGACCGCGTCACCGAAGTCGACGGTCCCGAGCCCGTTGTGGACGAGCAGAGCGCATTCACCTTCGCCCAAGCCGCCGAGTTGTACATCACCGCCCACGCGGCGGGGTGGAAGCATGAGCGGCAGGAGCAGCAGTGGCGGCGCTCGCTCGAACTCCATGCGGAGGCGTTCTCACGGTCGTTAAATCTAGTGACGCGGACGCCTAAAAAGGGAAGCATGCATTCCCTGACCTAGAGCATTTTGTTACAGTCCGCAGCAGATCCGGCAGGGAGAACACGATGGCTAGCACCCGAGTCGCTCAGAAACCAGTCAAGAAGTCCTCTCCTGCCAAGGGCGCGTCGGGCAAAAAGGGGGTTGCCGCCAAGAAGGCGTCTTCAAAGACGTCAGCCAAGAAGACGCCAGCTACGCAGACGCCCGCAAAGAAGACGCCGGCGAAAGGACGAGCTTCGTCGAAGGTAGTCCAGCCCGCTAAAAAAATCCCGCCCCCAAAGAAGGGCGTCGCGGTCAAAAAGATTTCGGTGGTGGCCAAGAAGGCAGTCAAGGGCCGGAGCAGGAACCCGCCCGTTTGGAGCCCCGGTCAGCTGGCGATCAACGCAACCGGCGTCGTCGGGTTGCAGCTCGCGGGACGCTTTATCACTCTTCAAGAAGTCGCAGACGCAGGCCAGGCGGTCGGATTGGTCTTTCCGCTGCATGCGCAGGGAACCGGCGACGAGAAGGACATGATTGACAAGCTGATGAAGTTCATTTGCGACTACGCCACCGGCACCATCATCGGCGGAGTGACGACGTGTTTTCTTGAACCGTAAGCGTTCTCAGCTTACCCGGTCGTGCGCCTCGGCACGAGCTTGCGCAGCCGGTCGTCCTCGGCCACGTGCAACCTAGCCACTAGTTTGATGCCGATGCTCGGCATTTCGAGCGTCGAAGATATTACTGCCTCGGATCGCCTGGGCCTTCCAGTTTTTCTGAGCGCTCGACCGAGGGGCAAGACTCTTCGTCTCCACGCTGGAAAGGGGCTCCATGTGGACGATGCCCGCGCCGGTGCTTTGATGGAAGCGGTGGAATATGCCGTGGCTGAAAGCTCCAGTGCAAGAGGTCCAGACTGTTGGCTACCCTTCGATGCGCTCGTCGCAGCGCTGCCCGTCGGAGTTCGCTTGGGCGACTTTGCTCCGCGGATAGGTATCGCTCCGCCGCACCATTCGCAGATGCCGGCTGTGTACTGCGAAGAGATTGGTACCCGAAGGAAGGCGTTGTTGCCTGCGGAGTTGGTCCTGATGCCTTGCCCTTCGCCTAAGGGTTCGGCCCCGCTATACGGCTGGTCCACCAACGGGCTGGCCTCCGGCAACACGTTGCAAGAAGCCACGCTTCACGCCTTGCTCGAGATTCTCGAACGAGACGCCATAGCGATGAACCTGAGCCGAGACGAGTCGTCACGTATCACCGCCGCAAGCTTGCCAACGGCCCTTGGTAATCTCATCGCCGCTTGGCAAGACGCAGGCATCGAGGCGACGACGCGTTTTCTTCCAAACGTGTTCGGCCTCGCCTGCTTCGAGGTGACGATCCATGAGCCCACCAGCCAGGTAGAGCGAATGAGCAGAGGCTGGGGCTGCCACTTTGATCGCGAGGTCGCGTTGTCCAGGGCAATCTGCGAGGCAGCTCAGCTGCGACTGAGCACGATTCATCCACTTTGGCGCTTATCGCATGCACGTTACGGGCGTACTGCAGCGGGGAAGGTAGCCACCGCCATGGACCGGTCCCTGGCGGAGAACGGAAACCAGCTGCTGCCGAAGCCAGCGACGGACTGCGAGCGGACGCTGGACTTCAGCCACGTGCCTCACAGCTCCTTCACATCCGTGGGGGTCGCATTCACCGAATTGCTTAGGCGCCTCGCCATGGCGGGACTGACTCGAGTCTTTCGCTATCGGATGTATGTCGATCGCAACAAGGATGCCTTGTTAGGTCTGCATGTCGTAAAGGTGGTTGTCCCGCGCTGCGAGTCGGCCCTCGGGTCGCACGTTCGGATGGGACCAAGAATGATGGAGCGCATCATGGGCGCTTCAAATGCCAACTGAGTTGCTCAACCCATCGATACTGTCCCACGCAAGCGAAAGGACATCGAGGGTCGACATCCCCGAACCTTGCCGCATCAATTCGGCCAAGCGTTTGCCTTCGAGGGTTCGTTCCAGTCGTTCGCGCGTCTCTCTGATCATCGCCGCCTCCGACGCGTCATGGTGGAGGTCACGCTCCCGCTTAATGTGATCGCTGCGGCCGACCATGAGGGCCGCATTTTCGGGTCGCCCTGTCTGTAGCGCAACTACTGAAAACAGATCCATAACCAGATGCGCATATCTTGGTAGCGCCTTGAGCATCGCTTGTGCGGCCTCCTTCGCCTCGCGCACACGCCCCATGCGCACGAGCGCGTGCGCGCGGTTGTAGTACATCACCGCGCGAACACGGACGAGCGGCTCACCCGCTCCGAGCATGGCATCGGTGGTCGTCACGACGTCATCGAAGCGACCGAGAATGAGCAACTCGTCGGTGATGTTCAACCTGCAGACCGCCGCCTGTGCATCAAACCCCGCATGCTGAGCAATGCGGTGCAGTTCTTCCAGGCGTTCGACGCTTCGTCCGCCTTCGAACAGCAAGGCCACGGTGCTTTGGCAGGTCAGGCGTGATCGCAGCGACACCTGACTTTCGTCGATCTGCTTGAGTCGCGTCCACATGTCCCGCGCCGCTGCTTCCATGCCGGGCCTTCCGTCGTAGAGACGGATCAGACGGGTCAGCGCGCTGTAGATTCCGTCGGCGTCATCAAGCGTCTCCAAATCAGCAAGGGCGCGCAGCGTCAGATCCGTTCCGAGCTGTCGATTGCCGTCCAGAAAGTGTGCCCAACCCAGCTCAAGATGAGCGCGCGCGCGAAGCGGAAGGGCTGAGGCTTCAAGAACAGCCTGCGGCCAGCTGTAGCGAACGATCTCAGCGTCCGTGTGCGCGAATCCATCCAGCTGCGCCAAGGCTGCGACCAGGCGCGCAAGAAGGTCCGGCTGCTGCGCGGTGCAGGTCCACGAGAGAGCGACGCAGACGTTACGTCTCTCGGGCAGATACTTTTCTGCCCAGTCGCTGTCGCGCCACCGCTCCAACTCGTGCTGTGCTGAGGCAAACCAGTCCGCCACCACCTCGGCGTGACGCCGGTGCAGCGCATCGACCTCAGCTGCTTCTTCTAAGCGGACGCGCGCGTAGTCGCGGGCGCTCTCCAGGAGATGGAGGCGTTCGCCGGAGCCATTCGTCGTGCGTTCGCGCTGCACCAGCGACTTGTCGACCAGGGCACTGAGAGCGTCGAGCATCTCCCAGCTGGTCACGAACTCGAAGTCTCCTTCGACACTGCAGCACAGATGCTGGGCCATCTGGGGTGTAAATCCGCCCGCGAAGGGCTCCAATCGACGAAACACGCACTGCTCGGACTTGGACAACAGCCCGTAGCTCCACTCATAGGTTTGAAGCAACGTATCGTGCCTGGCCGGCCTGCCTCGAATGGTGGACCGTAGTCGAAGACGCTGGTCAATCTGATCGTGCACCCCCCGCAAGCCTAGGGTCGCGACGCGGGCGGCGGCCATCTCTATCGCCAGAGGCAAGCCATCGAGTTGGCGGCAGAGTTCGATCGCCAACCCGACGTTCTCGTCCGATAGCGCGAAATCGCTGTCGACTGCTTGTGCTCGCTCACGAAAAAGGGCCAGAGAACCGAAGCGCATTGCGGGATCTAGCTGCGTGCCTGGAAGAGGAACATCGAGCGGGCCCAGCCGATAGATCGACTCATCGACCAGGTGAAGCGGTTCACGCGAGGTGACGAGCCAACGAATGTTCGGCGCTTGTCGCAGCAGCGGCCCGAGCAAGGCGACAACAGCATCGAGAAGGTGCTCGCAATTGTCCAGCGCGACGAGGGCGCTGAGCTGCGACAAGGCGCGCACCAGATCCTCGAAGTTCTGCGCCGGATCTTCCGCAAAGATGCCCAGTGTTGTCGCCAAGAGCTGCGTGAGCTGGGCGCCATCTCGCAAGGGCGCCAAGTCAATCCAGTGAACTCCGTCCTGCCACTGCGCCAAGGACTCGAAAAGCACCGACTTCGCGAGGGAGGTCTTGCCTACCCCTCCGGTGCCGACGACGCTCACGAGCTGCTTGACGCCAACCATCGAGAGGAGCGCCTGTTGCTCAGATCCACGGCCAAAGAGCAGCGAGGGCGGCCCCAGCGATAGCGAATCGGGCGAAGCGGACTCGGCGGTGTCTATGCGTGCCGTCAGTTGATAGCCTTGGCCAGCGACGTTGCCGATGCAGTTCGCTCCCAACACCTTGCGCAGTGCCGAGATCTGAACTGAAAGGTTGTTCTCTTCGACAACCAAACCGGGCCATGCCGCGTTCATCAGCTCCGACTTGCCGACCACTCTTCCGTGCCGTTCGACAAGTCTCAGGAGAACGTCGAAGGCCCGACTGCCGACCTTCGACCGAACGCCGTTCACGACAAGAACTCGTTCGTCCCGCCGGAGTTCCCACCCCGGAAACCGATAGATGCCAGTGGCGAGGGGTGAATCCATTACGGCGCGACGGGGTTCGATGGCCGAGCGGGACTTACCAGGCAGTCAGGCGCTGCGGCCCCGGTCGTAGTCAATCTTTAGTAACTCTTAGGAGGGATGTTAGGAACCTCAAAGGACCTGCAGCCCGGCGGAGTAGACATTCACGCCCGACAGCCAGAGAGCTGCCAGACGGAGCAAAAAGATGTCCCTATACGTCCAATCTACACCACACAGCAGTCAACTAGCCTTGAGCCTCAGCTACGGCCACTCGCGGAATCAAGACGGAATTCTTTGCTACGGTGACTCGTGCGTCTCAGCCATAGACGTTCGCCGTGCAGCGACCGAAGCACCAAAGGCGCGTGACGAAGCGGTTGTCCTTCGCCTGCTTCAGGCAGACGATTCCGGTCCCGACGCCGAGCCGACGATCGAGCAGATCGCACCGACCCGCACCCCAGATAATCGGTCTGAGCGTCTCTTGTTAACGTTGGTGTTCACCGACATCGTCGCGTCGACCCAGACTCTGGAGCGAGTCGGCGACAGAGCTTGGTGCTCGCTGCTGTTCCGTCATCACGAACTGGTCCGCGCTCATCTGCGGGCATTTGGCGGACGCGAGGTTGATTCGGCCGGTGATGGGTTCTTCTTGGCTTTCGATCGCCCCGGCCGCGCGGTTCAATTTGCGGCCGACATTCGAAGGGCTACTAGGAGCATCGGGATCGACCTTCGGGTTGGCATCCATACCGGAGAGTGCGAAGTCATCGGAGGACGCATTGAAGGTGTCGCAGTGCACATCGCGGCAAGAGTAGCCGCCGTGGCTGCCGCGGGAGACATCCTGGTGTCGAGTACGGTCCGTGACCTCCTGGCAGGATCGGAGCTCAGCTTCAGCAAGCGCGATCTTCATACGTTCAAGGGCTTGTCAGAACCCAGGCGGCTGTTTGCACTCAATTGAGCGAAGGCTGAGGCCTGTGTCGGTCAGCCTTCTCCATGAATCGAGTGGACGGAGAGCGCCGTGCAGGGAGCGGACTTGTGGGCCCACTGTGAAGCGTGAGGCTTGCGATGCAGCGCCCATGAGTCAATGCCACCGTGCGGGCGATCGAGCGGAGGGGTGGGGACGCTCACACAGGCTGTCGCTCCAGGCTCAGCGCAGCGGAGCAAGCGGAGGGTTGACGTCTTGCCAACGAGCTTGTTTCGAGTACTCCATCTCGCAGAGTGTCACTAGCAAGCCGTCCGCATCGAGTCGCGTAGGGCCAGCATAGACACGCCGCCTAAGGCTTGCAACTCTTGGGATCAGCTAGGCATTGGACCAGGCGTTGCTGCTGTGCGATGAGGTCTGCTTCTGCCTTGATGTCGGCCGCCTTTTGTTCCGCTGTCTTGCCTTGGGTCGCGACCAGGGCCGTATTCAGGACGTTCAATGCTTGTCCTGCTCCCGCCGCGGTGGTGTACTGCAGGCTTGTCAGCGCGCCCGACTCGGCAAAGCCGGCGGTGAAGGCCAGTGTGCCAAACAAGGCAGGGGTGGGCACGGGCAGGTCGTAGTCGGTGCCAAACTGCGCCGTTGGCACGAGATCAATCCAAACCTGCTTGCCACCGCACGCGGCCGTTGGGGGACCCGCGACGACTCGCACCAGAACCGACCCAGGTTGGCGCGCCACGATACGTGGCGCGCCTGCCGACAACTGAGGTGCAACAGGCGCTCGTCCCGCTTGGCTGCTAAGCGCAATGGCGCAGACGTCGTCTATGACACTGACGAGCTCCTGCGCGTAGTAGCCGCTGGTAGTGTCGGGGACAATTGATTGTCCGACACCTCCGACGTCTGTGAGATTAACTTCGCCTTGATAGGTGAGGGTCAGCGGTTTACCGTCGCTAGCCTTACGGATCTCGGCGCATTCTTTCGGGAAAAGCCGGGAACCGCCATCGAAAGCGAGTACCGCGGTCACAACAGACACGACAGTCTTTAAGATCGTTTCGCCCTGACCAGTCGTGCTGGCGTTGATTCCCTTAAGACGGCCATCCTCATAGAAGTCGAATTTGAGATCGGTATCCGAGAACTGGCCCTTCAATTTGGCCAAGTCAAGCGAATGGCCGAGAGCAAAATCGGCTGTGTGCGTGATAGTGGGTGTCACGGCGGTCGATACGATAGGGACGTTGGTCGCGTCGCAAGCCACGGTGCGAATGATCTTGAACGTCGCCTTAGTCTGTGGAAGGTAGTACGTCACCGTCGCATCGGGTACGTGCGCGACCCGCGAGCGCAGACGCTAGAACGGCGAACAAGGAACGGATGGAAAGGTCCATGCATCCTCCAACGAAGCTGACAGACGAAGGAATATTCTTCAGCGGGGCCAATTTGAGTGCAATGAACTTGGCTCTGCGCATACACCACTTTGCCGGATCCCATGGGGCGCAGCCGCGCATTCAGACATCGCTGTGTCCTGGAGTGAACCCCTCGGGCTGGACCATTGGGGTCATCAGAACTAAGCCGCCTGCTGGGCGAGTTTGGTTTCGAACTCTATCGGTGACTGGTAGCCGAGCGCGGAGTGCAAGCGTTTGGCGTTGTAGATCTCTTCGATGAACCTGGGCAGCCTGGTCTTCACATCATCGAAGGTTTCGTAGCCGGCGAGGTAGACCTCCTCGACCTTCAACGTCTTCATGAAGCTTTCAGATTGGGCATTGTGGTACGGGTTGCCTGGTGAACTCATCGATCCTCGAAGGCCGAATTCCTTCAATGCCCTTCGGTAGGCGTCACTTGCATATTGGCATCCTCGATCCGTATGATGAATGCAGCCCCGTGGCGGCCGCCTGGTCTTTACCGCCGCATCTAACGCGGCCAGCGCAAGCTGCGTATCGATGCGCCGGGAGATTGCGTAGCCCACGACCTTGCGGCTGCAAGCATCGAGGCTGGCTGCCAGGAAGCAGAAGCCAGCCGCGATGCGGATGTACGTGAAGTCTGCGACCCACACGACGTCCGGCCTCGTCGGAATGACATTGCGATAGAGGTTGGGGAAGATCGGCAGATCGTGGGCGCTGTCCGTCGTGCGCACGAAGCGCCGGCGCGGCCTGATGCCCAAACCGTGGGCCTTCATGACTCGAGCGATCCGTTTGTGGTTCACCAGATGCCCGCGCCGTTGCAGCTCTCGCGTCACGCGTCGATAGCCGTAGCCAGGTAGCTCATCCTGGATATCGCCGATCAATTCGATCAGGCGTTCGTCGCCGAGAGCCTCGACCGGAGCTGTCGAGCGATAGTAGAACGTGCTTCGCGGCAGTTCGATCACTTGGCATCCTCATCGGATGGAGCAGCCTTCGGGCCGCTGATGATCGACGAGCTCGCGTTGTCGCTCACGGGGCGAAGGTGCGGCGTTTTTTTGAAGAGGTCAAGCTCCATGGTGAGCTGGCCGACTTTGCGTTCGAGCGCGGCGATCTTGGCCTCGTAGTCCATCACCAACGAGGCCTCGACCTCCTCACCGGTGAGCTCACCGCGATCGAACTGCGTCAGCCAGAGCTGAATGAGGTTGGCCGACAGCGCGTACTTCTTCTGCGCGTCACGCCGGCCGAGAATTCCCGAACGGATGTCTTGGCACAGCTGGAGCTTGAACTGCGCCGAGTGGCGCCGATACGGACCTCGTGACGACATGCACCTTCTCCCTTTGAAGGCCCCGCCAGCGTATCAGTTTGGGTTCCCCTGTCGGTCTAGCCCGAGGGGTTCACTCCATGGGTGGGTCATTTTTCGGTCGGCGACAACACGCAAACGGCACAGACCGCCGCGTGCAATCGACACCACTCGATCGAACAACAGCTATGCCGGTGGTTGCTTCTGACGAGCGATCGCATCCCCGGCGGCGGGTTGAACGTGACACAGGAGCTGATCGCCAGCACGCTAGGTGTGCGTCGGGAAGGCATCACCCAGGCGGCCGGAAAACTGCAGCTGGCTGGCTTTATCAGCTACCGTCGCGGCCACATTTCGGTGCTCGACCGTGTCGGTCTGGAGGACTGGAGTTGCGAATGCTACGGCGTCGTCAAGAACGAAACGAAACGATTGCTATCGGCCGCGCCACCTGCTTGATCCGTCACCTGATCTTGCCTGACGCGACGCGGAACTCCTCGAGCCTGGCTTCGTAATCCTCGGCGTCGCCATACGCGAGATCAACCCGCTGTCGCTTCTGTTCTCGGCGGCAATCGGCGTGCTGTTCGGATACTTTCCGGGACGCCGCGCGGCGCAGATGGACCCGATCGAGGCGTTGCGGAACGAATGAGGGGAGTGACATGGCGTGCCCGCCTCCGACCTCGTTGTCTGCTAAGGCTACGCTGAACAAGCCGCCGATTTCAGTCGAGGCGACTGTTTGTGGTTTCGCATTGCGCGATCGGTGAGTCGATGCGGGGGCTATCGAACGGAACAGGCGAGGTTGCGGGCTGGCAGGCGCTCTGGGCGCGTTGCGGACGCACTCATGCCAAGTGTCCTCGTTGGCCAAGCTCAGCGCCACGAACGAGCGCGTGGAGTTCTTGGCGAGTCCGCGGTAGCGCACCTTGCTGAAGCCCCACAGCCGCTTGACGACCGCGAAGACATGCTCGACACGAGCGCGAACTCTGGACTTGCCGCGGTTCTTCGAGCGCTGGGCTTCGTCGATCTCACCGCTCCTGCGCACGCGCTGGTTGGTGAAGTCACGCGCTCGCGGCGCCTTGGCCTGAATCAGCGCCTTCTGACTGGCGTAGGCGCTGTCGCCGTAGACGCGCTGTTCGTTGCCATGCAGCAAATCTGGCAGCGGGTGCTTGTCGTGTACGTTGGCCGCTGTCACCACGGCGCTGTGGGCCAGCCCGGTGCGGCTGTCCACGCCGATATGCATCTTCATGCCGAAGTACCACTGCTGGCCCTTGCGCGTCTGGTGCATCTCGGGATCGCGCGCCTTGTCGGCGTTCTTCGTCGAGCTCGGTGCACCGACGATGGTGGCGTCCACGATCGTGCCAGTGCCCACCTTCAGCCCCCGGGCCTGCAGCATTTGGCCGACCGCTGCAAACAACTGCTCGCCCAGCTTGTGTTTTTCCAGCAGGCGACGAACGTTCAACAACGTGGTGCCGTCGGGCACTCGCTCGCGTCCCAGATCGATGCCCACGAAGTGGCGCAGTGCCGTGCTGTCCAGCAGCGCCTCCTCGCACGCTTCATCGGCCAAATTGAACCAGTGCTGCACGAAGTACATGCGCAGCATCCGCTCAAGGCCGACCGGCGGGCGACCGTTGCCGGCCTTCGGATAGTGCGGCTCGATCACCTCGCACAGCTCGCGCCACGGAACGAGCTCGTTCATCGTCGCCAGAAACACGTCGCGCCTGGTCGCTCGACGGTACTGCTCGAATCCGGCGCCATGATCGGCGGCTGCGGCAAGACTCTGTTGCTTCATCGAACTACAACGCATCGACGCTCGGAACGGTGGACTTTTTCAGCGTAGCCCTA
>Ga0123337_10001971_pt1 | contig 24483 bp, 18 predicted proteins | sample frozenSSSSmetaG_FD_89792 | JGI IMG/M metagenome (GOLD analysis project Ga0123337, IMG submission 89792) | Glacier valley bacterial and archeal communities from Borup Fiord, Nunavut, Canada, to study Microbial Dark Matter (Phase II) -... | ecosystem: Environmental > Aquatic > Freshwater > Ice >...
CAATTGAAGGCCGGGCAGCAAGCTTTGCAAGCGCAAATGATCTTCTTCATTCACAAGAGCCGACAGCGAAGCGTCGGCGGTGGCGATCATGCCGCGCCCGATTTCCTCGCGAATGTGGTCGCGCGAAGTGAGATGGCGGTCGATCAAACTCTGGCGTTCCCAGGCGGTGAATTCTTCGAACGGGAGTACTCCGGTGCGGCTGAGCGACTGCGAAAAAGTTTTGCCCAGCACGCTTTCGCTGGATTCCACCAGTTCCGTCATGCCCGTGAAAACTTTGTGGCGAATCGTCATCAAATCGCCGGTCGGCGCGCGATGCGGAAATTCGTAGCGCCTGAAATTGCGCGCCAGCCGCACGCGCGAGGAAATCACGATATCGTTTTCGCACCCGCCGCGCCGCATCCAGCGCGCGGTGCGATCAAAGTGAGACAGTAAGTGCAATGCTTGCATGGTTTTGTGAGTACTGCTGTGGCGATTAACGAACCCAGAGCGTGAGCGACGGGCTTTCTCGCAATCGCAGCAACTCTGAAATTGTTAATTAAGCCCGTCGCTCACGCTCTGGGTTCGTTTGGGTTAATCGGGGCTGACGATGGTGGACGAAACGATCTTGATTTTGTCGCGCAGCTGCACGGCGTCCTCATATTTTTCTTCCTGCACGGCTTCTTTTAAGCGGCTTTTAAGCATTTCCAAACGATGATCGCGCTTGGTGCGCAAATGCTCCAAACGCCGCTGGCGCTTGAGCGCGGCGCGCGGCAATTTGCCGGTGTGATGCGTTTCGCGCTGCATTTGTCCCATAACTTCGATTAACTTTTCGTGAAACGCTTCGTAACATTGCGCGCAACCGGCGCGTCCGTCTTCGCGCAATCTGTCCCAGGTCGTGGCGCATTTCGGGCAGCGCGCCGAAACGACTTCGCGCGATGAACTCGCGGCGGGCAGGAGTACTCCGGCTTCTTCCACGAACGCGTCTTCGTTCAAAACTTCGTCCAACACGGATTCCATTTCGTTGAAGATATCTTCCAGATCATCGTCGGAAAAATCGGCGTTTTGCTCGGAATCGCTTTCGGAATAATCTTCCGAATCTTCATCGCTTTTGTCGTTTGCGGCGGAAAATGCGAGTTCGGGGAAATCCAGATTTTGCGGAAAACTCGCGGCGGAATCGCCGTTATTTTCGGCGTTTTTCATCTGCTGGAAGAGTTCTTTCACGACATCATCGAGCGCGATATTGCTCGGCACGCTGCCGTCGCCGATTTTGGGCGCGCCAAATTTATTGTTTTGTGATGCATTCCGTTGCGCGCAGTACTGGCACAGCCGCTGTTTGTTGCTGTGATTTTGCACGATGCGCGTCACGAAAACCGTGGCCATATTTCGCTTGCAAACATCGCATAGTGATTTGTGAGGTAGCATGAGTACTCCAACCTTTTCACGAACCCGAAATATCGGGTTTTGAGCAAATTTAGATTTGACTTTAGAAAATCGGGTCGCCTTCGGTTTGCGTTAACTCGTGATAACGCGCCATGACTTTGCGGGTGATTTCACCGGGCTTGCCATCGCCGATAACGCGGCTATCAAGTGTTGTCATAGCGACCACTTCGGCGGCAGTTCCGGTCAGGAAAACTTCGTCAGCGGAATAAATATCGAAAAGCGCCACATCGCGCTCGACGCAATCCACGCCGATTTCCTCGGCGATGCGCATCACGGCATCGCGCGTAATTCCTTCGAGCGCGCCAGCGGTAATCGGCGGCGTGCGCAATTCTGTTTTACCACTATAATCGCGACATAAGACAAACACGTTGTCAGCCGAGCATTCCGCGACCAAACCACGGTCGTTGAGCATGATACATTCGGGAACACCGGCGCGAATGCACTCGATTTTGGCCATGATGTGATTGAGATAATTCAGCGATTTAATCGCCGGACTCAACACATCCGGGCGCGAGCGGCGCGTTGAGGCCGTCACGCATTCCATGCCGCGCTCGTAAACTTCGGGCGGATACAGCGTAATAACATCGGCAATCACGACAATCGTTGGTTTGGGACATTTGCGCGGATCGAGCCCTAAATCGCCCGGCCCGCGCGAAATGATGGCGCGGATATAACCGTTTTCCAGTTCGTTGGCGCGCACCGTATCTTGAATGATGCGCGCGATTTCTTCGGGCGAATGCGGAATCGTCAGCATGATCGCTTTGGCCGAGCGAAACAAGCGCTCAACGTGCGCTTCGAGCCGGAACACACGGCGATTATAAACGCGCAAACCTTCAAACACGCCGTCGCCGTACAGGAATCCGTGATCGAACACGGAAATTTTGGCGTCTTCTTTGGAAACTAATTGGCCGTCGAGATAAATTTTCATCTAATTTTTCGTTGAGTAAATCTTCTGCTTTAAATCAAATTCCAGCTTTGTCATTCCCAACCTCGCCGTCATTCCCGCGAAGGCGGGAATCCAGAACTTGCGCATTTATCTTCCTTTCAGGAGTACTCATCCCGCGCTGGATTCCCGCCTTCGCGGGAATGACGGCGAGGTAAAACGAGAATGGCGGCGCGTTTGAGTATTTTAACGTTTCAGGTACGTCAATGGGGACGCGGAGTACTCCGCGTCCCCATGAAAAATCATGCAGCGGCAGTGTTAAATTTGTTCCACATCCACCCAGGTTTTTGCAGCCGAAGATTTCTCGACCGCTTCCAGCGCCGAGTTCACCTGCGCGCCCGAACGGAAATCGGGATGTGGGCTGACGCCGGTCGCGTGTCCCTGCAAGAGGGCGTGAACCGTGTTGATAAAGGTGTGTTCGTAGCCGATGATGTGTCCGGGCGGCCAGTAAATTCCCGAATACGGCTGGCTGCCTTCGTTCACATTGATGGTGCGGAAACCCTGACGATCATCCGGGTCTTCGGCGTTGAAGTACTCAAGTTCGTTCATGCGCTCGAAGTTGAAAGCGATGGAACCTTTTTCGCCATTCACTTCAAAGGTGTTGAAGTTGCGGCGGCCTTGCGCGAAACGCGTGGCTTCAAAAACGCCCATCGCACCTCCATCGAATTTCCCGATAAATGCTGTCGCGTCATCAACTGTGACTTCGCCCATTTCAGTTGAAGCGGCAGCGTTCAAACCTTCAGTTCCCGTCGAAGCGGCTTGCAGCGGGCGCTGCTTGACGAAAGTTTCGGTCGTTCCGGTTAATGAAGTCAGATTGCCGATTAAATGCTGCGAAATATCAATGATGTGCGCGCCGATATCGCCCAACGTTCCCGAACCGGCGATTTCCTTTTTCAAGCGCCACACGAGCGGGAAGTTCGGGTCGGCGATCCAGTCTTGGAGATAGCGCGCGCGGAAATGATAAATCTTGCCCAAATCGCCGTTTTCAATCATGCGTTTGGCCAGAGCAATCGCGGGAACGCGGCGATAATTAAAGCAAACCATGTTCACGACTTTGGCTTGTTCCACCGCAGCCAGCATTTGCTTGGCTTCGTCCAAAGTGTTGCCTAAAGGCTTTTCGCAAAACACGGTTTTTCCGGCTTGCGCGGCGGCAATCGCCATCGGCATGTGTTCGTTGCCGGGGCTGGCGACGTCGATAATATCAATGTCGTCGCGGTCGATTAATTTGCGATAATCGGTTTCGTAACTTTCCCAACCAAGAGTGCCAGCGGCGCGGCGCACGTTGTCTTCGTTGCGTCCGCAGATCGCACGCAAAACCGGCTTGACTTCCAGATCATCGAAAAATTTGTCTACCTGACGAAACGCATTTGAATGCGTTTTGCCCATGAAGGCGTAGCCGATCAGCCCGATGCCGACTTCTTTTTTTGCCATTTGATGGCTCCTGTGAATGTAATTTTTACCGGCGTTTGAGGTGAGGAACGGTGCATCATAACCGACTGCCAGCGGCAATTCAATCTGTGGTTAAAACTACAGCTAAAACTATCGCTGAAATTGTTGCGGAAACCGGCGAACAAAAATCAATCGCCCAGTTCGCCGAGCAAGCGTTTGAAGCGCTCGATTTCCTCGTCACTGCGCGCCGGAGTACTCTGGTCGTCCTCGGAAACGATTTCTTCCAAAGGAATGATCTCGCCCGAAATTTCGCCCAAATCCTCGACCTGGTTTTCCGAAGTGACGACATCGCTCATTTCAATGAGGGCGTCTTCGACATTGCCGTCCACGAACACCGGACACTTGGCGCGCACGGCGAGCGCAATGGCGTCCGAAGGCCGCGCGTCGATGTGCTTGACACCTTGCGGCGTGTCAATGTCGATGGTGGCATAAAATGTCGCGTCCTGCAAATCGTTGATGACTACGCGCGTGACTTTATGCTGCGCCAGAATGATGGCGGCCAGCAGCAAATCGTGCGAGAGCGGGCGGCCAGGACGCGCGCCTTCCAATTCCAGCGCGATGGCTTTCGCTTCGCTGGGGCCAATCCAAATCGGCAGCAACTTTTGCCCGTCCCAATCTTTCAGAACAACAACAGTTTGCTTTTTGTGGTCAAAGCCAACGCCTTCAACAACCATGCGTAACATGAGTACTCTGCCTTTGTGATGGGAAGACAAAAATTAGATTTTATTAAGTAATGCAAGTTGACAGCTTCGAGAACGAAGTCACAAAAGGCTGTGTCATTCCGAGCCTGCGAGGAATCTTGTTTCACTCTTTGTTTATGGCGTGCCACAAGATTCCTCGCAGGCTCGGAATGACACAGCCTTTTGTGACTTTATTTCAAGGATGGCAACTTGTATTAAGTAAAACTTTCAACATTTCGCCGGATAATTTATTGCCCGGCAATTTTCAGTTTTTGTAATGCGTGAACTGGTGCTGCGAGTACTCCCGATGCCGCGTCAAACCTTCCTGAATTTCCTGCAAACTGTCGCCGCCGAATTTTTCCAGAAGCGCTTCGGCTAAAACCAAAGCAACCATCGCTTCGCCGACAACTCCAGCGGCGGGAACCGCGCAATAATCGCTGCGTTCAACGTGCGCGCCGGTGCTTTCGCCGCTTTGCATATTGACGCTGGGCAGCGCTTTCATCAAAGTCGAAATCGGTTTCATTGCCACGCGGCAAACCAAAGGCTGGCCGTTGGTCACGCCGCCTTCCAAACCGCCTGCGTTGTTGGACGAGCGCTCCAAAGGCGCGCCGGGATGAAACGGATCGTGAACCTGCGAACCGAAGCGGCGCGCGGTTTCAAAACCCAAACCAATTTCCACGCCTTTCATGGCGTGAATGCTCATCAAGGCTCCGGCCAAGCGGCCATCGAGCTTGCGATCCCAATGAACGTGGCTGCCCAGACCAATCGGCAAGCCATCGGCGACGACTTCAAAAACGCCGCCGACGGTATCGCCGTTATCGCGCGCTTCGTCGATGATCTTTTCCATAGCTAATGTCGATTTCTCATCCAGGCAGCGCGTGGAAGAAGCGTCCGCGAGCGCATTAATTTCCCACGCCGGCGGAAGCGGAGTACTCCGCTCGGCGATAATGCCGCCGATTTCCACGACGTGGCTGGCGATGACGATGCCGCACTCTTCCAGCAAGCGCCGCGCGAGCGAACCGGCGGCGACGCGCATGGTGGTTTCGCGCGCCGAAGCGCGTTCGAGAATATTGCGCATGTCGTCGAGCGTGCGGTATTTCAAACCGCCCGCGTAATCGGCGTGGCCGGGGCGCGGGATTTCAATCGGCTGGCGCTTTTTGGTGTCGGGCGAGTAGGGCGCGACTGGCGCGGGATTCATCACTTCCGTCCACGTTTCGTAATCGCGATTGACGACCGTGAGCGTGATCGGCGAACCAAGCGTGAGGCCATGACGAATGCCCGAAGAAATTTCGGCGCGGTCGGTTTCAATTTTCATGCGCCCGCCGCGTCCGTAACCTTTCTGGCGGCGCGCAAGTTGAGAATCGAGGTGTTCGGATAAAACCGGAACGCCCGCGGGCATTCCTTCAGCGATGCAAGTGAGAGCCGGGCCGTGCGATTCTCCGGCGGTTAAAAAACGAAGTTGCGGCATTGGTTTAAAAGAAAAATTCAGGCTTTAAATAGGATTTGGAGTTCAACCAGCGAACTTTCAGTTTAACAAAGCAACCGGATTTTGTTCGCCGCTGTTCCGCGAATTACAGCTAATTTTCCGCGCAAAGCTGGCAAAAAAAGGCACCGCGCCAAAATGAAAGCGCGGTGCCGAAAAAAGATGTGAATTTGAAGAGAGTTTATGGCCCTTGAATCGGAGTGACGTCTTCCGTGCGGCGCTGGATGCGCGCCGTGAGGAAGATCACCAGTTCGCGGTCGATATCGGTTTTGTTGGTCGAGCGGAACAAGCGGCCAATCAGCGGAAGGCGCGAAAGAATCGGAATGCGGGAATTAACCACGCTTTCCGTACGAGTGCGCAAGCCGCCCAATACGATGACGTCGTTGTCCTTGACGTTGGCAACGGTTGTCAGCGACTGCGCCAGAACAGTTGGAATGCTCGAACCTCCCGAACTGCTGGTGGTATCGTCATCACCAGTGGTATCAGTGCTGGTGCTGCCGGTCGTGAGGCCCGGAGTCGGAACTTGAGACTGGACAAAAGGTGTCATGAAAACGGTGATGGTGTCATCGTTGTTGATGGTTGGCGTAACTTGCAAACCAACCGAAGTTGTCAGGAAGAACGCCTGCTGAGTACTCCCGACCGCGCCGCCGATGCCTTCCGTGGCTGAAGTCAGCAGAATCGGAGTGATCTGCTGCGACTGCAAGCTCGCCGACAAGTTATTCATTGTCGTGATGCGCGGCGAGTTGATGATGCGCGAGTTTCCTTTCTGGCTCAGGAAGTTCAATTGAGCCTGATACTGCTTGTAGCTAATGGTGAGCTGGTTAGCACCGGGAATTCCTGCGCCGATTCCACCGCCGCCTGAACTGCCTGTTGTGGTGTCGTTACCATCAATCACGCCGTCGCCGTTGGTGTCGGTTGCGGCAGTATCGCTGCTGGTGCGGTTGGAAAACTGAATTCCGAACGCGCGCGATTCATTGACGGAAACGTCGATGAATTGAGCTTCGATTTCAACCTGGCGAATCGGGCGATCTAAGTAATCGATAATCGTTTGCAGCCGGGCGATGCCTTCGTCCGTGCCGTAAACCAACAATACGTTTTGCGAGTCGATGGCAACTAACTGATCGACGCCTTCGGGTAGCTCGAGTACTCCTTGCCCAAACCCAAAACCGCCGCCACCGTTGTTTCCATTGTTATTATTGCCGTTGTTATTATTATTGTTGTTATTGCCGTTGTTGTTTCCGCCGCCAAATCCAAACTGATAGCTGGATTTGTAAACCGGCAACGCGCTCATATAAGCGGCTGCTGCGGGATTGGCGTATGGATTCTGGTAAGCGCCCGGCACATACGGCGTGGCAAAAGGCAAGGCCGGCGCTGCGTTGCGGTTATTCATCTGCGCGTAAATAGCAGGATCGACACCTGGTTGTAATATGTGCGGACTAAGCGCGCGGTCTCTGCTGGCCTCCGCATTCTGGAACTCAATCGGCTTCTGCTGATGACGGGGATCAACCCACCATGCGACGATTCCCGGACGCACATTACGGATGCGCAGCGGACGAATCGAACGCTCAGCGCGCTGATTGTTATTGTTGTTATTTCTATCGAGTTTGACCAAGTCTTCAAACGGGCCTTTCTTAGCGCGTCCTTGGATTTGAGTTTCGTAAGGAGTTTCCACTCCGTCTTGATCGATGGGTTCATAAACCGGAACGGAGCGAGACGTTTTCTTGGTCGCGATGCTCGCTGGGAGTGTTTTGCCGACGAAAAATTTGTTGGGGCTTTTTTCTTTCCACAGCAAGCCACCGCTGTCGGCGATTTCAGCAATCGCTTCGGCTGGCGTGACGTCAATCAAGCGGATGTAGGGAATTTTGATTTCAGGATCGACATCAGAACCGATAGAAATATTAATATCGCCCTGCATCGCAACCATCGCCAAAAGTTCGGAAACCGAGACATCGCGGAATTCGATGTTGATTTTCACCGCTTCGCTTTGCATTTGGGCTAACGAACGCGTTTTTGCAAGCGGCGTTTTGGATGCTGGAACTTTTGCAACCGGCGCGCTACCAAAATCGGCAGTGCTGTTATCGACTGTGGAACTCATGCTGCTGACGGGAACGGCATCTTCGCCGTCAATGCGCGTCATCGCCGGTAACGCTGGAAGCGAACTGGCTTTTTTCGCCTTGCCCGCCGGGACGATAGCTGGAGATTCCGCCATACTGGGAAGCAAAAGAGCGGCGACGCCGCCAGTGGCAACACAGCCAACAGCCAAAACACGCAATTGATTGCGAGAAGATTTTAACAACGGTGTAAAGCCGGATTGCATGGATGTCCCTTGACTGCTATTGATGGAGTACTTCTTCATTTGGCGATCTTGATAACGTTACCGAAAAAGTTGGTCAAACCTGTCTCATCTTGATGTTTCTATTGAAATCTATTGAGCCGGTGTCTGCGTTGTCACTGGAGTTGTAGCCGAGTTCTTTTCGGCCTGCAATTTCGCCAGTTCCAACTGCAAGGCTTTGATCTGCTCGGATTGTTGCAATGTGATTTGATACAAAGCCTGAATCGAAGCGAGGGTCACGCCGTTAGCGTCCACGGCGCTGATGCGGCGATTGTCTTCGCCCACGCCAAACGCTCCGGCGAAATCCTGTGCCATCGGACCGATGTGGCGAATCGCGGCATCCTGATCTTTGTAATTCCAATTCTTGATCGGCAAGGCCGCGACTTTTTCCAGAACAGACTGCGAATCGACATTGGAAACGTTTTCTTTCAGGTTGCGGTCGCTGAAAATTCCACCGCCACCGCCACCGCCGCCGCCAATCCCGCCACCAAATCCGCCACCACTATTATTGTTGTTGCCTCCGCCGTTTGTGTTGCCGCCAATACCACCGCCGATTCCACCGCCGGAGTTGCCGCCACCAAATCCGCTGTTGCCTCCTCCTCCGCCGCCCATGCTGCTACCGGCGGATTCGGGCAAAACCATTTGTTCGGTTGGAATAACCGAGCCATCGGCGAAGATGCGGGCAAAGCTGCCCGCATAAACGTGGCGAATCACCAGCAATCGATATTCGCCATCAGGGTTTAATTTCACTCTGGTGCGGGTAGTTCCGGTTGTACCCGGTGTTGTCGCGGCAGTGGTCGCCGCCGGCGTTCTGCCGAACTGGGCTTCGACAACGGTGGTGGGAACTTCGCCCGTTTCGAGCGCGGCTCCAAAAGGATTGGCCGGAACTTTAGCCGGAGTTTTGCCGGGCGTTTTTCCGGTTTTCGGCGCGGGATTGCGCGGCTCGATTACGGTTGTGCCCGCGTCGTTTTTGCGCACCAGGAAATTATTCTGGTTGGCCAGCTGGCGCACAATCGAATCCCAGGCGACATTGTTGAAGTTGGCGGAAGCGATCTTCACTTCTTTGGCGGCATCGTCAATGATGTGAGATGGGTTGCCCGCAGCCTTGAATACCATTTCCAAAGCATCAGCCAGAGTGGCGTCTTTTAACTCGACTAAAAAACGTCCGGTGGTGGCTGGCACCACGGCGTTTTGAGCTTGAGACATCGGCTGCGAAACAGCGAGTACTCCTGCGACAACGCAGGCCGTTCCCAGGTTCTTCATGCTGATATTCATAGTTGACCTCACTTCACTGACTTTGCTTCACCGATTTTTGCGTCACCAACTTTGCTGCGTCCAATCACTGCTTACTGGAGTACTCCAGCTATCGAATAACGAATCCGAAAAGCCGGACAAATAAGATATTAAAGTGGTTAGATATTAGCACATTGCAATTAGTACTCACAAGAACAGCGCGTGCCACGGAAACCGGAATTTTATTGAACGATCTCAATAAACAGTATTGCGATAAAAAATTTACGGTCTCGGAGTGCGTCCGCCCGCGCCGGTCGTTGTGGCTTCGCGCGGCCCGGCTTTCAAAACTACCGAACGCTCTTCGCCGTTTTCGCGGATTATGAGTCGCGTGATGGGTCGTCCGCCGACAGTGATGCGCTCAATGCGCAAAATGCGGATTCCATCGACTTCGTCGCCTGGCTGAACAATGCGTGTGGTTTTGGTATCGCCGTCGGTGATTTCCAAAAGCGCGCGCACCGAATCGCCAATGATAACGCCGGAAACGCGCTTGTTGGGAGATTCAGCGACTCCACCGGAACCTTGACCACCGGTTGGGCCGGGCGTGGTTGGAATGTTGGGGCGCGCGGGCAGTGAAATCGGCGGCAAATCCGAAATTGGCCGCGCCGAAGTCTGGCCGCCAATGCTCATCGGCGGCAAACCGGGGCCGCCCGAATAATCGCCTGAATTCCCCTGATTTGGTGGCGCAATTCCAACTGCTTCTGGCGATGGAATCATCACCGGAGCAAGAGGATCTTTATTGGAGCCTTGCGGAATGGGTGGAAGCGGCGGACGAGCAAATGGCGTAAACGGATCGTCGCGGAAATTCGAAACGGAAACCAGCGAAGCGGCGTTCGCCGTACCGGGAGCCGCTGCGACTGTAGGTGCAGCGCCGGGAGCGCCAGGCGGTTTTACAGCGCCCGGTGTGGGAATCGGTGTCGTTCCTGTTGTTGTGGTCGTCGTAGTACTCGCGCCACGCGGAACAAATACCACAACGCCCACAACCACAATTGCCGCCAAAAGACCGCCCAGCACATACAGTTTCTTTTTCTCGTCGGCTCCAATAGCAAGGCGCGCCATAAGCTTGTTCCCTTTTTCAGATTACGTTTTGTTGCGTCCCGCGAATTAGCAGGCCGAGTTACGGTTCAAACAGGACTTTTACTGACGATCATTTCGGCAGTCGCTCAGCCCATCTCTTTCTTCCACATTCACCGACTGTAGAAAATTAAGCGCCCAAACGCGGGTTCTTAATTTTAACCGCAGCGCCTTCAACCACTGGCGGCTTCGGCGGAACTCCTTCACCGTCGCTACCAGCCGCGCTCGGTGCCGGTGCGCTGCCAGCGGTCAATTTGATGCCTGGCCCGGCAGCGATTAGATAAGGCGTCAAAGGAAAAGTCGCTTTCAAGTTGGGCGAGTAGCCTTCCAATTTAATATTGCCAACCACCATCAAAATCGAGGAATGATTGACGTATTCCAAAAAGCGCAAAATGTTGCCGAATGAGCCGGAAACCGTGAGGGTGATCTGACCGCCGTTAGTGGCGCTGAGCGGCTTGAGCAATCCGTTGGCGGGAGTTTTGACATCTTCGGGTTTCTGCGGCGGATCGTCCACTTTAATCGCGGGAATCGGAACTTGAACATTGGCTAATTTCGCAATGCGATCCAGTTCAAAGCCCAGCGTTGGGCCATAGGAATAATGGTATTCGTTCATCCACTTCCGCCACGCTTCCTCGCGGGCTGCGATGTTGATTGCGCTCGTGCCGTCGATGGCTCCGAAATACAAGCGACGATATAAGCCCTGGGTGCCTTCGCTGACTTCGCTGCCCCGGAAAAACGCGAGCTGGCCTTGCAAGTACTCCAGCTTATCTTTGGCTTTGCGTTCGTCGTCCAAATTTTTTTTCAGTTCTCCGGCTTTGGCTTTAAGCCCGGTGTAATCCTGCTCGACTTTGGCGATCTCTTCTTTCTGCGGGCGAACCAGGACGAAAAACCAGCCCGCACTCATTCCGACCAGAACGAGAAAGGTCACGACCACCAGGATGATGATGTTGCGGCGAATGCGAGTTTCCACGAAAGCGTCCTATTTAAAGCGGTAAAAAATTAGCCTGCGAAGTCAAAGTATCGACTGAAGTATCAACTGAAATTACGTGTGGCTTAAAATGAAAATCGATTTAAGCCGGAGGTGTTGTTGGCGGTGGCGGAGCGGGTACTCCCGGCGCGCCGGGAGCGCCGGGCGCAGCTGCGGCTGCCGTTTCGCCGGGCGGAATGGGAACGGTCACCGGGTCGCGCAAATCCCCTGAAGCTGTGATGTTGTTAGGGAAAACGATGTACTTGATGGTGTCCAACGGCGGAACGCCGGTTTGCGGCTGGCCCGGCGCTGGAACCGGCGTCACTGGCGGTGCCGGTTGGCCGGGCGTCGTGGTCGTTGCTCCGCCCGAGCGATTGGGCCAGCCACTGATTCCGCTACTGACAGGTAAAGTGGCGAAGAGAATTCCGGTTGGTGTTGTGCCGCGCCGCAGATTTAACACAAAGCGCGCGTAATCGTCGGGTGTGCGCACCATGCCGGAAAACTTCGCTGTTTTGCCGTCGGAAAGATCGAGCGTACCCACAACGGCACCGTTATAAATGTATCGCCGAATCAAGTCGAGCTGCGCCGCGCGCTCCGGGCCGCTGCGTCCGGCGTCCACCAGGAAATTCACAGACGATTGCAGCGGCTGTGCTTGCGCAATCGCGGCGTCCGCCGCTGTCTTGGCGGCGTCGGTTTTATCGGCGAAGACTTTGACGTTGGCGAGGTTGGTGCGCAACGTCGCCAGGCGCAGTTGCTCGCGATAATAAATGACAAATAAAATCGCCGCGAAAGCGCCGACCAGCATCAGGCAAACGGCCATGATGCGTTTAAACCAACGCTTCAGCGCGACGTAACGCGGTAAAAGATCAATCCGAATCGCCATATCAAAAGAAAAGGAAAAACCAACGGAATTTTAAAGCCAACGGAAAATGGCGCTTCAGCCAGCGAAGCGGTTTTCTATTTTAACATTATCTTCGACTACAACATTGCCTTTGGTTTGTTAAATCCAAGGCAAGCAATTCAACATCAGCACATTTTAACGAACCTTAATGAGCCGATGCTCACCGCATCAGTTCGCGCATCGCCAGTCCCAGCGCGACTGTAAACAGCGGGCCGTTCTGGTCGGCGTAACCGGGCGGCAAATTCGGCGCGCGCAAAGTCATGCGCGCCACGGGGTTTCCGATGCTGGTGGGAATGCCCAATTTCTCGGTGAAAAACGCATCCATGTTCGTCAGTTTGGCTCCGCCGCCGGTGACAACGACGCGGCGAACCGCGGCGTCCGGGTAACGCGTGGTGTGATATTCAAGCGAACGGCGTACTTCGTTGATGAGATTTTCTAAAACCGGCTCCAAAACGTCGTGCAGGGTTTTGGCGTCGATTTCTCCAACCGCCGCTCCAGCCAGGCCAACGCCGAACGCGGCGTCGTCCATCGCAAACTCTTCATCGAATGCGCCGCTGTCAAAGTCGAGGGCGTCGCCGGCGGCATCGGCGCTGTTCACGGCGGCATCGCCGAACAAGCTATCAAGATCGAAATCTTCCTCAGCCGGAGTACTCGGCGTGGGCGCGGCTACTGGCGCAATCGGAGTACTCGGAGCCGCTTCAACGGCGGGTTCAGCGGACGCCATGAATTCCGCAAACGGATCGGCACCAATCGGAGCGGCGGGCGCTGTCGGTTCGGGTGTGGCGAGAAGCGAATCTTCAAAGCTGAAGGAAAACGCGTTCGCGGTCGGCGCGCTTTTGGTTTCGGACGGCAGCAGTTTTTCGTCCTGCGCGTCGAGGCCGTCAAAGCCCGCCAATTGCTCGGTGCCGAGAGTTTCGCCGCTGAAAGTCGGCAGGGCGAAATCGTCGCTGTCGTCTGCAAGCGGAGTACTCAGGCCGGGCGCAGCGGCGCTGTCGGATGGAAAATCAAAGGCCGAAGTCACCGTTGCCGAAGGCGTAACGTCGGAACGCAGCGTGGGCAAATCGGCAAAATCGTCTTCTTCGCCGGTCAGGAAATCCGCAAAATTAACCGGGCTTCCGTCCTGCAAAGTCGGCAGTTTGTCTTCAGGTTCGTCCACTACTCCGAAATCGAAAAACGGATTGGTCACCGGAGTCCCTTCTGTGGAAGTGTTTTCCGGTTCAATACTTTCAACGCCGCTTTCCGTTACCGCCGTCGGAGTACTCGTGGGCGCAGAAACGGGAGCGGCGGAAAAAATATCGGTGTTTTGAGGAATGGTCGAAGGCAAAATCGCCGCTTCGTCCGCTTCGGGAGTACTCAGGCTGCCGTCGATGCTTTCCGTACCGATGGCGTCGCCTTCCAAAGTCGGCAGCTTTTTCACTTCCGCTTCGTCCGGCAAGTCGATGTCGTCGAAACTAAACGGCGAATCGCCCGGCTCTTTTTGCTGATGCTGTTCGCCGGGTTCGCTTTGGCGAATGTTGTCCGGGCCTTGCTCGTAGAAATCATCGGCGAAAGGATCGCCCGAATTTGTAGTGGAAGTTCCATTATTGGCGGGCGCGCCGTTGATTGGCTGCGCGCCGAGCGGTTCGTCGATAACGGTTTCGTCAGCCGACTCATCGTAAATAGGTTCGTCGAATGAATTGGCGTCGGACGCGTAACTTTCATCTGCGGCTTTTTCGTCCGTATCGAAATCGCCCCAATCTCCGTTCGCTCCATTGTTAGAAACGTCTTCATTCCAATCGCTGTCGTCGTCAATCGCCGCCGGAGTACTCGTATCGCCGCCGGGCGGAAGCGCGTCGCCCATTTCTCGTTTGAGTTGCTCGGCGTCGCTCCAGGCTAAGCCTAATGTATCGACCAAAGCTTGTGTGAGCGCGTTGCCGCCGGTGGGAACGGTGCGGGTGAAGACCAGCAAATCGCCGCGCAAAATCGAGATTTCCGTGCCCGACGCGCCGATATTCAAAACCGCCGCGACATCGTTGTAATCGACTTCCGTTTCCAGCGTCACGCCCGTCACCAAAGGATGCGTGAGCGCGCGCGCGGCGGCTAAAGGTTCGACGTCAATCGAGCGCGGATCGAGTTTGGCGTCCTGCAAAACTTCGACGTGCAAGTCGATCACTTCGCGCTGGGCGGCGGCCAGGAGTACTTCCATGTTAGCCGAATCGGGGTCGGAAGGAAGTTCGCGCAAGGCGGTGAAATCCATGATGACTTCCGAAGGCGGAAACGGAATGTAGCGGTCGGCATCCATCTTCATGTTGTCTTCGAGTTCGCCGTCGCTCATCTTGGGAACTTCGATGATGCGCACCACGAGGGCGCCGGTGCCGGAAACCGAAGTGACGACGCGCTTGGATTTAATTCCCGCCTGCGCCATGACATCGCGAATGCCGCCGACCAAAGCGCTCACGCTCATCACGACACCGTTGGAAATACTTTCGGCCGGCGTGGGTACCATGCCCATGCCGGTGATGACCATTTCGTTGCCTTTGGCTTGCAGCTCGATGGCTTTGATGGAATCGCTGCCGATGTTGAGGCCAATGGAAACGCCCGCTTTAATGGCGCGGCCCGAAGCCGCCTTCTTTTCGCGAGCGGCGGCGGCTTTGCGAGTTTTCTTGGTGTCGGGGGTACTCCCGGCGGCGTCGGAAGCGGCGCTCATCGCGTCGGGCGAAAAATCCGAAAAGTCGTCGCTGGAATTGTTGCCCGCAGTTGCAGTCGGGGCAGAAGCCGGAGTTTGAGTTTTCTTTTTGTTGAAAAGAGCCATATCGCGTTCGCGCCGTTGTGCAGCGTCATTGAGAAGTAATTCGTTTTATTATATCACGCGTTATCAGTGTCTATCGCTTTGCCGGAGTACTCCGGCTTTCCCCAACTGCCTTCGCCGCGCGCTGCTACACTATCGCCGCTCCAGCAAGTCATTTAATCAACGGTAATTTTCAGGTTTTCGTGAAACTTTCAACAACTCAAACCCAAAACGCGCGCCAGTTGCGCATCGGACTTCCCAAAGGCTCGCTGCAAGATGCGACCATCAAAATGATGAAACGCGCCGGTTGGAACATCAACGTTTCCGACCGCTCGTATTTCCCCTCTTCGGACGACGATGATCTGACAATCGTACTTTTGCGCGCCCAGGAAATCGCGCGCTACGTCGAAGACGGAGTACTCGACTGCGGCATCACCGGCTACGACAACGTGCTGGAATGCGGCGCGAATATACACGAAGTCGCTGAACTGATTTATTCTAAAGCCACTTCGCGCCCGTATCGCTGGGTTTTGGCGGTGCCCAACGATTCGCCCATCACTGGCCCCAAAGATTTAGAGGGCAAGCGGATTTCGACCGAACTGGTGAATGTCACCAAACGCTATCTCGAATCGCACGGCGTGCAAGCCGAAGTCGAATTTTCGTGGGGCGCGACCGAAGTCAAAGTTCCCGATCTGGTGGACGCCATCGTCGAAGGCACCGAAACCGGCTCCACGTTGCGCGCGCACGGACTGAAAATCGTGGACGAATTATTGTCTTCAACCACGCGCCTCATCGCCAATCACAATTCCTGGAGCGACGATTGGAAGCGCAACAAAATGGAAAACATGGCGACTTTGATGATGGGCGCGATGCAGGCCGAAAGCAAAGTCGGCTTGAAAATGAACGCGCCCGCCGCATCTTTAGATGAAATCATTTCCTTCTTGCCCGCGATGCGCACACCGACAATTGCCCAGCTTTTTAATTCTGATTGGATCGCGTTGGAAATCATTGCCGAAGAAAAACAAGTGCGCGATTTAATTCCACAACTCCGGCGCGCGGGCGCGACGGCGATTATTGAATATCCGCTGAATAAAGTCATTCCATAAAGTTAATTTTTGAGCCAACAGCGCGCGCTGTTGGCTCAAATTGTTTTTGGAGTTGTTTTGGATTAAAGCTATTTTAATCCATGAGACCGTTTTATCAGTGAGGAAAAAGCGACAATTTGTCATTCCGAGCCTGCGAGGAATCTATTCATAATTTCAGATTGTTACCAGATTCCTCGCAGGCTCGGAATGACAGATAATCGCTTTGCGCATTCTTTGACACACACTTTCAAATGAAACGCTTTTTACTCTTCAACTAAAAATCACTTGCGGAAAAGCCTATTCCAAAAACTTTCAATTCCACGCTGGCGCGGTATTGCAGTTGCGCTGACGACTTAGATTGCAAGTTCTGCCTTGGAATAAAAAATTGAATTGACTTTTACGGTAGCGAAAACTCATGCGCCAGAGTACTCCGGTTCCGCTTTTATCTCGTTATATCTTCGCCTTTGCTTTAACCGCTATAGCACTGGTTTTGCGTTGGCTTTTGATGCCGGTTTTGGGGCCATCCACGCCGTTTGTTTTGCTGGCCATCACCATTAGCGCCTGGTACGGCGGTCTGGGGCCGGGATTGCTTTCTACTTTTCTCATCTGCACTGTCGCGGCTATATTTCCGGCTCTGGCTATTAGTGCGGCCTCCAAAACTTATTCCGTTTTGCCGTTTATCATCACGATTCTCATCATCGGCGTGATTATCAGCGCCTTGATCGAATCTCTGCGCCGCGAGCAAGTTAAAGCTCAAACGACCGCCAATTACCTGGCCGAAATCAACGAACGATTTGAAATGCTGGTTAATAGCGTTAAAGATTACGGCATTTTTATGCTGGATATCGAAGGCCGTATTATCAGTTGGAACGAAGGCGCACGCACCATTAATGGCTACGAAACCGAAGAAATTATCGGGCGGCATTTCTCGACGTTTCATCCCGCCGGGGATATCGCGTCCGGCAAGCCGGAAATGGAGTTGCGCGTCGCCACTGTGACGGGCCGATTTGAAGAAGAAGGCTGGCGCTTGCGCAAAGACGGCTCGCGTTTCTGGGCCAACGTCGTCATCGCCGCCGTCCACGACGCCACAGGCGAATTGCGCGGCTTTTCCAAAGTCACGCGCGATATGACCGACCACCGCCAAGCCCTGGAACGCGACCGCCTTTTAATTCGCGAGCAAGCCGCGCGCGAAGAAGCCGAAAACGCCAACAAAGCCAAAGACCAGTTTTTGGCGGTTTTATCCCACGAATTGCGCACGCCGTCCAACACCATTGTCGGCTGGGCGTATCTTTTGAAAAACGGTTTGCTGGACGAACAAGCCGCGCGCAATGCCTGCGAAAGTATCGAACGCAGCAGCAAAGTTCAGATGCGATTGATCGAAGATTTGCTGGATGTTTCGCGCATGCTGGCCGGAAAATTATCGGTCGAAAAAATTCCGCTCGATTTAAGCGCCGTCGTGGAAACCGCCGTTGATGCCGTCCAGTTTTCTGTTCAGGAAAAACACATCGACTTACAAGTACACCGCTGGCCGACCTCTCTTTGTGTCGAAGGCGATGCGGTGCGTTTGGAGCAAGTCATCTGCAATTTGCTGCACAACGCGATTAAGTTCACGCCCGCCAAAGGGAAAATTGTTTTGCAAATGGCCAAAGACGGCGATAAAGCGGAAATCAAAATCAGCGACAACGGCTCGGGCATTTTGCCGCCCATGTTGCCGCATATTTTTGAGCATTTCCAGCAAGCCGACAGTTCGGCCACGCGCAGGCACGGCGGGCTGGGATTGGGGCTGGCGATTGTGCATCACATCGTGCAAGCGCATGATGGAACCGTCGTCGCGCAAAGCGAAGGCGAAGATCGCGGTGCCACTTTTATCGTTCAACTTCCCTTGCTGAGTACTCCGGCCAGCTCAATCGACCGCAGCGAAGCATAAGCGTAAGCGCGGGATTTTAAGCGGAGTACTCCGGGCTTACTCACGCTTTTATTCTCGCCCGAATCCGCGTTTGCATCGTATACTCGCGGTCTCCAATTTCGTTCGTTTTTCAAGCCGTTCATTTTTACCATTTAATCTCATCTGACAAGGAAACCGTTTTGGCTTCACCGCATAAACTTCTCGTCGCCAACCGCTCGGAAATTGCGATTCGCGTCTTCCGCGCCGCCACCGAACTGGGCATTCCCACCGTCGCCATTTACGCAGTGGAAGACCGCTTCGCCGTGCATCGCTTCAAGGCCGATGAAGCCTACGAAGTCGGGCAGGGCAAAGGCCCGGTCGGCGCGTACCTCGACATCGAAAGCATCATCGCCGTCGCTAAAGCCAAAGGCGTGACGCTCATTCATCCCGGCTACGGATTTCTGTCCGAAAACACGCGTTTCGCCCAGGCCGTTGTCGATGCCGGTTTAATCTGGATCGGCCCGCGCCCCGAAGTCATCGACGCGATGGGCGACAAAGTGCAAGCGCGCGAACTGGCCAAAGAAGCCGGAGTGCGAGTACTCCCCGGAACCGAAGAAGCCGTTTCCGACCGCGATGAAGCCATGCGCGCCGCGTTGGAAATCGGATTTCCTTTAATCATTAAAGCCGCAGCGGGCGGCGGCGGGCGCGGCATGCGCGTCGTGCTCGAACCCGAAAATCTCGAAGCTCTTTTGGACGAAGCGCAAAGCGAAGCGGGCCGCTCGTTCGGCGATTCCAGCGTTTTCCTCGAACGCTACGTGCCGCGCGCCAAGCATATCGAAGTACAGATCTTGGGCGACCATCACGGCGAAGTACTCCACTTGCACGAGCGCGATTGTTCCGTCCAGCGCCGCCATCAGAAAGTGATTGAAATCGCGCCTTCGGTCGATTTGGACGAACGCGTGCGAGTGGAACTGTGCGAAGCCGCCGTGAAACTCGCCAAAGCGGTTCAATACGACAATGCTGGAACTGTGGAATTTTTGCTGGATGTCGATACCAACGAATGGTTTTTCATCGAGATGAACCCGCGCATTCAAGTCGAACATACGGTGACCGAACAAATCACCGGCGTCGATTTGGTGCGCTCGCAAATTCTGGTGGCGCAAGGCCACAAACTGCACGACCCGGAAATCGCGATTCCCGCTCAAGACCAAATCCCGCGCATCGGTTTCGCGATTCAGGCGCGCATCACAACCGAAGACCCCGAACAAGGTTTCGCGCCTGACTACGGGAAAATCCTCGCCTATCGCAGCGCCGCCGGTCTGGGCGTACGACTCGATGGCGCGCAAGGCACAACCGGCGCGATCATCACGCCGTTTTACGATTCGCTGCTGGTGAAGCTGACCGTCAGCGGCCCGACTTTTGAAATTGCCCTCGCGCGCATCAACCGCGCTTTGCGCGAGTTCCGCATTCGCGGCGTCAAGACCAACATTCCGTTTCTGGAAAACGTCATCGCGCACCCGGTTTTTCGTTCGGGCGAAGCGACTACGACTTTCATCGACAAGACGCCCGAACTTTTCGCGTTCACCGCGCGCCGCGACCGCGCCACGCGCCTTTTGAATTTTCTGGCCGAAACCATCGTTAATGGAAACCCCAACGCCAAAGGCTACAAGCCGAGTACTCCGCTTCCGCCTTCAAGCGTTCCTGCCGTGGACGTGAGTACTCCGCCACTGCCCGGATTGCGTCAAAAGCTGCTGGGATTGGGGCCGGAAAAGTTCGCCGATTGGGTGCGCGAGCAGCCGCAAATGCTGTTCACCGACACCACTTTGCGCGACGCGCATCAATCGCTGCTTGCCACACGAATGCGCACTTACGACATGATGCAAATCGCGGATAACATCGCGCGACGCACGCCCGAGCTTTTCAGTCTGGAAATGTGGGGCGGCGCGACCTTCGATACCTCCATGCGATTTGGTCGCGAAGACCCGTGGCAGCGCTTGGCTTTGCTGCGCGAGCGCATTCCCAACATTCCGTTTCAAATGCTATTTCGCGGTTCCAACGCCGTCGGATATTCCAATTATCCCGATAACGTCGTGGCCGGTTTCGTCCAGCACGCGGCGCAAAGCGGGATTGATATTTTTCGCGTTTTCGATTCGCTCAACGACTTGCGCAACCTGCAAGTTTCGATGGCCGCAATTCGCGAAACTCAGGGAATTTGCGAAGCCGCGATTTGCTACACCGGCGATATTCTCGATCCATCGCGCCCCAAATACGGCCTGAAATATTACCTCGATTTAGCCAAAGAATTGGAAAAAATGGGCGCGCACATTTTGGCGATCAAAGACATGGCCGGTTTGTGTCGCCCGTTCGCCGCCCGCGAATTAGTCCGCGCTTTAAAAGAACACATTGGTCTGCCGATTCACTTTCACACGCACGACACTTCGGGCACGAGCGCCGCCAGCGTACTCGCGGCAGCCGAAGCGGGCGTGGATATCGCCGATGCCGCCCTTGCCGCATTCAGCGGCGGCACCAGCCAGCCGAACTTGAATTCCCTCGTCGCCGCGCTGCAAAACACGCCGCGCGATTCCGGCTTGGATTTGCCTTCTCTCAACGAATTTTCCGATTACTGGGAAAGAGTACTCCCGTTCTACGCGCCGTTCGATACCGCGCCGCGCTGGGGTACCGCCGAGGTTTATTTGCACGAAATGCCCGGCGGCCAGTTCACCAACTTGAAAGAGCAGGCCGCCGGAATGGGACTCTCCAATCGCTGGCCGGAAATCGCGCGCACCTACGCTGAAGTCAATCAGCTTTTCGGCGATATTGTGAAAGTCACGCCATCTTCCAAAGTTGTCGGCGACATGACGATGTTTTTGATTTCGCGCGGTGTCAAAACTGCCGATGTTTTGAATTTGCCGCCCGGCGAAACGCCGTTTCCCGAATCCGTCATCGATATGCTTTCGGGCGGTTTGGGCCAGCCTCCGGGCGGCTTTCCGGCTGACGTGGTGCGAGTCGTACTCGGCGACAAAGAAGTTTCCACCACTCGCCCCGGCGAAGATTTGGAGCCGCTCGATTTAGAAGCGCGGCGCGCGGAAATCAGCGGGAAAATCGGGCGCGAAGCGACTGTCAACGATTTGTATTCCAGCCTGATGTATCCGCAAGTTTTCGAGGAGTACTCCCGCTTTGAAGATTCCTACGGCGACGTTTCGGTTCTGCCCACGCCCGCGTATTTTTACGGACTTTTGCCGGGCGAAGAAATTTCCATCGATATCGAAGCGGGCAAACGATTGATCGTGCGTTTGGTCAACGTCGGCGAACCGGACGTTCAAGGCCAACGCGCCGTGAACTTCGAGTTGAACGGCGTGGCGCGTCAGGCGGTTGTGGCCGATAAAAAAGTTAAGCCCGAACGCGAAGCGCGCCTCAAAGCCGATCCCGCGAAAATCGGTGAAATTCCTGCGCCGATTCCTGGTTTGGTGGCGAGCATCGCTGTCAGCGTCGGCTCGAAAGTGGAAAAAGGCGAAAAGCTGCTCACGCTCGAAGCGATGAAAATGTACACCACGATTAACGCCACAGTTGACGGCGTGGTCGAGGAATTATTAGTCGCCGTCGGCGAAACCGTGGAAAGCAAAGATTTGATGCTTCGCCTGCGCGAATCGTAGGCGAAGCATCAATGACGCCGCGTCAGCGCAAATCTCCGCCAAAACCAAGTTCGAAAACCTGGCGAATTGCGGCTTGTTCGTTCTCCGCTTCATTAGCTAAATGCGGATGTTTGCGTTTCACCGCTTCCAGAAAATCCATCGCCGCCTGATACGCCGGTTGCTCGTAGCGCTTCATGACTGGCGATTGCGAGAGTACTCCGCTCCAGAACGAAACCGTTTTCTGGAGCGGATTCTGGTGCAGATGAAAATGCTCGTGCACCAAAGTCTGCGCGAGGGAAACCGCGCTCGATTCAATCGCTTCCGGCCCCAGAGTAATCGTTCCTAGCAAACCGGCTTGCGCGCGATCTTCGAGACTTTCGTCCACGCGAATGCGATTTTCCGACGCCATTTTTGCCAGCGCCACGCCGGTTTGTGCGTAGCCGGGAGTACTCTGGATTAAGCGAATCGCGTCTTGGAATGTGGGAAAATTAAGTGACATTTTAAGCGATTATTTCAGGAAGTTGGTTTTTCAAAATGATGCCAGTCTTTCAAGCTCGTCCAGCGTCCGCCCCAAGTCCAGCCGCGCTTTTCAAAGGCTTTCACAACTGCGCCGTCTGCAAGCAAAGTTCCGCGCGCGTTGGGATTATAAATTCCATCTGGCGGCAAAATCAATTCGCCTTTAATGTACGGATTTTGCAGCGGATTAATATCAATCGCGCGCCCGTAAGCGTGGTTGGAAAGCTGTGATTTTCCCACCGCGCGCCGGTAGTTGAAGGCCGATGAATTGTTATCGGTCATCGAAGCGTTGTCCGAATAATCGTAAAGCGAAATCGGCCTCATTTTTTCGATGGGAAATTGCGCGGCTAAAATCTCCGCGAAAATTGCGCGCACTTCGTCTTGCAAATCGCGATGCACAATCAACTGGCCCACTTGCCGTTTCCCGTCGAAGCCGGAGTACTCCAGTTCGAGCAGAACGAGATTTTCTCGGATATCTGGCGGAATTTCCTGCCAGCCCAGCGCGGATTCTAAGTTCATAAAAGATTTATTCGCAGATAAGCGGCAATTCGCGCAAAATTTTCAGTGGTATTTTGACTCGCTTCATGCTGAACTGCTGCGATGCGAAATTTTATCGCAAAAATCGCCAGAGCAGCGAGGCCATGATATGTCATTAGAATCCGTTAATTCAGTTGAAACCCCGATTTTTTCGCCCGTTTCCGATCAGTCTTGGTCCTCGCTTCCGACCTGGATTGATGAAAACACGGGCCGTCGCATCTGGCAGGTCACGGATTCGCTCGAAGGCGCGGGTGTCGGCTACTTTCGCAATTTTAAGCATTTGCCCGATGGACGAATGCTCATCACTTTGCGCGGCGAAAAAGGCAAAGGCATGATGGGCGGCAAAATGGCCGCAGCCAATCCCGCGACCGGCGAAGTGGAAGCATTGGAACATCCCGGCCATTACCTGAAATTGCGCATCTCCGACGGGCAAGCCTGGTTTCTCAAGCGCCCCAAAGATTTTAAAATGCCGGAAATTGTGGCCGCTGTTGATCGAGAATTCTGGCGGCGCGGCCCGCGCGATTTATGGACGGTGAGCTTGCCTTACGGCGAGCCGCAGTTTGTGGCGGAAATTCCCGAAGAAATTGCGCGCCACGTTTCGGACGTTACCTGCGACGGGAGTACTCTGATTTTGGAAGAACGCCACGTCGAGAAAGTGGATTCGCCCATTGGCTCCAGTGAAGTGGAAAAACTGTGGGCGCACTTCAAGCGAAAGCGGAACGGCGCAATTTACGCTTATGACATTGCCACTCAAACTAAACGCACCCTCACTGAAACGCAAGACGTGACGACTTTTCACGCCGATTCTTCGCCCGTTGACCCAACTCTGGTGCGCTATGCTCACGATATGCTGGAATGTACCGGCCAGCGAATGTTCACCGTGCGCACCGACGGCTCGGATTTGCATCCGATTCGCGTGCAGGAATTCGGCGAAATGATTACCCACGAATTCTGGTGGGGCGACCCGAATTTTATCGGCTACACCTATCAGGACAGGCGCGGCGACGAGACGGTTTACGAACTGCCGTGGTCAGAGTACTCGCCAGTCAAAACCCGTTTGGGCGTTGCCAATTTAGCGGGCGAAGAAGTTTTTCTATCCGATCCGCTGAACTCTTATCATTCGCATTTAAATGTTTCGCGCCGAGGCGACATGGTTTGCGGCGAAGGCACCGACGGCAACAGTTTCGTTTTCGCCGCGCCGTTTTCCTTCGATAATACCAAAGTCGATTTTCAAGCTCTGGCGACAATTCACACGCCGTATCATCCCATGTCCGGCCAGAACGTGAACAGCGATTTTTCAGCCGATAGCAAATGGCTGCTCTTCAACGATTTAATCGACGGCAAAATGCAAGTGTGCCGCGTGCAAATTGATTTGTAAGCCGAATCGATTTCAATTAAAAAATAAAAAACCGCTTTTCTCCAAAGGAGGAAAGCGGTTTTTCTATTGAATCGGGGTGGCGAGATTCGAACTCACGGCCTCTGCGTCCCGAACGCAGCGCGCTACCAAGCTGCGCCACACCCCG
>Ga0123337_10001973_pt1 | contig 24478 bp, 18 predicted proteins | sample frozenSSSSmetaG_FD_89792 | JGI IMG/M metagenome (GOLD analysis project Ga0123337, IMG submission 89792) | Glacier valley bacterial and archeal communities from Borup Fiord, Nunavut, Canada, to study Microbial Dark Matter (Phase II) -... | ecosystem: Environmental > Aquatic > Freshwater > Ice >...
AGAACTACACGCTGACGGGTGCCAACGGCATCAATACCGGCTCCGTCACCAAAAACGGCACGGGCACGTTGACGATCACGAACCCCAATACCTACGTCGGCGGCACGACGATCACGGCCGGCACCGTCGCCCTTTCCGGCGCGGGCACGCTCGGCGCAACCACCGGCTCGCTGGCGGTCAACGGCGGCACGCTCGATCTTGGCGGCACCAGCCAGACGGTCGGCGCGGTCGCCATCGCCAACGGCACGATCAGCAATGGCACCCTGACCGGCGCGTCCTATACTTCCACCGGCGGTTCGGTTGACGCAAACCTCGCCGGCTCCGGCGTCGTCTTCACCAACACCTCGGGCACCACCACCCTCACCGGCGTCAACACCTACACCGGCGGCACCGTCATCAACGGCGGCACCGTCTCCGCCAGCACCGCCGCCATGCCGACTTCCGGAGGCGTCATCCTCGCCGTCGGCGGCATCCTGATTCTCGATGATGCGTCCACCGTCACCTACGCCGATACCGTCACCGGCGGCGGCACGCTCCAGAAGAATGGTGCCGGCGCCCTCACCCTCGCCAACACCACCGACGCCCTGATCGATCTTCAGGCCGGCTCGATGTATCTCGGCTCGGAGCTCACCACCACCGATGTCGGCGCGACCACCGTCGCTTCCGGCGGCCTTCTCGGAGGCAACGGCACCATCAACGGCGATCTCGTCAACAACGGCATCGTGAGCCCCGGCTTCTCCCCCGGCACGATCATCGTCGCCGGCAACTACACGCAAGGCGCGGGCGGCACGCTCGTCATCCAGTTCGCCTCGGCCGTGTCGTTCGACAAGCTCCTGATCACCGGCACCGCCAGTCTGGCCGGCACCCTGCAGGTCGATCTCCTGAGCGGCTACAATCCCGCCGGCCAGTCCTTCCAAATCCTCACTGCGGGCGGCGGCGTCTCCGGCACGTTCAGCGCCGTCACCGGCAGCGCCGCGCTCACCGCCAACATCGCCTACAATCCGAACGACGTGACGATTTCGTTTACCCAGACGTCCTTTGTCACCTTCGCGCTCACGCCGAACCAGAAGGCCGTCGCCAGAGCCGCGCAGGCGAGCCCGGCCATCACCGCCGCGCTCAACCTGGTGCCGCTCGCCAGCCAGATGCCGGCCGCGCTCAACGCCCTCTCGCCCCAAGGCTACGAGGTCTGGTCCGACATCGCCTTCTCCCACGCCACTTCGCTCACCGACCGCCTCGCGCAGCAGGGAACCCAGGCTGAAGGCCGCGAGAATTTCTACTACGAGGCCGGCCAACGCCGCGGCGTCACCGAGGGAGACCTCGACGTAGGAACCAGCAAATATGACAGCAACTCGGGTCTCGTCGGCGGCAACTTCGTCGTCAACCCCAACTTCACCCTTGGCGGCTTCTTCGAATACACGGAGACGTCCTCCGACCTTGGTTCAGCCGGCAGCAACACCAACATCAAGGACAAGATGTTTGGCGTCCGCGCCGCCTGGACGCAGGACCAGTGGTTCGCGCACGCCGTGGTCGCATACGGCTTCGAGGACTACAAGTCCACCCGCTCCATCGTGTTCCCCGGCACCGCCGCCACCGCCCATTCGACCACCAACGGCCATCAATGGATCGCCGACATCTCCGGCGGCCGCCAGTTCTCGGCGGGCATCGTCAACCTGTCTCCCTTCGTCGGCCTGCTCGCCAGCCGCTGGGAGGCCAACGGCTTCACCGAAACCGGTGCGGGCGCGTTCAACAACTCGGTCGGCAGCCAGACCGCGACCTCCCTTCGCACCCAGGCCGGGCTCGCAAGCTCGATCGACTTCAAGATCGGCACCATGATGCTCCGCCCGCACGTTCGTGCCGCCTGGCTTCACGAACTTGCCGACGACCAGCGCTCGATGGATGCCGCCTTCGGCACCGTCAACTACGCCATCTCCACCCGCAATCCCCAGCGCGACAGCGCGCTGCTCGGCGCGGGCCTGGATCTGGCGCTCAGCCCGAGCATGATGCTCTACAGCGAGGTCTCCGTCCAGACCGGCGGTGTCTCCCGCGTCATGGGTGAATGGCATGCCGGCGTCTCCGTCGGCTTCTGATCAACGATCCGAATCCATAAATCACCCCCAAGCCTCCGGGGTTTCCCGGAGGCTTTTTTGCGCCCGTGTCACGCCCGCCACGCAATTGTAACCCGCTCCCTGCTTAGAAGTAGGGTAACGCCCCATGGTTACGCGGCGGCGCTCGGCGTATGCTCGTCTCTCGCTTATGAAATTCAAAAACCTGTCAGCTTTGCTCATCATCACCGCCAGCCCTTTCGCGCTGTTCGCCTCCTCTGAAACCGACCGCAAGATCGAGGACGCCGCCGAAGCCTCCTACAATTACAAGACCGTCCTTGATGGCCACGTGAAGGTGAAGGCCGACAACGGCATCGTCACCCTTACCGGCACCGTGCAGGACAAGGACGACAAGGCCCTTGCCGCCGACACCGTGGAAAACCTCCCCGGCGTGAAGGTCGTCAACAACGAGATCGTCGTTAAGCCCGGCTACCCCGAGAAATCGGACGCGTGGATGGCCTTCAAGATTCGCAGCCGCCTGCTCGTCAAGGCCAACGTCAGCGCCTCCAGCACCACGGTCGCCGTGCAGGATGGCGTCGTCACCCTCACCGGCACCGCCGACACCACCGCGCAGAAAACCCTCACCGAGGTTTACGCCAAGGATATCGACGGCGTGAAATCGGTGAACAATGACATCGTCGTCAAAGGCGTTCCCGCCGAAGGCCAGCGCATCGGCGAAAAGATCGACGACGCCTCCATCACCACGCAGGTGAAATACGCGCTCCTCAGCCACAAGGCCACCAGCGCGGTCAAGACCAAGGTCACCACCATTGATGGCGTGGTCATCGTCACCGGCGAAGCCGCCTCCGACGCCGAAGTCTCCCTCGTCACCAAGCTCGCGCAGGACGTCCGCGGCGTGGTCTCGGTCAACAACAACATGACCGTCAAACGCTGAGCAGACGCACTCCGTCCCGCTTGCACAAAGCACGGCCGCCCCCGGGTGGTCGTGCTTTGTTTTTCCATCCGCGCCCACCTGACCTGTGAAAACGGAACCGTTGGCCCATCCCGGATACTAACCGGAAAAATCTCATGAACAAAATCATCTCACTCGCCCTCCTCGCCGGAGGCATCGTGCTCATCATCTACGGCATCAGCGCCTCGGATTCCATCGGCTCGGGCTTTTCCCGTTTTTTCACCGGATCTCCCACCGATAAAACCATGTGGCTGCTGATCGGCGGAGTCGTCGCCGCCGTCGCCGGCCTCGGCGGTCTGCTGTTCCGCTCAAAACCATAAATCCCACCCGTCATGCTCTATTACTCCATCGTCTTCCTGCTCGTCGCGCTCGTCGCCGGCATTCTCGGCTTCGGCGTCATCGCCGGCACCGCCGCGATGATCGCCAAGGTTCTCTTCCTCATCTTTCTCGTGCTCTTCATCGTCACGCTTCTGCGCGGCCGAAGGACCTGAGCGTTCAGATCAATCCAAGACTCCGTTTATATATTCCCATGAAATCCAACAAAGACACCGCCCACACGCCCAAGGAACTTCTTCACGACCTGCAGGCGCTCGTCGCCGAGGCCGAAACCATGATGACCGACTCCGCCTCCGAGCACTCGGGCGAGGTCGTTGAAAATCTCCGCGCGCGTTTCTCCGCCGCCCAGGAGCGTTTCTCCGAACTCTACGAAGGCGCCAAGAAAAAGGTCGCCGCCGGCGCCAAGTGCACCGACGAGACCATCCGCGCCAACCCCTACCAGTCCATCGCCATCGCCGCCGGCGTCGGCCTCCTCATCGGCGTCCTCGTCGGCCGCCGCAGCAAGTAATCGCCCTCGCCATGGAAAAGACCCCGCCGGATTCCGCAGGCATCATCGGTTCGCTCCGTTCGCTCGGGGACAACCTGCTGGCTTCGGTGCAGGACCGGCTGGAGCTTTTCTCAATCGATCTCCAGGAGGAGAAGTTCCGCCTGATCCAGACCTTCATCTGGATCAGCGTGGCGATCTTCACGGGCATGATGGCGGTCATGTTCGCCAGCCTCACGCTGGTCTATCTCTTCTGGGAAAACGCCCGGCTCGCCGTGCTCGGCGGGCTGACCACTTTTTATGCGGTGACGATGATCCTCATCATCGTCGCCTTCCGCCGCTTCGTCGCGCGCCAGCCGAGACCGTTCTCGGCCACGCTTCAGGAAATCAACGAAGACCGCGCATGTATTCGCAACCCGAGCTGAACCGTCTGGCCGTCCACAAGGTCGCCCTGCGAAGACGCATCGCCCTGCGCCGCGTCGAATGTGCGGCCGCCGCCGCACGCGTGGCCCGCCCCTTGGAATGGCTGGACCGTGTGCTGGCCCTCTGGCGAAAACTCGCGCCTTTCGCCCCGCTTGCCGCCCTGCCGCTGGGCATCCTAGCCACGCGCACGATTTTCTCCGGACACAAAATCCTGGGCGCCCTCGTGCGCTGGGGCCCCCTCGTCTTCAGTGCCGTGCGCGGCATCAGTTCCGCGGTCAAAGCCCGCTCCGGTCCCTCCTGATTTTCAGGCAGCCGAACGCTTCCAGAGCACACCCACCACGGCGAACGACACGAGGCCCGAGACAAGAAGAGCCGTGGAAGCAGGCTCGGGAATGCTGGCCGTGATAGTGTTGGTGTCGAGCGTCACGGAACCGGTGAGGGCAATCACACGGCCTTCCACGCTGACGCCGGTGACAAGGGTGTCGCTCGCGTAGGCAATGATGGTTCCCTCGAACGCCGTGCCGATGTTAAGCGTGGCCGAACTTCCGACCTGAAACCAAACGTTCGAGGCCGTCGCTCCGTTGATAAAATCGAACGAAGTCACTCCGTTCGTCGTGAGCGTGCTGCCTACCTGAAAAACGAAAAGCGTGTCCGTCTGGTTCAGGCCGTCGAGCGTGAGGACACCCGAAGTAAACAAAGCGGTGGAAGAGAAGTTATAAACACCCGGAGTGAGTGTGAGTCCGCCAAGATTATAGGCCGTCATATCCCGACCATCCGTGGGGGTGAGGCCGGCGAGCTGGGTGTAGGCGGCGAAAGCATCGATTTGGGCCTGATCGGCAACCACATCGCTTTCGTAAATTGCCCCATTCATCACCACGCCCGGAGGAAATCCGGTGATGGATCCGCCGGGGCTCACGCCGAGGTCACCCGACAAAATCGTCGCACCGCTATTCACGACGGTTGTGCCGGCGAGAACCACGAAACTATCAGCCGTGCCTAAGTTCACCACGGTCTGCGCCGTGAGCTGGTTGCCTGCGCAGGCAACTACCGCCGCGAGGAGCAATGCATTGCAGAACAGAAGACCGGATTTTGGGGGACACAAGGTCATGGGCTGAGATGGATGCGTCCAATAGATCGGTCTCATCCGAGAGTGAGTATCCCATGCCTGACCTTCGTCCGCGATGGGCTGTTAACCTACCCTGTGCGCCATCGCCCAGCCGCCCGCGGCGAACAGCAGTCCGGACACGAGGAAGAGCATGTCGAAAAGAAACGAGTGGGGATGCCCGGGCAAAACGTGATGCAGCCCGAGGATCTGGTGATCGACAAGGCCCTCCACGAAGTTGAACGCACCCCATCCGCCGAGAACAGCCCCGAGGAAACCCTTCGGGGACCAAAGCGTGGGCTGCAGCCGGGTGGCGCGGAACATCAGCACGATGCCGGCGAGGGTGATCATCAGGACGGCGAGATCGAAGAAGCCGTCCTGCATGGTCTGCAGTTTGACCGCCTGCAACGAGTCCGGCTGGCACGTCTCGGTGATGCAGATCATGTGATGCCAGCCGAGGATCTGATGGAGGACGATGCCATCGAAGAGACCGCCCAATCCGATGCCAAGGACGATGCCGGCGCGAGTGAGAGGATGAATGGTCATGAGGTTTTTGCAGGCGGCGTTAAGGCGCGTCAGAGCGTCCGCAGGAACGCCACGAGGTCCTGCTTTTCGGGTGCGTCGAGCCTGGTCGCGAGCACGAGGTTGAAGAACTCGACGGTGTCCTCGAGCGTGAGCAGGCGGTCGTCGTGCAGGTAGGGCGGCGAGTCCTTGATGCCGCGCAGCGGGAAGGTCTTGATCGGACCGTCGGCGCCAGCGAACACGCCGTTGATCATCTTCCCGGCGTAGAAGCGTTCGGCACGCAGGTTGTGCATCGAGTTGTCGGTGTAATACGGAGGCGCGTGGCACTCGACGCAGCGGGCCTTGCCGGAGAAGAGCGCCTGTCCGCGCAGCTCGGCGGGCGTGGCGAGGGCCGGATCGAGTTTCCCGAAGACGTCGAGCTTCAGGGCCGGCGGAAAATCGAGCAGCTCCTGGAACTCCGCCATCGCCTGCACCTGACTGCCGCGCTCAAGGATGTTCACGCCCTTGCTTTGCGCGCGCACGGGATCGCCGTCGAAGTAGGCGCCGCGCTGCTCGAACTCGGTGAAGTCCTCCACGGTCTTCATCGCGCGCTGCGAGCCGAAGAGCCGCTGGATGTTCACGCCGCGCAGCGTGGTCGTGCCGATGCGGTGGCGGTATTCGTTGGGACGTATGTCGCCGACGGTGTGGGTGGCGGCGTTGGTGTGGCCGTTGGAGTGGCAGTCGAAGCAGGCCACGCCGAGGCTCGGCCTGAGGCTGCGGCGATCCCCGATGGCGTTGAACTGCTGCTGGGGGAACGGCGTGACGAGCAGGCGCAGGCCTTCGAGTTGCTTCGGGTTAAGAAATTTTTCGAAGAGCTCGAAGTAGTTATCCAGCGTCACGAGCTGGCCCTTCGACACATCGCCGAGGTCGGGCCGCGTGGTGAGATACATGGGCGCGGGAAACTCCGGCAGCAGGTGCTGCGGCAAATCAAAATCGAGATCAAAGCGCGTGAGGTCGCGCCCGGTCTGGCGCTTGGTCTCGTCGATGAGCGGCTGCGGGAATACCATGCCGCCCTCTTCGTGATGCGGATGGGGCAGAGGATAAAAGCCGGCCGGCCAGATATCCTTGGCCTTGATCTCGGCGGGCGACAGGCCGGCGAGCTGGTCCCACGTGATGCCGTCGGGCAGCCGGACGCGCACGCCGGCCTGCACGGGTTTTCCGGCGGACATGACGACGCCCGGAGCGGGCCGGTCATCGAGGTCGTAGCGTTCGACGAGCATCTTTTGCTGGCGGTCGGCGAAGGCGGGCTTTTCCGCCTCCATGCGTTTCACGAGGAGCGTGAAATCATCCGAGGCGGCGGTCGCGGTCAGCACGCCGCAGGCGAACAGGAGCGCGGCCAGCACCGTCGCGCAGACTCGGCCATTTGTCTCTGTTGTCATTGTCATAAAACCAGATGAAGGCGTCGTGAACTATTTTTGAGCCTGCACCCATTTTTCTTTGGAAATGGCGATGGCCGCGGTCCATCCCGCGACGTCCTCGCCGTGATCTGTGCCGACAAGGAAAACGAGGTGTTCGCGAGCCTTGGTGTGGATTTCCTTGCCGTCGCGATAGGTCAGCGCGGCGAGGCTGGCGTCAGCCTGCCATGCGAGGGAGTCGTTGAGAGCATCGTCGAGAATCTGATTGCACAAGGCGTCAGGCAGCCGGGTGTCGCCGACGAGCGGCAGCAGCACAGTGGCGGGATCTTCGACCGAGAGGTTGAGCAGATGGCCCATCGCTTCCGTTCGTTCCGAGAGGCTGCGGTCGGTTTCGAGCGTCATCGCGGCCAGGCCAGCCATCACGGCTTTGTTATCCAGCGAAGAGTCGGCCAGCAGACTGCCAATGGCGAGGGAGTCAGGCCTCGCCGCGCGGATTGTCCGGGCCTGAGAAGGAAACGTGACCGTCACCATCGGCTTGGCGGAAACGACGGACTTGGTTGAGCGTGCGGCATGTGAATCCGTGAAGACGGAGACCACAGTCGGTTCCGCAATGCGGTGGCCGGGCCAGAACAACAGTCCCGCGCCAGTCAAAAAAAAGAGGACGATCAGAGATAAATAAACACGGGGCTTTTTCATGGGTCGGTGTTTTCGGCGGACGGGAAAAGTGAAAGCAAAAAGGACCTCCGGAAGCATCCGGAGGTCCTTGGGATCAAATCGGCTCAAGCCGGTGTTTACGGAGCAAGGAACTGCACCTTGCCGGAAACCGCTTCACCACCACGGGTGAGAGAAGGAATCAGGAACAAGCCTTCACCGACAACCGTTCCAGAGCCAACCGCGGGCTGCTGAATCAGGATGCCTGTAACCGTGACCCGGCGTGAATCCTCGAGTGTCATCGTCCCGGTGAAAAGGCCCGTGGACGTGACAAACGTGCCGTCGAACGTGCGCGCCCTGATACCGAAGTGATGCGAATTGGGGTCGGGGGCGAGAACCACGAATTTATTCCGATCAGTCAGCTGCAGGGAGGTAGGAACGAGGGCGCTATCGGCCATCGGGAGGTCGGCGCTGGTGAACGACGAGGCGATCACGCCCGAGGGCAGTTGCAACGAGGTGTTCAAAGCCGTGCCACGGGCCGGAGGAGCCCAGCGCTGCGCGGTGGCGACGATCACCACAGGACCAAAGCCGGCGCGGTAGCTCACGTCACGGGAGGACGAGGCGTCCTTTGACCAGTAGAGTTCGCTGTTGGCTGCACCAACGACTTGATAAGGAGCACCCAGTCCCGCGACCGGCACGAACTGGATCCAGCCGGCGAACGTGCCTCCGGTCTTGTAGGGCTTCACATACCAGCGGTAGGAGCCATCCGCACTCGGAGCGATGGAGGAGGTGAGGATGGTGCCGTCACCGAGACGGCCTTTGCACACCATGAGCCCGCCAACGGCGTTGATCTTGATCATGCCGTAACCGGTGCCTTCAGGAATGACGGCCATGCCCAGATTGGAGGGAGCAACCATCGGGTCATCCAAGACCAGCGAGTAGCCACCCTGCCAGGGCGTGGGCGAAGCCGCCGTGTAGGTGGCGAGCTGGACACCGGTATCCGACTGGCTGATGGCGACGTTCGACAGCGTGAGCGTTCCCAGGAGCACATGGCTGGCGTCCTGGGTCGAATCGATTGCGAGATCGAGACGGTAGGGAACGTTTCCGATGCCGCGATCAATGGTCACGCTGGCGGTGCCGGCGACGTAGGTTCCATTGAGGGTCAAGGTGCCTTTGAGGGCATAGACGCTGGCGGTGGACCCATAGGTCAACTTGCCCGTGAAGGTTCCGGTCTTGGCGTTCACGAGGAGCTCGATCTTGCCGGCAGGGACGCCGGGAAGGGGAAGCACTTCGAGAATCGATTCGAATCCACCGCTGAAGGCGGCCGACAAAGGATCAATTACGATCACGAGGGTCATGATGGGGCCTTTGATGCCGTTGGTGACGGTCCAATAGGTCACGTTGTAGGTGCCGGGCTTGGTGGCCGTTCCACTGACGAGACCGGTGGCCGGATCAAGGACGAGGCCCTTGGGCAGTCCCGTGATGACGTAAACCGTGCCGGAAGGAGGCGCGCCGGCGCCATTGGTGAGGTCGATGCCAACAGGTCCCTGGACAGGAACATGCGTGGTGGAGCCAATCACCGTGATCGTCAGGGTGGCGTTTGCAGTGCCGCCGATGTTCACAGCGGTGACCATCACGACAACCGTTGCCGCAGTGGTGGGCGTGCCGGAGATGATTCCGGTGTTGGCATCAAGGTTCAAGCCGGCGGGAAGCGGGCTGGCCGTGTAGCTCGTCACCGAGCCCGTGGCGATGATCGCATAGCTGAACGGCGTGCCGACGATGCCACCCGCGCTGAGCGGATCATTGGGGATGACCGGAGCGGCCATGGGAGCGGGCGCGATGGTGATCATGAGCGTGGCGTTGGCCGTGCCAAAGGCGTTGGTGGCGCCGAGCGTGACAACCACGGGGCCGGCCGTGGTGGGAACACCCGTGATGGCACCGGTGGTGAGACCGATGCTCAGACCGGCCGGCAGCGGACTGGCGGTGTAGCTATTGGGCGTGCCGGTGGCCGCAACCGTGAAGTTGAAGGCGGTGCCGACCGTGCCGCTTGCGCTAAGCACGGTATTGAGGATGACCGGGGCGACGCTCGTGGTCGCGATGGTGATCGTGAGCGTGGCGTTACCGGTTCCGGTGAGGTTGGTGGCGCCGAGCGTCACGATTGTGGTGCCGACCGTGGTGGGCGTGCCGGAAATAACGCCGGTCACCATATCAAGGCTCAAGCCGGCGGGAAGCGGGCTGGCGGTGTAGCCGGTGGGCGAACCCGAGGCGGTGATCGTGAAGCTGAAGGCATCACCGACCGTGCCGCCTGCAACAAGAGGATCATTGACGATGACCGGGGTGGTGGCGACATCCGCAATCGTGAGGGTGACCGTGGAATTACCAGTGGTCACACCATCGGTCGCACCGAGAAGGATCTGCGTGGTCCCCGCGGTGGTGGGCACACCGGAGATGATTCCGGTGTTGGCATCAAAGACCAAACCCGCGGGAAGAACCGTGGACGTGTAGCTCGTGGGCGAGCCTGAGGCCATGATCGTGAAGCTGTAAGCCACACCGACTGTGCCGCCCGAGGTGAGCGGGCTGTTGATGATGATCGGGGTGTCGGTTGTCACCGTGAGGGTGACGGCATCGCTCTGGATGGAGCCCGAGAGATTGGTCACGACGACATCATAGGTATCGGAGTCCGCGACCTGCACATTGGTGAGCGAGAGCGTGTCCGTGGCAGCGGAGGCGTTGCCCAAGGCATCGATGTTGATGCCGGCCTTGCGCCATTGGTAGCTCACGGTGGTAGAACCGTTGGTGACCACCGAGAAGGTGGTGGTGGTTCCGACGACCGCGTTGTGCGAGACCGGCTGAGTCGTGATCGACAGGTTGTTCAGGCCAGTGATCGTGAAACTCTGACGCAGCATGTTGTATTCGTAAACGGGAGCGGCGGGCGCGGGCTGGCCGACCTGGGTGGCTTGCAGCGTGATGAGACCGGGAGCGGTCGGGGTGACGGTGAAGACACCGCCGCCGACATCGACGATCGAGGCCGCACCGACCGAGCCTTTAACCACGGTGAGGGTGACCGGCAGACCGGAGCTGGCCGTAGGGTTGACGTCGAAAGAGCCCATGGCCGTGTCACGGTCGGCGATGGCCGCGAAGCTGACCGACTGCCAGGTCGGGTTGACCGAACCGGTCGTGTAGAACTGGCCGGAGCCGAAGCCCACGTCGCCGGGCACGAAGGTCAACGTCGAGTAAACGCTGCCGAGATTGGCGATATCCGAGGTGTGGCGCACGCCGGCGAGGGCGGGATCCAGCATGCCGAGGATCGTGAAGCCGGTGACCGGATCCAGACGCATGTAATACATCTTGTCCGTTCCATAACCGACGTCGGTGCCGGTGAAGGCCAGCGCGTTGAAACCACCGGCGCCTATGTCGAACTGGTCGGCCGAGGTGGCGAGCAGAGCCGGATCAAGCGTGCCGAATTTGGCGGTTCCGGTGGCGGGATCGTTGCGGAGATAATAAAAATTATTGAGTCCGTAGCCAAGATTGGCGGCGGCGAAGGTCAGGCCGAAGTAGCCGCTCACGCCCGTGACCGTTCCGGGACCACCGGGACCGGACATGGGTTTCTCATCGGTGACGGCCGAAGAGCTGGCCGAGCCGGGGATGATCGCCGTGAAATAGTCGGTCGTTCCCTTGTGATGGATCAGGTAGAGATTCACCGAACCGTAGCTGACATCGGGATCGGCCGAGGTCAGGGCCGAATAGGAATCCGGCGTGAGCTTGCTGCCGATATCCGCATGCGGAGTCGCCGAGCCCGAGCCAGGAACATAGAAATTAAACGCCAGCGTATTGCCGCCCGACGGGATGGTCGTGTTGACGATCGAGTAGAAGTTGTTGGCCACGCTGCCCGTCAAACCAAGGTCCTGTGACATCTGGTGGAAACCGGCGAGGTTGCCTCCGATGCCCCATTGAGGCGTGAGAGCGACGGCTCCGGTTGCGGGCGTGATGGCGATTGAAGCCATGTTGTCGGCCCGGGCCTGGATGCCGGAGAAAGCCGCTAGGCCGATGAAGGCCGTGAATGCTAATGTGCTGTATTTCATATAAATCTTCCTGCCTTGAAACCGTCCCAAAAAAGGACGGGATGTTGATGCTGATTGGTTTTCGGAAAGACGTTCCGGCGCCGGTTTACCGGTGCCAGTAGAGGTAGCCGTGTGGTTTTTGAGCGGATTCATTTGTGCAATGGACAGGATGCCCGTTCCGGCCATCGCCAACCATGGGATGTTGCCCTAAGCCCATTCGGACGGGGTGCCTTGTCGGGTTATACCCCATACTGCGGACGACAGACCGATGTCATGATAGACAGACATGAAAACATTCACCCTTGCCGGGCGCTTCGGCGTTCTGGCTTCTCTCGCGGCGTTCGTCTGCGCCCCTTCACTCGGAATCGCCGACACCATCCTCAAGACCGGCTCCAACTACGCCGCTTTCGGTCAGGCTGGCGTCTCCATCGCCGCGCCCTACGGCACCATGATCTCGAACAGCCTCGGCACGAGCCTGTCTCTCTCTTCGATCACCGGCACGGAATACGTGACCACCCCCGTTGCCACCGTCTCGGACATTCCCGCCGGCGACGATCTCTCGACCGCCTACACCGCGCTGACCGCGATGCCCGCCACGAGCCTGAAGGCCTCCACCGAGATCCTTGGCAGTTCCGCCGGCAGCACCGTGCTCCCTCCCGGTGTCTACAAGTATAACACCTCCGCCCAGCTCAACTCCACCCTCACGCTGGATGCGCAGGGACGGAACGGCGTCGTCTGGGTCTTCCAGATCGGCACCACGCTGACCACCGGACCCGGCTCGCAGGTCGTCTTCACCAACCTCGGCACCAACCTCGGCGCCGACAACGGCGTGTTTTGGGCGGTCGGCAACTCGGCCACCCTCGGCTCGAGCAGTGTGCTCGTCGGCAACGTCCTCACCGGCACCGCCGAAATCAGCCTCGGCACGACCGCTCAGCTCCACGGCGGGGCCTACGCACACACCGGTGTGACCATGGCCGGCACCAACGTGATCGACACGACCGTCTACGGCGGTCTCACCGGCGGCGTGGTCTACGATACCGACGGCGCCGCGCAGCTCACGGATGTCTCCCCGACGATTTCGCTGAACAGCGCGTTTTTGAACCTGCCCGTCATCCTCTCGCTCAACGGCTCCTTCACCCAGACGGTCGCCATCCTCGACGGCACCGCCACCCTCACGTATCTGCTTGCCGAGGACGGCAAGGGCAATCTGAGCGGCTCGGGCACGCTGAACTTTGTTTCCATGGCGCAGAGCTTCACCGCCTCGCTTGATGTCACCGGCAAGGTCACCCGCGCCGGCACTGTCAGCCGCGTGCAGCTGCACACCCGCAGCAGCGCCCGCCACCTCGTCGATCTCAACTCCGTCAAGACCCCGTTCGATTTCAAGGGCGAGCACCAGCTGGAGTTCGATGCGAACACCCTCACCTTGGTCGGTCGCACCACGGTCCGGGCCAACCTCGGCCGCCAGCATGACACCGCCCAGATCACCGCCGACGTGATCACCCTGCCCCCCGGCATCGACGGCAGCTGGATCTTGACGCTGTCCGCGCCCGACCAAAATGGAAACGGAACCGCGCTGCTGAGCTTGGTTGACGGCACCACCCTGTCCTTCCGGATGATCTCCAATCCCATCCGCAACGGCGACACCCGTTATATCCTGAAAGGCGAAGGCGAAGCCCGTGGTTCGACGCTCGTCCTGACCCTCGACGCCGGTCGAAACGTCACCGCCATGAGCGGCAATGTGATGGGCCAGCCGATGAAGATGCGCTAGTTCGCAAACGGCAATTCCCGTGCGCCCGCCGAAAGCCTCGAAAGGCCGGCGGGCGCTTTTGCTTTAATCACCATCGCGCATGCGCCCCCATCCCATCCTCTGGATCACCGCGGCTGTCCTGCTGCTGGTCGTGTCCGGATTGTGGATAAAGAAGCCTGCGGCGGCGTCACCGACTTCTATGATTCCGAACGCCATGAGAATCCCGATGCATGCGGCATCGAGTCAGCGTCCGCCCGCGTCACCCTCCATTGCGCCCGAAGCGGCGGTCGATGCTTCAATGACCGCCGCCGACCAGTTTGCGCTCACCGATCCCGGCGTGCCGCTCAAGGAACGTCTTCAACGCGCCTTCTCGCTCGCCGGACAACACCCGCAACGCGCGCTTCAGGTTCTGCAATCGTTGCTCGCCGTTCGCGGAACCTCACGGCTCTCCTCCGCGCTTGCCGAGGGCCTGGGCGCGTCACGTGATCCGGCGATTATCGCCGCGATCAACGCCCTCGTTTCCCAGCCGGATGAAACCGTCGCCCGTGGCGCGATGAGAGGCATCGGCGGGCGCGAATCCCCCGAAGCCGCCGCCCTGCTGGGTGCGTTTCTGCTCGATGAAAATTTACCCGACGGCAGCCGCACCGAGGCCGCGCTGGTGCTGGGCCGGATGCAGACACCCGCCGGCGCCACCCTGCTATTTCGCGCCGGCTACGAAGCCGTCGACCTCGAGGATTACGAACCGGTGTTTCACGCGGTCGCCGAAGCCATGGCCGCCCAGCCCACCGACAAGGCCCTCGGATTCTTCACGCGCCTCCTCGCTCATCCGGACATGGCCACGCCGCAACGCGCCGCTCTGCTTGCCGACCTGGGCGAAGGCAATGGCCGGCTGGCCCCGCTGCTTTTGAAATACGCGCACGACTCGGAGCTCGAAATCCGCGAAGCCGCCATCGGATCACTCGGCGCGCAATCCGACCTTGGTCCGAACCGGTCGGAATTGCAGACCCTGCTGCGCATCGAAACCGATCCGGCCCTCCGGCTGAAACTGCAGACGCTCCTCGCCGGCCTCGACCACCAAGAACTCTAGTATCCAGTATCACTCAAAGTTTCGTGACGCTTCTCTATTTCCGAAAATGATTTTTTTGTCACAGAGCACACAGAGTTCCGACCCAGAGTGCACAGAGTCTATTCCAAGCCCTGAAATCCGACCTGTCTTTCCTCTGTGATCTCTGTGTCCGCGCTCCGGCTCGGCTCTGTGAGCAATCCGAAAAATAACTCGATGCAAACGACTAGGCCCGTCGCTCAGGAAGCCGAGCGGCGGCACTTCCAAACGACGCCGGCCAAAGCCAGCGCACCGAGGATCGCCGCGTAGGTCGAGGGCTCGGGGATCGCGGAAGTAAAGACGAGATCGAGACTGTTGACGCCGCCCACCACAGTGAAGACGCCACCGCCGAGAGCGTTCGAGAAGCCACCCGTGCCGTTGCTGGACGAGACATTCACATTGAATATCGACCCGACGAGACTCGTGAGGTTGCCCGTGTTGGAAACCAGCGTCCACGATTGGTTGAGGCTGTTGTCAAAATGAGTCGCATCGCCGTTCACATCGGGTCCGGTGCTGCTGAGCGACCAGAGGTTGATGTTGAAGCCGCCGGTCGTCAGGCCGGACAGATTCAGGCCGCCGCTGCTGATCGCGACGGAATCAAAGCCGGTGCCGGCCCCGCCAGTAGCATCCACGACCTGCCAGTTGTAATTGCCGCCGTTGACCCAGGTCTGCGCACCCGTGTTGAGCAGGCCGGGGCTGTTGCCCGGCGAGAGCGTGCCGGCGAGAGCAATCGTGCCGCCGATCGTGCCCGAGCCACCGAGGGTGGCCGATGCCCCGATGGATACCGCCGAGCCCGAAGCCAGGCTGCAGTTGACGACAAATTTGCCGGCCGCGACCGTCGTCGCTCCGGTGTAGGTGTTTATGCCTGAAAGGGTTAGCGTGCCATCGCCGGCCTTGGTCAACGCCTTGCTGGCACCGCTGATCTCGTTGCTCACGGTCAGGGTGCTGCCCGCGTCGGTGACCGTCCATGTCTGGTCATTGCCCAGCGCGACCTTGCTGCTGATCGTATTGTTGCCGGCTCCGGTGGCGACCGTGCCGCCATTGCCGGTGGTGTTGCCGTTGGCACTGGTCGCATTGACCGTCAGCGTGTTCGTGGAACCGCCGATGGTGACGGTGCTGCCGGATTTCAAGGCGAGGCTGTTGATCGCGAGATCCTGGCCGAGCGTGGCACCGACAGGGCTGGCGACGTTGGTATCGAAGGTCAGGTTGGTGCTCCCGCCGATCAGGCCGGTGGCGTTGCCTGTCCCGCCGGCAGCCGTGCCAAAGTTACTGGTATTCGTGTTGCCGTTCACGAAGCTGTTGAAAGCCGTCGAGCCGCCCTGGGCGGAAATCGCCGCGGCCCCGCCGTTGTAGTAGGCGTTGGCGGCAGCGGCGTTTGGCGTTTCGGTCAAGGTGAGCGCCGTGGTCGTGGTCGACAGCGCGAGGGTGTTGCCGGCGAAATTACCCGAAGTGGTGTTCAGCGCGAAGCCGGTCAGGCTCAAGCCGCCGCCGGGCGCGGTGATGAGCGTCTGGGTCGTGCCACTGAGATTGCCGAGGCCTGTCAGGTTAACCAGAACGCCGCTGGCGCCCACGCTGGCCTTCAAGCCGGAGCCGAGGGTGATCGTATCGGCGGTGTTCCCGACTTCCATATTGAGGATGGTCTGCACGGTCGAGGAGGACCCCAGCGTCAGAACCGTGGAGGCGGCGGTTGCGCTGTTGATCGTGAGGGTGTTCACCGCGCCATCCACCAGGCTCAAGGTGCCTTGAGTCGTGGTCGTGCCGTTGCCGCCCTTGATCACCAACGCCGCGCTGCCGGCACTGCCAATGGTGTAGTTTCCGCTGATCTTGAGGATCGAGTTGCTCGTCGTCGCTCCGGGGGTCGTCGTCACCGGAGCGGCACCGGAAGCAATCGTCAGCGTGGTGACCTGCGCGGGCACCGAGGCTGATCCCGCCAGGGAACCGCTGTTGGCGTTGGACAGGGTCAGGGTGGAGGCGCTGTTAAAATTGAGGCTCTGGGACGCCGTCACCGTGCCGGTATTCGGCGTGATCGCGGAATCAATCAGCACGTTGCCCGTGCCGGTGATGAGCATGCTCCGCAAGGTCAGCGCATCGGATAGGACGAGTCCGCCATGGAGTGTCGTCAACCCGCTGTTGCTGATCAGCACCCCAGTGCCGGTGGAATTGCCGTTGGTGAAAAGTCCGCTGAAAGTCAGATCGCTACTCCCCGCAATGGTCGTGGTGCCCCCGGATGGGCTGAAGGCATTACCGATCGTCCTTGCGGTGCCGTCACCCGAGATCGTGACGACGCCCGTGGCCGTCACCGCACCGGTGCCGAAGGCACCACCGGTGAGGGTTGAACCGGTGAAAGTTGAATTGGAGCCGACCGTGACAGTGCCGGCGGCGATCACGGTGGTTCCGCTGTAGGTGTTGACGCCCGAGAGACTCAGAGTGCCCGTGGTCATGGCGATTGAACTGTTCCCGCCGATCACGCCGGTGCTGCTCTCGTTAAACGTCCCTGCGGCAAGGGTGATCGAGGTCCCGCCACCAACGCCGAGCGAACCCGTCAGATTGAGCGTGCCGGCATTGATCGTGGTCGTGCCGGTATAGGTGTTGGCGCCGGAGAGAGTGAGGGCGTTGGTGCTCAACGCACCCAAGGCGAAGCTGCCCGCGCCACCGATCGCTCCCTGAAAGTTCCCGGCCGTGGTCTGGTTAACCGTAAAAAGCCGCGTGCTCTGCGTGGTGATGGTGGCGGTGTTCGTGCCGCTGGACGGCGTGGCCACCGCGCCGCTCAACGAACCGGTGGTGGTCGCGATTGCGCTGGGCAAGGTCAGCCCCACGGCGGTGCCCGCCCCGCTGTTGGGATTGTTGACCGCGAGCGTTCCCGTGATGGCGCCCAAGGTGCCGTTTGTGTTCACGGACAGGGTGCCGCCGTTCACCACGGTGCCGCCGGTGTAGGTGTTGGTGCCCGCAAGCAACAGGGTGCCGGTGCCGGTCTTGGTGATGCCGTAGCCGTTGCCGCCATCGCCAATCGCCCCGACGAGATTCAATTGGGCCGTGGTGGGATTGAGCGTCGCGTTGCCCGTCAAGGTCGTCACGCCGGAGAATCTCAGGAAGTAGCTGTTGGCTCCCGTCACATTCAACTGGCCCGAACCGAGCGACAAGGTGCCGCTAAACCCGATGGAGTTGGCCGTGAATCCGCTCACGTCCTGGTCCACGTCGATCGTCACGGCGGAGCTTCCGATCGTGATGGCGTTGTTTCCCGCGATGGTTCTGCCGCTGGCGGCGCCGCCGTTCGCCCGCAGCTGCAACGTGCCTCCGTTCAGCACGAGCGCGCTGGTGCCGAATGCATTAAACGTGTCGCCAACGCTGGTGGTGATTTCCCGGCCCTTGAGGGTGCCCGAGGTAAGCGTGGTCGTGCCGGTATAGGCGTTGGTGCCGACAACGACGGTGGTGCTCCCGCCGGAGAGGGTGGTGGTCCCCGAACCGATCTGGCTCACGCCACCCGTCCCGGTGATGACATTGCTGATCGTGAATGCATCCGTGCGGTTGAAGGCGAGCGTTCCGTTGTCGGTGATGACCGAGCCGGTGCCCGCGCTTGTCACGAGGATGCCGCCCGCAGTCACCGTGCTCGCGCCGGAGCTGTTAAGGGTCAGAGTCTTGCCCGCCGTGTTGAACCGCAGCGTATTGATGGTGAAAGCCGCAGGCGCGTCGTTCGCCTGGATGTCGGTGTCGAGGCTGGCGGCGAACAGATCGACTTGATACGAGCCGCTGGCCAGTGCACCGAGCGTGCCCGCGTTGTTGGTCAACCACGTGGTCGCCCCGACGGTCGAATAGGCGATGCCGTTACCGTTCGTTTTGTTGGTGCCCGATGACGTCGTGGTCGTGCTCGTGAGGGTGCCCGTGGTGGGAAGCGTGACATCCACGGTGCTGCCCGCGTTGCGCGTGATGGCGCCCAGCGTGATGCCGGAAGCGGCATTCGTGTTGCCGTTCTGCACCACGTTCAGAATCGAAGAAGTGCTGGCGGTAAACGCGGTGGTGGCGAAACGCTGGGTATTCGCTGTGGCCCCGTTGCTGAGAGTGACCTTCAACGTGCCGCCACCCAGAGTCAGGCCCGAAGTGTTCGCCACGTTGTTGATGATGTTGTTGGCAGGAGCACCCGCCGCGCTGAAGTCGAGAGCCATCGTGCCTTTGGTGACACTCGTCGCACCGGTGTAGGTGTTTGCCCCCGTGAGCGTGAGGGTGCCGGTTCCACCGTAAGTAAGGGCGGCCGTGACCGCTGGAGCGGCCGGGTTATTCTGGGCCGCCCCCAAGATAGTGACGTTGCCGCTGCCAGAAAAAGTTGTCCCCCTGTTGTTAACAGCCGGATCGCTTGCGAGCGTGAAAGTAGGCCCGCCGAAAACCAGGGTATTCCCAGCTCCATTCACGGTGACGATGGCGTTCCCAGAGACGCTCGTCTGCGTTGCAGCGCCATTGAATCTAAAGGTCGATCCCGTGCCGAGAAGCGCCTCGGTAAAAACACCGCTGTAAGACACCGCGCCGGCACCGAACGTGATGTCACCGTTGCCTCCCGTGTTTGCCGCCGCACCAAAGGTCACCGCACCGAGCGTGATAGGCGTCGCGTTCGTCAACGTCAGCGCGCTGCCCGAACCGTTGAGGATGGTTCCGCCCACCGTCAGGCTCCCGGTTGTGCCGAGCGCCGTCGCGGATCTGAGATCGAGCGTGCCGGCGGTCACCGTCATGCCGCCCGTGGCCGCCGTCTGATTGCCGGAAATGATGAGCGTGCCCGCCGAGAGCGTGGTGAGACCGGTGTAAGTGTTCGTGCCCGAGAGCGTCCACGTGCCGGTGCCGGCCTTGGTGACGGCAGTCGCGCCCGTGCTGTCCACGATCGCGCCGGAGATTTCGCCCGTGCCCGCGGTGGAGCCTTGAAGCGTGAGCGTCTTGACGCCCGCACCGGTGGCCGTAAGCGCACTGGTAAACTTGAGCAGGCCTGAAGTCCCTGACTGGTCGAGGGTCCCGCCTCCCGTGGTGCCCGCGAGGTTGATCACCTTGTTGCTCGTTTCACCGGTGCCCGTGTAAAGCAGCGTGCCGCCGACGGTGGCCGCGCCGATGTTGATCGTGCCGTTGGTGCCGAGATTGCTGTTTGCCCCGCTGTTGCCCACGTTGGCCACGCTGACTTTGCCGGCATTGATGCTCACGCCGCCGCTGAAACTGTTCGTGTTTGATAGCACCACGGTGCCGGTGCCGGTCGCGATGATGTCACCGGCGCCGGAGATGCCGCCGGTAACGGTGAGTGATCCGGTGGTGCCGCTGTTGAGGGAGACCGTCTTGTTCAGGGTGAGCGTGCCGCTGAGGGTTGGCGCGGCCGTGCCGCCGTTGTTGCTGATCGTAAGCGTGCCGCTGTTACCCGACTGAACGGTGATATTGTTCGTAATCGTGCCGCTGGAATTTGCCGTCAACGTTGCGTTGGCGCTGCCAGTCGTGTCACCCAGCAACACGGATCCGGCACCAAAGCCGGCCGAACCGATAAGCGTGCCGCTCTTGATCGTCGTGCCACCACTGTAAGTCCCGCCACTATACTGCGTCGCGCCACCCGTTGAGTTGATCACGAGAGAGACCGCCGCACCTGCGGCGCCGTCGTTGAGACTGTTGCTGAAAAGCACGATTCCCGAACCGCTGCCGGCGATCGTGAGGGTAACGGGGACAGTGCCCGTCGCCAGACCGCTCACCGCATTGACGAACCTTAACTGACAGCTGGAATTATTGGTCCAGGTCTGGCTGGCCCCAATCCCCTCGAAGACGTTCGTATTGGCACCCGTGTTGCCAATGGTCAGCGCCCCCGCACCTGAGTTGAGGGTAATTCCGCCACTGCCGGTGGTCAGGTCTTGGTTCCGCTTCCCGACCAGACCGATGCTCCCGCGTTGTTGTAGGTTATCGAATTTGCCGTTTGCGCTGCGCTAAGTGTAAGGGTGTAGGCATTGACGGCATCGGTGCCGGCGGAAAAAACCACATCGCTGTTTACCGTATAGGCCGTGGTCGCGGTCTGCCCCGTGGAATCCGTGCCCCAAAAAGTGCTGGTGCCCCAGATGCCCGTCGGCGTTGCGCCGGCCCCGGCGGTCGCGCCGTTGCTATCCCAATACAATGTCGCCCCTCGTACGCAGGGCACCAGAACCGACAACGCCAGCGAGAGCAGGGACAAGGCAAGCGGCGACAGGGCCGGACGACGGGCATGAGTATCCGACAAGCAAACACGCAAAGACGTTTTCATGGGGCAAAAATCAGACGGACAGGGGTAGGCAAACCGTGGGGGACCGGCAACTAGATGAGTCCGATTCCATCCCCTATTTCCCCCTAGGCAAATTATTTAACAGCAAACGGTTAATCTTTGCCCGACCGACCGAAATCCGAGGCCTCAACCGGGGCTAATTTCGCACACCAGAATGATAACGCCTTCCCCTTCCCCATCAGCGCGAAACATGAGATTGCTATAGCCCCCCCGCCCCGCACTCACGAACGGAGGCGGGGCCGCTGGCGACGCCCGATCACGCATCCGGCGTCGCTGGAGCCTCAAACCATTTCGACTTCGGGACCACGACCGGCCGGTCCTCAATAATCGCTTCCTTCAATTTACGGCTGAACAGGCACGGGGCCGCCGCTCTTCAGCTTCAACAGGCGTGCGTCCGCTTGGGCCGCCCACCAATCGAACGACATTTTAACATCGCTCCAGGTGCCGTCGAACTTGGTGCGCACCGCTTTTGTGCCCGCCCGCGAGTCCACGATGGCCGCAACCCGCTGCCCCGTCTGGCCGTCGCAAAACTCAACCTCGATTGAGACCGAGCCCACGCCGCTGCCCTTGCCGGTGAGCGCAGTCTTACCCGCGCTGAGGACCATGCTGACGGGAACGACGCTCGAAATCACGTTCATGACCGCCTTCGATTTGCCCGCATCCGTGATAGCACCGTGGATCACGAGCACCCCGGGACCGGCCTGACCTACGAGCGTGAAATCTTTGCCCAGCGTATTCGCCAGCGAGGTGTGCAGGTAGCTCACGAGCATCTGCTGATCTTCCAGCGCCAACGAACCGAGGTTGGATGCCGGATCGGCGGACTGCCAGAGCTCGATGGGCTTGATGTAAATTTTGGTGTAGTTTTTCCAGTCGGCGGATTTGTCGACGTAGAGGAAATTGGCCTGTCCCTCCGCGCCCGGCTTCAACTGCGAATAGTCGCCGAGAAAGCCCGAGAAATCCTTGTCGCTCTCCCGGACTTGATGGGTCGTGTTGCAAGCAGTCAGACCGGCGAGCAGCAAGCCGACGGTTAAAAATGCGGCCAGTGAACGGCGGCGGCCGGTGGTTGATGCGGTCAAAGCGGAGGTCAGGGCAACGAAGGGTGTTTTTGTTATCATATGCTAAGTCCCGTTATCCTAATCGTCGGATTTCGTGGAGTAAAGCGCCACGAGACGGGCGATGAGCACGGCCATGAAGAGCGTGCCGGTCATGCCTTCCGCCATCGCCAGCATGCGCGACGCGCCCGTCACGGGCACGATGTCGCCGTAGCCGACCGTGCAGATCGTGACGCAGCTGAAGTAAAGCGCCGTGAACCCCTTCATCACCTGGCTGGCGGTGGGCCCGACGGAAAAAACAAAGGCGTGCGGGTCCAGCTGCCCCACGAAGTCGTAGGCCATGGCCCACATCAGCGCCAGCATCAGGTAGCCGGCGATGCCCGCGCTGACTACCTCGGAATTCACCCGGGGCGACCGGAAAATAAACTGGAAAAGATGCAGCACGACAAAGCCGGCGAACAGGAGCGCCAACACGGGGAAAATCCACCCCGGCACCACGTCCAGCCACAGGTGATTCATCCATTTGACCGCCAGCGCGACGGACACAAAGCCGATGCCCCAAAACAAGGGCCGACGGCGATCACTCAGCGCCAGCAAACCGGCAAGCAACACCAGCGTCATCCTGCCGACTTCCAGGATGGCACCGTCTTTCATCTGCTCCTCGAAGGGCGAGACCACGAACGAGAACGCCAGCGCGGCAAGAAACGTCGCCACGGGATAACGCCGGACCACGGCGTGCGAGCGCCGCTTCAGCGTCAGGTCGGATGCGGCTGGTCGAGTTGATGAGGGCATCGTTCGAGGAATCGGTTACGCCGGTTCAGGACGTCGGTTTCTCGTCCGCCTTCGCGCGGATCGCGGCGGCGATGTCGGCGCTGACCTTCGCCAGCGCGCGGCTGTGAGCCGCGGTGAGGACTTCGAACGATGCGGCCGTCACCGTCTCGCTGGCGATCGTGCGACCCGAAACTGCGGTGGCGGCGCCCTGCTTGCGAACCACCCACAGCGCCTCGACCAAAGCCGATTTGCCGGGGACGGAATCAAAACGCTGGATGCTGATGGCCACGCGGTAGTCGGGATTGAAGTTGGCCAGTTGCGCCGACGCCACGCGCGTTGTCCCGAGTTGCACCGACAGGTCGCCGGCAATGGCGCGGGCGATGGCCTCGTTCAAGGGGGCGGCCCAGCGGTTGAATTCATTGACCTCCACCTGATTTGGCCCGACCTGGACCGTGAATTGCGACCGGTCCACTTCCGCCGGGATGGAAACCGGATCGATGGCGACGACACAGGACAAGGCGGGTGAGCCGTCCGCCGTGGCGGTGGAGTTGAGCGTGTAGAACCGCGACGGTGCCGAGGTGCAACCGGCGGCGGCCAGCGCGACGAACGCGGCGGCGATGAGATGATGGATGGATGTTTTCATGGTTGTGCCTCCCCTGTCTTCCCGTGGATGAGCGCTTCGGGATGACGCTCCAGATAATCGGCCAGCGCACGCAACGACCGCGCCGCCCCGCCGCTTTGCTCCAGCATGTTGACCAAGCCGGCATTCAACGGGGAATCCGGCGCGATGAGCGAACTGGCGTTGTTGATGAGCGCATCGGCATTCGTAAGCGTGCCACGCGTCGTGGTCACCGTCTTGTCCAGATTCTGCACGAGGCTATCCACGTCGGTAAGCGTGCCGCGCGTCGTGGTGACGGTCTTGTCGAGGTTCTTGAGCAGGCTGGCGACGCTGTCTTCAAGCGCATCGATCTTGCTGGAGACAGTCGGGAGTTGCACCGGACTCTGCGCCCAATCGAGGGTGGCCGGCGGGGCATCAGGAACGATGTCGATCGCGATGAACAGCGCCCCGCTGAGAAGGTTGCCCGTCTTCAGCTGCGCTCGCAGTCCACGCGCCACCAGGCTGTTCATGATCAATTTGTGGGGAGGCACGCCGTTTTCGCCGACTGCCGTGTCCAAAAACTTGACGCCGTATCGCGCCGGATCGAGGGAGATGATCACCGGCACGGTGAAATCCATGCTCTTCAAGTCGAATTGCGGATTGATCTGCGTCACCTCGCCGATGGTGATGCCCCCGACCGTAACCGGAGCCCCCACCGTCAAACCGCGGACCGACTGCTTGAAGACAAGCCGATAGGTCTGCGGATCGATGGCGTTCGGCTTGAAGGCGTCGGCGCGACCGTCGAACAGGGTGAACACCGCTCCCGCCTCGGCGGGAGACAGCGAGGATTCGGAGGCGATCGTCTCGAACGCGATTCCGCCCGCGAGAATGGACATCACGGACTCGGTCTGGACGTGAAGTCCGCTCGCGGTGAGCGAGAGATCCACCCCGCTCGCCT
>Ga0123337_10001975_pt1 | contig 24467 bp, 22 predicted proteins | sample frozenSSSSmetaG_FD_89792 | JGI IMG/M metagenome (GOLD analysis project Ga0123337, IMG submission 89792) | Glacier valley bacterial and archeal communities from Borup Fiord, Nunavut, Canada, to study Microbial Dark Matter (Phase II) -... | ecosystem: Environmental > Aquatic > Freshwater > Ice >...
GGTTTTCGTGCAAGGGAGATGACGATGTCGACGATTCCGGCGTTTCGGTTAAACCAAGCCTCGATTACCGGGCTTTCGAAAAAATGGCTTCTCGCACTCGGGCGAGGGCTAGTCGCGCTGATCGTCGGTGCGCTTGCCCTCATGGTTCCCGCCGCAACGGCGCTGTTTCTCGTGACCGCGTACTTTCTGCTCGATGGTCTCCTCGCGATCGCCTTCGGCGCGGAAATTCGTTCGTCGCGCTGGATACGTGCGACGTTCTTGCTCGAAGGCATCGCCGGGATCGTCGCATCGATTTTCGTTCTCACGAGTGGGACGAATCGCACCGATCTGATTTTGATCGTTGCGGTCTGGGCCGTCCTCACCGGGCTGCTCGAAATCGCCGCCGCAACCGCCCTGCCCAATGCATCGTGGCTGGTTGCAACGCTCGGCTTCGTCTCGCTCGGCTTTGGCGCGGTCCTCTTCGCTTGGCCGATGATCGCGCTCTTGACGTTCTTGTATCTGATGACATCCTATGCGGTCATTGCGGCCGTCGTGTTTCTCCTGGCCGCGCTCGTTCTACGTCGCGTGTTGGTTGAAGGGAACCACGAGCACCGGTAAGGCGCTCTTCCGAACCACAGCTTCGGCGACGCTCCCGAGCACCAGACGACCGAGGCCACTGCGCCCGTGGCTGCCCATCACGATAAGATCGCAATTCCGTTGCATCGCTGCATGCTCGATCAACGGTGCCGGATCGCCTTCGACGACGACGTAATCGTCGACGACTGCGCCACTGCTCACCGCCGCGCGTTCGAGTCGCTCGCGTGCGCTCGCATCGGCTGCATGCGCGGGCGCGACGACCGCGCAGAGACTGAGATGCGTGCCGTAATCCGCCGCAAGCCGCACGGCGACCGCGAGTGCCGAACGCGCGGGATCGGAATCGTCGAGCGCGAGCAGCGCGCGCGCAAAAAGCGGCGTTCGACCGAGCGTTCGCACATGAGCGTTGATTGCGAGCACCGGCACGTGGCTCTTGCGCAGAATGCCTTCCGCGACACTGCCGAGCACGACGCGCGCGACCCCGCTCCGACCGTGCGTGCCCAGCACGATGAGATCGACCTCATGCTTGCGCCCGAGGGCGACGATGCCGCCCGGAGCCGCATCGCGCACGAATATCCCTTCGGCGACGACGCCGCGCGACGCGCACGCGGCAACTCCCGCTTGCAGCACGGCATGACCCTGGTCGTCGGCGGCCTGAATCAAGAGCGACGGATCGATCGCGGAGAAGCCGATGTCGCCGGTGGCCGCGACGGCAAGCGCGCTTTCGTTGACGGCGTGCGCCAGTATCAAGGTCGCACCGGCACGCGCGAGCGCGCAGGCATAGTCGAGGGCAACTTGCGAAGCGGGTGCGTCGTCGTACGCGAACAAAATTCGCGAGAATGCTCGTTCCATGGCGCGAGCGTACGGCGTGCGGGTGAAGAGGCCGTGAAGACGGTCAAAGGCGGGGCAGTGCGAAACGCGAAGGTGCCGCGCGTATGCATCGCTTCTTTTTTGCCGTTCCGCTCGCCGCGCTCGTCCTGCTCGGAGGCGCGACGTGCGCATCCGCGCAGAGTGCGCCGACACAATCACTTACCCTACGCGTCGACGCGGCGCGGGCCGTACAGGGTCTGCTCGACGTTCACGAGACGATCGCGGTCGCGCCTGGTCCGCTTACGCTCGTCTATCCGAAGTGGATCCCCGGCGAACACGCGCCGAACGGCCCGATCGCCAATGTTGCCGATTTGGTCATCACCGCCGGGTCTTCGCGTTTACCGTGGACGCGCGATTCGGTCGATCTGTATGCCTTTCACGTCGATGTGCCGCCCGCTGTCTCCACGTTGAACGTCGATTTCACGTTCCTTGGCGGTCCGACCAGCGGTGGCAGCTCCGCGCGCCTGGCGACGCCGACGATCTTGACGTTAGAATGGAACAAGGTCGCACTCGCACCCGAACACGCCGATCAAAAGAACGTCGTGATCACGCCATCGATTCATCTCCCATCGGCCGACTGGAAATATGCAACCGCACTCGAGACCGTATCGGCAACCGGGGCGGACATCACCTTCGCTCCGGTCACGATCGAAATGCTGATTGATTCACCGCTCGACGCCGGCATCAACGCGCGCACGTTCGACCTCGGCACCTGGAACGGCGCTCCGGTGACGCTTGCGGCATTTGCGGACACGCAAGACGAACTCGCGGCCAGCGACAAGACGGCAACCAAACTTCGCAATCTCGTCGCCCAGATGCAGGCGCTCTACGTCAACCGTCACTTCAAACAGTACACGTTCTTATTGACGCTCAGCGATGAGATGCCGGGCGAAGGTCTGGAACACCATCAATCGAGCGACAACGGCACCGGCGGCGATTTCTTCACGAGCGAAAATGCGCTCGCCGCAAGCGGCGACCTCCTGGCGCACGAATTCAATCACTCGTGGGACGGCAAATTTCGCCGCCCGCGCGAGATGGCAACGCCGAATCTCTCCGCCCCCATGGTCGACGGTTTACTGTGGGTTTACGAAGGCATGACGCAGTTCTACGGTGAGTTGCAAGCCGAGCGCGCCGGACTGCGCACCGAGGCGCAGTGGCTCGACGGACTCGCAACGACGTATGCGCGACTCGATGCGGTCCGGGGACGGCTCAGCGCATCGGTCACCGATACGGCGACCGCATCCTCGATTCGACGGGGCGTTGCCGCTTGGTCCTCCGAACGCCGCAGCCAAGATTACTACGCCGAAGGCGCCTTGATGTGGCTCGAAGCGGATGTCCTCATTCACAAGCTCTCGGGCGGCAAACGGTCGCTCGACGATTTCGCACGTTCCTTTTTCGGAACCGGCAAAGATACGGATGCACTCGTGCTCCCGTATTCGCGAGCGGATCTCATCGCGGCGCTCAATGCCGTGCAGCCGTACGACTGGGCCTCGTTCCTCGCCGCGCGCATGGATGCGATCGCAGCCCATCCGCCGAGCGCCTTCACGGACTCGGGTTACGCGCTCGTCTGGAAAGACAAACCCTCGGCGTTCGAAAAATTGCAGAACGGCGAACGTAAGTCGCTCGATCTGTGGTGGTCGCTCGGCATTCAGGCGCGCAAAGACGGAACGATTACCGACGTTCTCACCGACTCACCGGCCGGACGCGCCGGCATCGGACCGGGCCTCAAGATCGTCGCGATCAACGAACGTACGCTCAAAGATCAAGACCAGATCGACTCGGCCCTGCGCGCGGGGCGTGTCGGCACCCCGATCCGTCTGCTGGTGACCGGCGGCGACGTTTATCGCACCGTCAGTCTTGACTATCGCGGTGGCCCGCGCTATCCGCACCTCGAACGCGTCGCGAATACGCCCGACGTGCTGGGAGCGTTTGCCAAGCCACTCCGCTAAAAGTCTCCGGGCAAAGCTCGACCCGAAGGCGAAGTCATTCGAGATGGAAACCGATCAACCGACTAACGACGGCTTTGTAGCGCTGGGTCTCAACCCCGCGCTCATCGCCGAGCTCACGGAGCTCGGCTATGAAGAGCCGACTGCAATTCAGCGCGAGGCGATCCCGCCGCTGATCGCCGGGCGCGATGTGCTCGGACAAGCCGCGACCGGCACCGGAAAAACGGCCGCGTTCGCTTTGCCGCTGCTGCACCGAATCGGTGCGGCGAGCGAGGGCAAGCGCACGATTCGCGGGCTCATTCTCGTGCCGACCCGCGAACTTGCCATGCAAGTCGCCGAAGCCGTTCACCGTTACGGACGCAAACTCGACATCCGCGTGCTCCCCGTGTACGGCGGACAGTCCGTCGTGCAGCAATTGCGCGCGCTCCAACGCGGCGTCGATGTTATCGTCGCAACGCCCGGTCGCGCGCTCGATCATCTGCGGCGCGGCACCATGAATCTCGAAGGCGTCGAATCCGTCGTGCTCGATGAAGCAGACGAAATGCTCGACATGGGCTTCGCAGACGAACTCGATGCCATTCTCGCCGCCGTTCCCGAGAAACGTCAAACCGCGCTCTTCTCAGCGACCATGGCGCGCCGCATTCTCGAGATCGCCAAACGCCACTTACACGATCCCGTGCGCGTCACGATCGAGCGCGAAGCCGTCGCCCCCGGCGCGACCGCCCGCGTTCGCGAAGTCGCCTACGTCGTGCAACGCCAACACAAGGCTGCCGCACTCGCGCGCGTGCTCGACATGGAAAATCCGACCTCCGCGATCGTCTTCTGTCGCACGCGCGTCGAGGTCGACCAGTTGACCGAGACGCTCGGCGGGCGCGGGTACGGCGCAGAACCCTTACACGGTGGGCTCTCGCAAGAGCAGCGCGATCGCGTACTGCGTCGCTTCCGCGACGGCGTCTCCGAGCTGCTCGTTGCAACCGACGTCGCCGCGCGCGGCCTGGACATCGATCACGTCTCCCACGTCGTCAACTTCGATGTTCCCTCATCGCCCGACGCCTACGTGCATCGGATCGGACGCACCGGCCGCGCCGGACGCGAGGGCGTCGCGATCACGCTTGCCGAGGTGCGCGAGCATCGGTTGCTGCGTAACATCGAATTTCATACGAAACGCAAGATCGCAACGCAGTCGGTACCGACCGTGCACGACTTGCGCGCGCGCCGCTTGGAACTAACGCGGGCGGCGTTGGAGGAAGCAATCGAAGCGGGCGGGCTCGAGACCTATCGGCGCGTCGTCGAATCGCTCGCCGACGAACACGACCTGATCGATCTTGCTGCAGCCGCCGTGAAGATCGCCGACAACGCGCGCGACGGCGCGGCGGACACCGAGGAGATCCCGACGGTCCCGCTACCGAGCGAACGTCCGAGCCCAAGCGGACCGGGCGGCATCCGCTTGCGGCCGATGCGCATCGAACCGCGTACGAACGATGCGGGGCCAACGCGCAAACGCGGTGACTCGACCGGGATGACGAAAATCTACATCGGCGTCGGTCGCGGCGATGGCGTGCGCCCGGGCGATTTGGTCGGCGCGATCGCAAACGAAGCGCACATCAATTCGCGCGAGATCGGCGCGATCAACATCACCGACCGTTTCTCGCTCGTTGAAGTCTCGGCGAACGTGGCCGAGGACGTCATCCTCGCACTACGCGGCACGACGATCCGCGGCAAAAAAGTCAACGCGCGCATGGATAAGATGAACTAGCCTACATCGCCGTTTCCGCGACACGTTCGGTGCGCAAGCGTTCGATGAGCGTGCGCACTTCGGCGTCGATGAGCGCCGAGATGTCGGCGTCCTCCGGCACGAGAGACTTGAGTTCGTCGATGAGGTCGCGGTCGAGACGAATGCGGATGGTTGGCACCCCTCAAGTATACCATCCGCGGCAAACGCGGTTGCGCTCAGGAACCGATACGCGGGAGCTGCTTTTCCGTCAGCGCCCGAACCTCGGGCATAACGTACTCGGGTCGAACGACCGCGACGTCGGCGATCGTCACGATCCCGGCGCGTTCCTTGACCAGCGGCATGACGAGATCGAGAATCGCATCCATGCGATCTTCGGTCACGACGGTAACGACGAGCGTCATGTTTCCATCGCACGACCCGTGTTCGCCAAAACCGGTCACGTTCGGGACGCCGGGATACCCCGTCGCGTGCCGTTCGATCGAGCGGAGGACCCGGTCGCGTAGCGTCGTCTCGACGGCGATCTCACGCGTTTCATCTCGCTCGTCATCCGTGGTTTGCGCGTTGGCATCTCCCCGGAATGCTCGTTGCTACGGTTTAGCCGATGCCGCGCGAAGCATCTAGCGCGAAAAGTCGACCGCCGTCGTATTCGCACCACACACGAGCACGCCGACACGCTCGCCCGGGCGCGGGACGTACGCTCCACAAAGCAAGGCAGCGAGTGCTGCGGCACCGCCGGGCTCGGAGACGACGCGCACGTGCGACCAAAGCGCCGCTTGTGCGGCACGAATCGCATCGTCGGGGACGAGCGCGACTCGGTCGACGAACGCTTTTGCGATCGGGAACATCAACTGGCCGACCTGCCGTGGCGCAAGCGAATCCGCCGCGAGCCCACCGGCCGGTGCGTCAACCGGTTCGCCTGCAGCAAACGCACGCGCGAGCGTCGGCGCGGCTTCGGGTTCGACGCCGACGATCTTCACCGCCCCGCGATACCACGCAGCGATGCCTCCGATCAAACCGCCGCCTCCGACCGCCACCAAAAGCGTATCGATTTCCGCCTGCTGTTCGAATTCCAGTCCGACCGAGCCCTGGCCGAGCAGCGTTTCGCGCTGATCGAAGGCGTGGATGCCGAGCGCTCCCGACGTTGCCATGAAGGCTTCGCTCGCGCGGAGTGCGTCGTCGTAGCGCTCGCCTGCGAGCACCAGTTCGGCACCGTACGATCGAATGCGTTCTTGCTTTGCCGGTGAGGATGCGTTCGGAACGAAGATGGTCGCCTTGATGCCGAGCGTCATTGCCGCGAAGGCAACGGCGGCGCCGTGATTGCCACCCGATGCGGCGACGATCCCCGCTGGGGGCACGTCGCGTGAGAGCAGATTCGCGAACGCGCCGCGCGCTTTGAACGATCCCGAGTGCTGCAGCAGCTCGAGTTTGAGCGAGAGCGGAATTCCCGGCAAACCGAAATCAGCGCCCGCCACGGCGACCACGGGTGTCGTCCGAACGTACGGGCGAATGAGAGCGTAGGTAGCGGCGATTTCGTCGCGCGAGAGCGTATCCATACAGATCCTCAGCAAGGAGAGAGACGAGCGCGAACGATGGTACGACGGACAACGAGCGTGACCGAGTGGTTGGGTATCCGGGTACCGATCCTCAACGCCCCGATGACGTCGCAGGCGGGCGGCGCGCTCGTGCGAGCCGCAACGCAAGGGATCGACGAGCGAATTCCGCGGGCGTGCCATTCGCAATCCCTTCGCGGAACGTTGGACCGGCCACGAAGACGAACGGATGGACACACCCGATGCGATCGAAGACTTTGCGACTGCAAGAAAAGCAGGCGACTATTCACGTGCGCACGTCTACGCGGGGCAGTCGATCGGCACGGTCAACGGCGTTCGCAGCGCCGATGCGATCGTGCGCGAAATCGAAACCGACGCGAGCGCGTGCCTTCGGGGCGCCTTCCGGCTAGTCGTCGATGAAACGTGGGCCCACGATGCGGCCTCGTTCATGCGGGTCGATAGATCAGTTGATCGTGGGCATCGAAACCGGGGCGACCGCGGTCGCTTCCGTGGCTCACACCATCGCTGTGGTACACCAAGACCACCGCGTTTGCGTGGGTGAGCGCACCGCGTAGCGTGACCGTGATGTCGGCGCGACCTTGCGTGTCGGCATGGAACGAATTGTTCGTGCCAAAGCCATCGAGCGGCGTGACCGTGATGCCGCTTGCGGCGAAGTGCGGTTCGAAGAGCGAATACATGCCGCCGGGTTGCAGGCCATTGAACGTCGCGCGAATGCGCGGCGAATTCGGTAGCGACATATCGACCACGATCGTGCCGCGTGCGCCGAACCACGTTCCGAGCGTGAATCCAAGTGGCCGTCCATCCGCGGCGCGCGCATCGATCGCCGCATCGTCCGTCGGGAGTGCCGGACGTACGCCGGCAACGTGGACGATGTCTTGCGGTCCCGTGCCGGCCGCCGCGCCGCTCGCGGCGACGAACACGTTTGGATCGACCAATTGCGGCTGATGTGTCTCGAGCGAAAAAAACGCCGCGTGCATCACAAATGAGTGGATCGTCTCGCCGGAAGCAGCCAAGGCGCCTGTCGGAATCCAACCGCAGAACGCAACGAGCACGAGCGCCGCGACCGCCTTCACGTCGGGCGAACCAGCATCATACCGATCCAGTCGCTTGCGGTCAGCACGGTCTCGCCATGTTGGTTCGTCGCGCTCACCTCCATCGTGATCGAGCCGCGATCCGGTTTGCTCTGCGATCGACGCTTTTCGCGAATATGAACGTGGACGCGGAGCACGTCATCCGGCCGTACGGGTTTGAGCCACGACAGTTTGCCGATCCCCGGCGATCCGAGGCTCGTCGTTCCATCGAAATACGAATCGATGAGGACGCGCATGATCATCGCTGCCGTGTGCCAACCACTCGCGATGATGCCGCCATACGGCGAGGCTGCTGCAGCAGCCGGATCGATATGGATCGGTTGCGGATCGTAGCGTTCCGCGAATGCGCGCACTTCGGCGCCGTCGACGCGGACTTCCCCGCAGTCCGCGCGCTCGCCGAGCGCGTAATCGTCCCAATACTTCGGCATGATGCGTGCGTGCTTCCGTAGCCCCCCGTCGCTTCCTTGAATTGCACGCACGCCGTGACGCGCGTGCGTGTGACGAGCATTTCAATTGGGTTACGGCGAAGATGACCTGATGCGTACGCTCTTTACCACCCTGCTTCTCTCCGTGGCCCTACTCGTTCCGGCCACCGTCGGCGCCGCCGACCTGCCCGCGCAGACCGTGACGGGAATTCCGCTGGATGCTCCCTGGAAAGCGACGGTCTACGCCTTCGCTCAAGCGCATTTCCATCATCCGGCGTGGGGCTGGCAGCATTCCGAGCGCGATTATCAGCTAGCGGTGGACATCGCAAAGAGCGATGGCATGACCGTCGATACCGACGTGCTCTTCGCGGCCGCAATGTTGCACGACATGGCCGCATTCAAGCCGTGGGAAGATAACAAGCGCGAACATGGCGACGTAGCGGCGCAAACGAGCGAAGCGGTCCTGCGCGATGCCGGCTTTCCGATGCAAAAATTTCCGGCCGTTCAAGCCGCGGAACGCGGACACATGTACTATAGCAAGGCGACGCTTCCCGAGGCGATCGCACTGCATGATGCCGACTCGGTCGATTTTCTCGGCATGATGGGTGCGACGCGGATTATCGCGCTGACCGGTGAGAGCAAGCCCGACGTGCAAAACGCGATAAAAACGCTGCGATCGTTCATCAAAGATATTCCGCCGGCACTGGTAACGAAGACCGCACAGCGCATGGGTGCGGAGCGCGTCATCGAGCTAACGCACTTTCTCGATCGGCTCTCTGCCGAGAGTTATGGCGGGAAAGCCGCTTAGCAAATCTGTGGCCAAACTGTATTTCCGCTATTCGGCGATGAATGCGGGCAAGTCGACCGCGCTCTTGCAAGTCGCGCACAACTACGAAGAATACGGTCGGCGCGTAGAACTCTTCACTTCAGCCATCGACGATCGCTTCGGTGTCGGCACGATTACCTCGCGCCTCGGGCCATCCCGCGCGGCGACGACCTTCGATTCGGCGTTCGATTTTTACGAACACGTTGCCAACCATCGCGATCTCTCGTGCCTGCTCGTCGACGAGGCACAGTTTCTTACGGAAAGTCACGTTCGCCAGCTGCATCAGGTGGCGCATATCTTGGAAATTCCCGCGATTTGCTACGGAATTCGCAGCGACTTCCTCGGCGTCGCGTTTCCCGGCGCGGCCGCGCTCTTGACCCTTGCCGATAGCATCGAAGAGATCAAGACCGTCTGCGCGTGCGGAAAAAAGGCGACGATGAATCCGCGGTACGATGAGAACGACCGGCGGATCGTTTCAGGCGAGCAGATCGCAATCGAAGGCAAAGCGCGCTATCGCCAGGTCTGCGGCAGCTGCTTCTACAGCGATCTGCCGTGAATCAGTCGTTCGCGGGTGCCGGCGCGAGCGCTTCGAACGCGAGCGCCGTCGCGATGCCGAACACGGCGTGCGGAATGATGTCGGAGAGCCAGCCGGCTAAATCCCATTCTTTCGGATCGGTCGCTTCGAGCATCGTTGCGGTGACGTCGGTGAGCGCCATCGAGGCGGCGCCGGCGAGGAGACCGGCGACGACCACCGGGACGCGCCCGCGCAGAAGCGGCCGGACCGCACCGTAGACGATGCCCACGGCGATGCCGCTGAGCGGGCCCAGCAGCGATCCCGCTGCCGTCTGACGATTCTTGGTCGGTTCGTTGGGTTCGGGTGAGGAGAGCGCATCGATACCCACTCTTTCCGCGAGCTTTTGGGCGACCGTCTGCGTCATCGCGCTCGCGCCGCGACCGCGTAGCAACATATCCGTATAGCTGGTTGCATCGAGAGCGACCGTGCCGACCGCGCTTGCGGCGGCTCCGACGAGTAATGTATTCATGGGCACCCTCTACCCAGAAATACGTCCCGCGCGCGGCTCTTAGCCGATGCAACCGATCACATGATCGGTTGCATCGACGATCACCGTAACGGTTCCAGGCGTGCGACGCAGCCGCTCGGCGATCATCGGAGGTGCGATCAAACGTCGCGTTGCCCCGAGTCGGACGTCGCGCAGTTCGACGATACCGCGTTCGACGGAGAGCACCGTTCCCTCGATCGAGGTTTCGCGAGCGCGTTCGGGCGCGACGATCAAACCGGCAAACGGCGATGCGGGGCGATCGAGAACCATACGGCTGACGATGGATTCGGCGGCTTTGAGTGCGTCGAATGCGTACATAGCAACTCCTTACGATCGTGTGTTGCGAACATCGTGCCCCGAACGCGCCGTACTACGCACGTACAAACGAGAAATCGTTTCGTCAAAAGCGGTCGCATTTGTCCGTAGGAACGCTTGCTTGTTTGGGCGTAGAATACACGTCCCGCGCCACTTTTTTTCTTTGAGTGATTTGTGATAACGACGGTTTTTTACGCTCAAAACCGGACGAGTAGAAGCTTCATTCCCTAGCGACTAAGCGTGCGCCCAATGCTAATGTTGCGGGTACTCGTCGCCGTAGGTACTCCTAGCGGGTTCACACTCGGCGGGAGTATCTATGGCGATTTCGTTTTTACGGATGGCATCTATCGTCGCATTCACCACGATGGGTTTGAATGCGTGTGGTGGCGGTAACGGATCGATGGTGACTCCACCGATCGCGCATTCGTCGGTCGCCCACGTGCCCGTTGACAACGTGAACGTCCTTTCCGTGCAAACGATGACGTACAGCGCGCCATACGGTGGACAGGGTGGCGGTAAGACGATTTATCTTCTCGCCGCAAATGGCTGCGGAGACATCAGCGCTTCGCCCGGAAGTCCGACGGCATTTCCGAGCAGCATCGCAAACGGCACCCTCAACGCGGGAACGATCGTTTCCGTAACCGGCCTTGCCACCGATTCAACCGGCTCCGCGATCAGCCTCGGATGTCCGACCGGCGGCATTATCGCGCAGTCCGTGTCGATCGCCGGAGCGACGCCCGTGCCGATGATGACCTATACGGCACCGTACGGCGGCACGGGCGGCGGCATCTCGATTTACTTGCTCGCGGCAAACGGTTGCGGCGATATCTCTGCAACGCCGAATAGCGCCAGTTCTTTTCCCATCAGCGTTGCAAACGGATCGTTGAAATCCGGCACGATCGTTACCATCACGGGCCATGCCACGGACGCCAGCGGCAAAGCGATCGTCTCCGGTTGTCCGACCGGTGGAATCGTCGCGCATAGCGTTGCGATCGCCGGGGTGGTTCCACCGCTCGCTACCCCGCAACCGACACCGACCCCAACCACTCGCCCGATAGTAACGCCAACGCCAACGCCTACGTCAACGCCAACTCCCACGCCAACTCCCACGGTGGCGGCGGCGAGCGTCTCGTGCGTCACGCTGGATGGCAAATACAACACGCAAGATCTCCCGGCGTGCTTCACGCCGTACACCAGCACGAGCCCTTGGAATCAGACGTTATCGACGGCACCGCGAACGCTCGGATCCTCGCAGGCGATCATGGACTTCCTCTTCTCGAGCGCCTTCACAACAGGCATGAATTCACCGCGCATCGGCAGCCCATTTGCCGGCGACGTCGACTATAATTTCCCGTATTATTTCGCGACGGCACGCGATCCGCTCGTCACGCTGCACTGCTTCGAGGCGTGGGGGCGTTGCGCGTTCGAAGGCGTACAAATTCACATTCCCGCAAGCGCACGACCCGCGATGGGCTGCTGCGATCATCACGTAACCGTCGTCGATGTCGCGACGGCCGACGAATACGACTTCTACGAAGCCCCGACGAGCGTTCCCGCAAGCGGCGGGACGTACAGCGTCGGCTGGGGCGGAAAAACCAATCTGCAAACCGGCACCGGTTGGGGTGCGGGCAGCGGCACGGCAGCGGGCTCGAGCCAGCTCGGCGGCGTCGTACGCATCTCCGAATTTCAATCCGGTATCATCAAGCACGCGCTCTCGCTAACGACATCGTGCACGCTCTCGACGACACCCGTCTATCCGGCAACCTCGAATGCCGTGCAGCCGTGTCCCGGTGGCGCAACCGGCATCACGGCACCGATCGGCTCGCGTTTGTGGCTCGACCTGGACGCGACCCACGTTGCCGCCTTGCCCGTCTCCAACGCAACGAAGATCGTGCTGAACGCCTTACACACCTACGGCGGATTCATCACCGATACGAACGGAAACACCGCGAGCCTCGCCGTCAATTCGATCCCCGAGGCACCGACCGGATTCGTTGCATCAGGCGGAAGCGATACGATTGGGGCGTGGTACGCCGCGAACGTGCCCGCGTACCCGTGGCAAGCCAATACGTATCAACTCGATATCTGGAATGCGGTCGACTGGCAGCATCACCTCCACGTGCTGGACCCCTGCGTATCGCAACAGAGCTGTTAACCCTGGGGCGCACGGACGAATACAGCGCAAACGCCGGGACTTGAGTGAGAAGGAGCGAAACTTACGGCTCGCTTTCTTTCAAGTTACGCTATCGCCGTTTGTGGGAGAATACGTGTGGCTGACCAGCCCCTGATCAACGATCAACGCAAACTGCAAAACGATCCGGATGAGCTGAAGAAATTTAAAGTTGGCGGAGATGTCGCGCGCGCGTCGCTGCGTGCGCACGACGTGCCCGCAGATCGGCGTGATCGGAGAGCGGTCGTATAAGCGCGAGCATGATGTTTGGAATCGCGATGGTGTCTACGCGTTGATCGAACGACTCGAGCGTTCGTCCGAACACGAACACGAAGTCATCGTGTTTCAGTCGGCACGACTCGTCACCGGACGGTCGGTCATCGTCCGTATGCCCCTTCACGCGCTCGGCGCAGCCCCAATTACACCGCTCTCGACACTCGTCATCCCAGCTGCAGCAAAACCGGTTGCTACTATCGCACTCTTTGCGCGGCTCACCAAGGCTCCCGCGTGATCGCAAGCGTCCGTTGTCCGCGACTGGTCGGGCGCGCCACGGAGAGTGCGTTCTTGCGCGAGCGGTTAACCGATGCCGAGCGCGGCCGCGGTTCGCTCACGTTCATTTCGGGTGAGGCCGGCATCGGAAAAACACGGCTGGTCGGTGACTTCCTTGCGTTGCCGGAATTGCGACGCGTTCCGCGTGCGATCGGTTACTGTATGGAACACGTTCGCTCGCCCTTCGCACCGCTGACCGACATCATCTGGTCGCTGCTCGATGAATATCCCGATCTGCTCGTTGACGCGCCGATCACGCGTCGCATTCTTGCGCGTCTCCTGCCAAGTCTCGCTCTCGAGAATGACGAGGCGACCGAATCGATCGACGTGCGTGCGCAGTATGGGGCGCTGTTCGATCTCTTTCGACGCGCGAGCGAACGACGACCGGTCATGATCGTCATCGATGATGCGCAGTGGGCCGATCTCTCGACCATCGCCTTCATCACGTTTTTTGCCGGACACCTCGCGGGAACACGCCTGCTGATGTTCGTCATGCAGCGCCCGCTCACCGAGGGGCCTAATCCGCTCTTTGATATGCTCGCGCGCGTGCGCTCGAACGAACGCGTTTACGCGCTGGGCCTCGGACCGCTTCCGATCGGCGAGATCCGCCGTCTCGGTGAACTCGCACTTGGAACCGGCACGAAGCTCTCCGATGACGTCTTGCGTCAAGTGTACGCGCTAGCCGAGGGCAACCCGCTCTTCGCCGAGGAGTTGCTCGGCACGGCACTCAGCACGCCGGAAAGCGCCGTGCGGCTTCCCGCCTCACTTCGCGCGCTCTTTCTCGATCGCTTCAGCGGCCTCGACAACGACGACCGGGAAACGCTGACGGAAGCCGCCGTACTCGGCCGCTCGTTCGATCCGGTGTCTCTCGCGCAGTTAACCGGTCGACCGATCCAGCGCATCCTACGCACGCTGCGGAACGCACGCGAACGGCAACTCGTCGATGACGCAGGCGATGGGATCGTGTTCCGGCACGCGCTCGTACGCGAGTCGCTCTACGCAAGTCTACTCGGCTCCGAGGCGCGGCGACTGCATCGGCGGATGGCCGTCGAACTCGAATTGCTGCCCGACTCGATGGCGCGCACGGCGGCCCTCGCCTATCATTGGTGGTCGGCGCGCGAGGCCGTGCAGGCATTTCCCGCAAACGTGATCGCGGGCGAGCGTGCGCTGCGGCAGTTTGCGACGATCGATGCCGCGCTCTTCTTCGAGCGCGCGCTTTCGTGTCTCCCCGATACGGACGAGGGCCGTGCCGGGATTGAATGTCAACTCGGCAGCGCATATTTCATGAGCGGTTTTCCGGACAAGGCAACCACGGCATACAGCCGTGCGCTGGATTTCTACCGCTCGGTCGGTGACATGCGCAAAATCGCCGAAGTTTCGATCGAGCTCGGTCGGCAGAGCGCGGCTCTAGGCGACGGAGCGCGTTCGCTCCGGTGGCTCATGGATGCAATCGAAGCGGCCGACCACGTTCTCGGCGATGAGACGATCCGATTCGCAACGTTCGCGAACGTCTCGTTCGGTCTCGTCATGCGCGGCGAATTCGACCGCGCTCGCGAATATATCACGCGCGCGAAGGCGATGGAAACGAACCCCCCGTTCGCCGCGCGTCTGGAGCTTGCGGAAGCCGAAATTATCGCCGACTATTTCAGCGGCCTGAGCGAACGCGCGACCGAGCGATTCGGCGAACTCCATTCGGCGATTGCAAGCGCAGGAACGCCGACGCAAATCGTGCGCGTTTATGCCAACCACGGCTATACCTTGGGACTAATCGGCAACATCGAGTCCGCGCTCACCGAGGCGACCTACGCCGCAAACCAAAGCGATGAGACGATGTCGCCGGGTTATCAAATCGGCGCGTTCGGCATTCTTGGGCAACTGTTGCTTCGTGCGGGAAATCTTGTGGAAGCCGCCCGCCGTCTCGCCGATGCGGAACGAACCATCGCGACGTTCGGGCAAACCTCGACCCGCTTTACCGCAGCGCTCGTTCCTTTGGGCCTGGGACTTGGCGTGCACGCCGCGCAACCGCTCTTACTCGCGCGCTACGGAACCCCCGCGATTTTAGACGATGCGTTCAACTCGCTCGAATACCCGTGGTTCTCCAATATGGCCGATGCTTTCGTGAGGGCGGCGATCGCCGTGGGGAATCGTGACGGCGCGCAGGCGATTCTGAGCCGCGCGCTTGCCGCGCACCCAAACGTTGCGATGCTACCGGACCTCGCGCTACAGTTCGCGGAATTCGGACGACCGCACGAAGTCGAGCGTGCGGCCGAACTGCTGGCGCGCTGGCCATCCGATATGCGCGCACTACGCGCGTATCGCGCGCTCTTCGATTGCCACGTCGCGCGGCGCAACGGCCGTGCGGCAACGGGCCTCGCACGTGATGCCGCCGATCGTTTCGTGTCGCTGCGTCTGCCGCTGCTCGCCGCGCGTTCATTCGAACTTGCCGGTAACGAGGAGCGTGCGTTGCAACTCTACACGCTGCACTCGGCGAGCGGTGATATCGAGCGACTGCGCGGGATGCGCGGCGAATCGCCATCGCGCGCACGCGAACTCAGTGCGCGCGAACGCGACATCCTTCCGCACGTGATGCGCGGTCGCTCGAACCGGGAGATCGCACGTGACCTGAACATCAGCGAACGGACGGTCGAGAGCCACGTGCGGTCGATTCTCGCCAAACGCGGCGTGAAGTCGCGCTTGCACTTGGTACGCTCCGAATCAGCCGACCGAATTGACGAAGAGTTCGTTCATGATCGGTGAGGGTTCGGCGCCGAATTCGGTGCGCACCGCAACGCGATAGCGCCGGAACTGATCGACCGCAGCGGCCGTTTTGCCGAGTCGCTGCAGGGCTTTGATCGCAAGCTCGCAGGCCTGCTCGCAGCACGGATCGTCACCGAGCAGCGAGCGGGCGATGTCGGCTGCCTGCACGGCGTCGCCGCGTTGCAATAAGTGTTCGCCGACTTCGATTGCAAGATCGAAGCCCATCGTTGCCAAGCGCTCTTCGATTGCGCCGAAGTAGGCACTCTCGAAGAGCGGTTGCGAGCGGCGGGTCCGCAGGCGATCGGCGATCTCGGCGAGATCCATCAGTTGGATGCGCGAGAGCGTCTCGAAGCGTCCGCGGGCGGCGACGATCTTCGCTTCCATTTCGACCAGATCCACACGAACGTGATCGCCGAGGCGGTAGCCGTCGCGATCGCGCAGGATCGTCGTATAGCCGAGCTTCCGGCGCACGCGGTGAATGTAGACTTTGACCGCGACCTCGCCGCTCGGCGGAGCAGCGTCGCCGTAGATGATGTCGAGGAGCCGGGTGGCAGAGCCCGGCTGCCGGTCGAGCGCCAGGGCCGCAACGATCGCAAGCTCCCGTTTGGTAAGAAGCACGTCGCGGTCAGCGAGGGTGACCCGGCGATCCAGGAGCGAGATACGCACGGCCCGTTCGGTAAGGGCGGTGGTCTTGGAGAGGTCGACTTCGGCTGAGATCGTCTTCGCCTTCATCATCATGCCCTCAGGTTAGCGACCGCCGCCCGGGGGTGCCATCCGTAGCAGTACTGATTTCTCCGTACCGACGTCGAAGAACCAGCACGTGAAAGATACTGAAAAGACCGACGCCGAGTGGCGCGCGACCCTGAGCCCCGAAGCCTACGCCGTTTTGCGCCAGGGCGGGACCGAACGCGCTTTCAGCGGGACACTCTACGAAACCAAGGACGACGGCAACTACCACTGCGGCGCCTGCGATGCCGTCCTCTTCTCATCGGAGACCAAATACGATAGCGGCTGCGGCTGGCCGAGCTTCTCTGCGCCCGAGGAAAACGAGCGGATCGAGTACATCACGGACAATTCGCACGGCATGGCCCGCACCGAGGTCCGTTGCCGTGCTTGCGGCTCGCACTTAGGCCACGTTTTCGACGACGGCCCCAAGCCCACGGGCCAGCGCTACTGCATCAACTCGCTCTCGTTGACGTTCACGAAGCGTTAGCGGACGCGGCTCCCGCTCAAAGCGGGGAGATCGTCTGAGCGCTCGGGTGGCCCGGATCCTCGGTTGCCGGGCCTTGCGTGCGCTGGTAGACGGTGCGCTTCGCGGCGATCCCGTCCGGCAGAATCGCATCGATCGCATCATCGACCGTGACGATCCCAAGCATCCGACCGCGCGTGTCGAGCACCGGAACGGCGTGGAGGTCGTACTGTGCGACGATCGCGGCTACGTCCGCTGCGGGTGTGTCGGCGCGCACGCTGATGATCTGCGTGTTCATCAGCTTCTCGACGAACGCCGTCGGTAAGCCGACGAGCAGCGCACGCAAAGAAACGACGCCGACGAGACGCTCGGCCTCATCGAGCACGTACAAGTAGTAGATGAATTCTTTCTCGTGCGCCGTATCGCGGAGCGACTTCAACGCCGCAACCGTCGTGATGTGCCCGACCACCGTCACGAACTCGGTCGACATCATGCCGCCGGCCGTGTCATCGGGATGCGCGACGAGATCGCGCAGTTCTTGCGCGGCTTCGGGTTCCATGTGGGAAAGCAACGTCATGCGTTGCTGATCGGGCATTTCACCAAGTAAATCTGCGGCATCGCTGCTCTGCATCTCGCCGATGATGTCGGCGGCGCGATGCGAGGTCATCGTCGTGATGAGTTCTTGCTGGCGCGCGCTGCCGAGATATTCGAGCGCGTCGGCGGCCGTCTCATCGTCGAGCGCGTGCATGACGTGCGATGCCTCATCGCTCGAGAGTACGTTGATGATCTCGGCAAGCTCGCTTGGGTGCAATTGGGGAACCGACGATTCGCCCTCGGGAAGTCGAATCGTCAGCGGTTTCCCGCCCATCACGACGATGTTGTCCCACGAGATCAGCACGCGCGGCAACCGATCGAGCATCGCTAAGGGAATCTTCTTGCCGACCATCCGACGCACCAACCCGATGACGCCGATGTCGGCGGCGACGACGCGCAAACCGCCGGCCATGTCGCGCACCACTTCGAGATCGCCGATGCGCACGCTCACCCGCTTGTCGATATCCTCGATCGCGCGATCCAGCAGATTTTTGATGATGTAGAGCGCGAGTTCTTCATCGGGCAACGTGCTGCCCGGGGCGACCGCAAGCCGCATTTCGCCGGTCTCGCTGATTTCGAGCACGTCGGAAATCGGTGCGTAACGCCGCTCGGTCACGATGTCGATGATAATCCCGCTGATGAACGGGAACTTCTCGTTCGGCCGCTCGACCACGACATCGACGATCTTCCCGAGCGGGATGCGCAGGTCTCCGCCTTCGACGAAGACGCGGTGATTGATGATCTGCGAGAGAAACCGGTCCTTGAACTCCATAGCTCAGGGCCGTGTTCACGCCCGGACTTCGGGCTCCTCGAAACCCGGCGCACATCGGGTCGACTCGAAACGGCTGTGGCACTCCAGGTCGACCTCGCGGGAAAAACCGCTCTCGTCTCCGGTTCGACGGCCGGAATCGGCCTCGCGATCGCTGCGGGTTTGGCCGCCGAGCACGCGCGGGTGATCGTCAACGGGCGAACGTCGGCGCGCGTCGACCACGCCGTTTCGCACCTGCGGGCGAAGTACCCGGGCGCGAACGTCGTGGGCCTAGCGGCCGATCTTTCGACCGCGGCCGGTGTCGCCGCCGTCATCGCGGTCTATCCCGAAGTCGACATCCTGGTGAACAATCTCGGCATCGTTGAGCCGACGCCGTTCGAGGCGATCACCGATGAGGACTGGCTGCGCTTTTTGCAACGAACGTAATGGGCGGTTCGGCTCAGCCGCGCGTACTTGCCCGCGATGCGCGCGAAAAATTGGGGACGTATCATTTTTATCTCGAGCGAGTCAGGGCTTCATATCCCCGTCGAAATGATTCACTACGGCGTAACGAAGACCGCGCAGATCGCGCTCTCCCGCGGTCTTGCGGAAAGCGTCGTCGGCACCGGCATCACGATCAACAGCGTTTTGCCGGGTCCGACGCGCTCGGAGGGCGTCGAACTCTTCGTCAAACAGCTGGCCGACCACACGAAGCGAACCGAAGCGCAGATGGAGACCGCGTTTTTCCGCACCGCCCGTCCCACCTCGCTGATCCGGCGCTTCGCGACGGTCGAAGAAGTCGCCAACATGGTCGTCTCTATCGCATCGCCGGCCGCGTCTGCGACCACCGGCGCCGCCCTGCGTGTCGACGGTGGGGTCGTTCGCGCGATTCCCTAGGGGCCGTCGTAAAACGCACCGACATCGCGCTTCATCGCGTGCAATTGCTCGTCGAGGAGATACACCATGTGACCCGCGGGATAGTACCCGTAGGTAATGTGCGAACGAAGCGCCGACGGCAAGCCCAGATGCGCGAGCGAATATTCCGTTGCGAAAAACGGAGTCGCCAAATCGTAGTAGCCGTTCGCGGAAAAGACGCGCAGGAGCGGATTCTTGGTCATCGCGGAACGAAGGTCATCGACGACGGAGGGCGCGAGAATGTCGCGTCCACCGCGTTTGAAATTCCAGTGCGCGCTCACCACGCCGTAGTTCGTCGGTTTGTAGATGTCGTCGCTTCGCCACTTGAGTTCGTCGCGCACGTAGCTGTTGAATGCGGTCGTGTAGGGGGCGGTGATGGCGGCATCTGTGGCATCGTACTCGGTCGTCTCACCGTTCTGGTCGCCGTCGTAGCCGAGATAGCGACCGTCGAGACGACCGACCGTGCGTCCCCGATCGCGGAGTAATTCTTTTTCGAACTGAGCGGGCCGCAGGCGCAGATCGTTGCGAATCAGATACGCCGTCTCAAGGCCCGTGTACGCGTGCAACTTCTCGGCGACTGCGGCCGTCTCGGTCGGCGTCAATTCCGGCACGTGCATGAGCGCGGGCGCATACTCGACGAGCGCGAACCGTCGCACATCGGCAAGGAACGCAGGCAGACTCGCCGGTCGATTGGGAATGCGGTTGTGATACCACGCGACCGCCGCTTCCGTCGGGAGAAAGAAAACGTCGGGGAAGATTTGACCGCCGGGACCGTTGACGAGCGTTGCGTAGTCGAGCACGGTCGAGAGCAAGATCACGCCGGTGAAGGCCATGCCGTGGTCTTGCAACGCGTTGACCAGATTCGCGGAGCGCATCGTGCCGTAGCTCTCACCGAACAGATATTTTGGCGAATTCCAGCGATCGTTCGCGCCGACCCAGCGCCGCACGAATTGGTCGAAGGCGCGCACGTCTTCATCGATGCCGAAGAAATCCGTCGACTTTCCTTTGCCGACGATCGTCGAGTAGCCCGTGCCGACCGCATCGACGAACACGAGATCCGTCTTATCCAGCAGCGAACCGTCGTTGTCGGCGATGCGATAGGGCGCGGGCGCGGTCGTGGCTCCGTTCGCGGTGACGACGCGACGCGGCCCAAACGAACCCATATGCAGCCACATCGATGACGATCCCGGACCACCGTTGTAGGCAAACGTCAGCGGACGATTGCGTACGCCCTCGACCGTGTAGGCCGTATAAAACACGCTCGCGGTCGGCTCGCCGGTATCGTCGTGCAGGAGCAGTATGCCGGCTTTGGCGGTGTAGGCGTATTCCTTACCGCCAATTTTCACGACGTGATGTGTGAGCACCGTGCGCTCGCGCGGAACCGCGGACGCCGTACCCCCTGCGGTCGCCGCGGGATCGCTCTGCGCGAGCACGATCGTCGGAAGGCTAAGACACAACAGCGCGACGAGCGCCGCGAATCGCAATTTCACAGGTCTCCGATGACCAGCAGCGTGCTGCTAGAACGTTTTGGGCGTATAGTTTTCGCGCGTGACGCTTTTTTGGGAGGCGAACGCCGTTTGCGCGTCCTTCGCCCAGGGCGCCTCGCAGGTTCCATCGGATTCCGCGGCCGGTACCTCGGAGACGATGTCGAACATCACCTGCGTCTTCGCGTAGCGTTTGCTCGTTACGATCGCGCCGGCATAGACGTCCTGCGCGCATTGGTGATCGCAGCCGTGCCACACGGCGCGGCTGGCTTTTGCAGCATCGAAGCTGTGATTGTCGAACGCCTCGGCGAGCTTGTCCGCACGCGTGGTCCCCGCGGCATTCATCCGTTCGAGCAGCGTCGTGAGGGCCATGTAGCCGAGGTAGTGTCGACTCGAAATCGGTCCCTTGATGTCGCGCCGCAGGCGCGCGGTGAGTTTCTCCGCACTTGCAGAGACCGTCGGCGTCCAGAGGACCGGGAACGTCGAACCCGCGAGCGCATCGAGTGGAATCGCGTTGTAATAAATATCTTCGAGTGCGATCCCCGCAAGTTTCATCCGTTTGTGCAAACCGAAGTCGACGAACTGCTTGGCGGTGTTCGCGGCATCGAGACCGCTATTCGCCAGCAACAACATGTCCGCATCCGAATTGCGAATCTTCGTGAGTACGGATGAAAAATCGGTCGTGCCGAGCTTGACGACATCGAGTCCGACTTCGGTTCCGCCCGCATGTTTGAGCGAGGCGGAAAGTTGCGAATAGGCATCTTTGCCCAGCGCATAGTCAGCTTGAATGAAATACCACTTCTTCCCAAGCGCGAGCGCACGGCGAAAGACGGGTTGGAGCATCATGCGCAGACTCGGCCCGAACCGATAGGTGAGCTTCGATGCCTTACTTCCGGTGATCGACGATTCTTGCGGGCCGATCGAAAGATTGAAGATCCCGAGTTCCAGCGAAAGCGGCCCGAGCGCGAGGCCGTTTGCCGAGGACACGCCGCCGAAAAGCACGTCGACGTTCTCTTGCGAGACCAGCCGTCGCGCTTCAGTCGTTGCGATCGAGGGCTTCGAGCCATCATCGCCCATGGCGAATTCGTATTTCACGCGGCCGCTGCGATTCGCATCGGCGAGGGCCAGCAACGCGCCGGCCTTATGATATGCGCCCAGATCCGAAAACACGCCGCTAAACGAGTCGAGAAAACCGATTTTGACGGTCGCGCCGGGTCCGGCTGCAAGCGCGAAGCGCGGGGTTGCGGCGAGCGCCGCCGCACCCGTAGCGATGAACGATTGACGTTTCACGATGTTCTCCTAGCGGACGGCAACCGCGCTCAGCTCGTGCTGAACGCTCGCCATGGTGGTTTCGAATACGCGTTTCAGTTCGGCTGCCGCATCGAGGTGCGCTTGCAGCGGCGGTTGGAAGGACGATCCGATCGTTCCGCTCAGCGCGCCGATGCGCTCGCGCAGTTGATTCGGTCGCCCGATCGAATCTTCATCATTGCGCGCATCCGAGGTCAGCATGGCTTTCAGCGAGGCTAATTGCTCCAGCCGCGCGGTCGAGCCGGATTTTCCGGCGAGCGAATGGCGCTCGCGATCGATGCGGTTGAGGGCAGCATCGATTTGCGTAAATTCCGCCGCAAGTTGCGCGAGGAAGGCATGACGTTCGCCGAGTTGCGCGAGCGTCCATGGACTTTGCGGATCGGCGTTGAGCAGAAAGGACTGCTCGAAGGTCTTGCCATCGATGTGGACGCGCGCGGAGTACGAGCCGGGAATGGCTTCGGGACCGTCGTCGGGTCCGCGATTCGGGCGCGTCGTTCCGTGCCATTTCTCCGGCGGGTCTTCCATGCCGTTCCACGCAAACCGATTGACGCCCGGCACGTTGGTGATGAAGAACTTCGGCCCCTCGTCGGTGTCGTACGAGCCCGCCAGATGACGCACGACGTGACCGCTGCTATCGACGATCTCCACCGTCGGACGGACGTGCGCTTTGCTTGCCTGGTAGAACGAAATCATCGCACCGTTCGGCGGATTCTTGCCGACGAAAAAGTTGTTGGGCAGCGAGCCGCCATCGCCGGTTTCGATCGGCGGCCACTGCGCGAAGAGCGTACTCGCGCGCACTGGAAAGACGTAGGTTCGCGCGGCGCGTGCTTTTGCGAGCTGCTGGACGGGCGTGAGATCGTCGAGGATGAAGAGACCGCGGCCGTGCGTTGCCACGATCAAGTCGTTTGCAATCGGATGCACGCGCAAATCGTACACGGCGGTCGTCGGCAGATTCATCTGCAGGCGCGACCACCGTCCGCCGCGATCGAGCGAAACCCAGACGCCGGTCTCCGTCCCCGCATAGAGCACGTCGGGGTTTTTTAAATCCTGGCGAATCGTTCGCACGGGTGCATCGGCAGGTAGGTTTGCCGCAATCGATTTCCACGTTGCGCCGAAGTCTTCGGTCATGAAGAGATACGGCATGCGATCGCCGAGATCGTGGCGATCCACGTTGGCGAAGGCCGTGCCCGCCGCGAACCGGCCGGGCTCGACCGTCTCGATACGCCCGTATTTCGGGATGCCGGCCGGCGTGACGTTCTGCCAGGTTGCGCCATTGTCGCGCGTGATCTGCACGAGGCCATCGTCCGTGCCGACCCACAGGGTGCCCGTTGCAATCGGTGATGGCGCGATGTCGAGAATCGTGTCGTACGATTCAGCACCCGACACATCGAGCGTAATCGGTCCGCCCGAGACGCGTTGGTGTTCTTTTTCATTCCGCGTGAGATCGGGGCTGATCGGCGTCCAGTGGCGGCCGCGATCCGCAGTGCGGAACACGACGTTGCCGCCAAAATACGCGATGTGACCGTCTTGCGGGGAGAACGCGATCGGCGAATTCCAGTTGAAGCGGTACGCGTTGTTCGCCGTACCGGCAAGCGTCGTGAACGGATCGCGCGGATAGGGCGAAATATCGACCACTTGTTTTGCGCGCGTATCGTAAATGGTCAGCACGCCGTCTTGCGTGTCGGTCCAGATCAAACCGGAGTCGATCGGATCGGGCCACGCCCAGACGCCGTCGCCGCCGGCAATCGAGAGCCAATCGCGGTCGAGAACGCCGATTCCGTTATGCGTGTTCGAGGCCGTGCACCAGGTGCTGTTGTCTTGCAAGCCCGCGCAGACGTTGTACGGCGTGCGCAGATCGTAGCCGACGTGGTACATTTGCGCGACGGCGATGTTCGCGGGTGCCGACCACGTCTGACCGCTGTCGTTCGAGAGGATGAAACCGCCGTCGTTTGCCTCGATGATGCGCGTGCCGTCGGCCGACCACCACATGTCGTGATTGTCGGGATGCAGGCTCCCGGTGAGATGTTTGAAGGTCTTACCGCTATCTTTGCTCTCGCTCAAATACATCGAGAGTGCGATCACGTGACTGCTCTTGCGCGGATCGACACGCAAATGCGAAAAATAGAACGGACGCTGCCCGGGAAGCGTATCCTTATCGACCAGTAGCCAGTTCTCGCCGCGATCGTCCGAACGCCAAAGCACGCCGTCCTTGGATTGAACGAGCGCGTAGACGCGTTTCGGATCGCTCGGCGCGACGGCGACGCCGATGCGTCCGGTCAACCCCGTCGGTAAACCGTGCGCGAGTTTCGTCCAGGTGCGTCCGCTATCGGTCGAGCGATA
>Ga0123337_10001977_pt1 | contig 24438 bp, 23 predicted proteins | sample frozenSSSSmetaG_FD_89792 | JGI IMG/M metagenome (GOLD analysis project Ga0123337, IMG submission 89792) | Glacier valley bacterial and archeal communities from Borup Fiord, Nunavut, Canada, to study Microbial Dark Matter (Phase II) -... | ecosystem: Environmental > Aquatic > Freshwater > Ice >...
CGCGTTCAGGTTGATGTTGACGAAATGCTGCGGGGTAGTGGTAAACAGTATTCGATCATCCGCCGGAAGCATACCGAACATCGTCCCAAAATCGGTAATGCCGAGTAGCGGAAAGAGCGATTTTGGATACGTGGTGACAGGCGCAATAGCCTTCTTCAAGTAAGTGTAAATGAGCGCCATCAGCCCGACCAGACTCTCCGAACCAAACTTCGGCGGCACGGCTGTCCCGGTAGCCTTTAACTGCGTCTTATAATTGTCGATGGCCTGACGCGCGGCGGGCGGTCCTTCACGTAGCGCACTCGTATCCTGGACGTTCGATTTGGCTGCTAATGTACTGCGCGCTGGTCCGCGTTTTTGCCTCACCTTTTGACTTTCGCCTGTGGGGGACGCCATGTTGTCCATCAATGCTGGCAGTTGATCGAGCCGAATACCCGCTGTCGTTTGCGGCTCTGCGCTGATAGTCGCCGACGGGTGAATAATCCGCTCTGGAAGCGTGGCCGCTCCCCCTGTCAATTCATTGGTGCGCAACACACGTTTGGGTGTGTTCCCACCCCAATTCAGCCGTGTACCGGGTGTTTTGCCTTTGGCAATGATTTCATTGCCGAGCGTTTCCATCGCCGTTATCGTCGCTTCCAGATTGTCGCGTCCGGTACTGGTTTCGGGAAATCCAACCCCAGTCGTCACGAATTCAAGGTGAAAATCAGCTCCTTCATCCACCTGCAATTCAAAGTTGGCTCCATTCGCAATTACGTTGCCTTTCGCCAGCGTCCCATTCGCCACCTCATTTGGCTGGATCAGGGTGGTCCCGGCGATTTGCGGCCCCGACATATTGTTATTCATCTCTTCAACCTGGTTGCGCGCCTCGAACTCAAAGCCGACGTTGCGCTGAATTTGTCCAGGTGGCGAACGACGCAAGGATGGACCCGATGATTTGCGGTCAGCGATCATGCGTTGCACAGCGCGGTTGCCGATGCGTCGTTGCAACGTGAGAACGTGTTGTGCGGTCAGCGGAGCAGTAGGGGAGGGGGAGAAATGATCGGGAGATGCGACAGTAGACGCTTTCAGAGAAGTCGGTTCTGGAGTGTGCGTATCCGATTTTGGAGTTGGTGTGGCAGCAACGCGGATCATGGCGACTTCTCCGGCTGAAGACTAGTTTGCCTTCGACTATCGGGCGAGTATAGTTTGCGCCTGCCCAGTCTGCGAAAAGTACGCTGGTGCATCTCTATAAGAGTCGTGACCGGGGTATAAATCGGGTCGCTGACGCAATACAGTTGAACGCGATTGAGGTTTGCGGACGGCAAGAATGCCGTCCCTACAGAACGCACCGAATTTGGCAGGAACACCATTCCTGGCGTCCGTTGCTTATCGGCATTACCGTAAACCCATGAGGCGGTTTAATCTACTCCGCGTCGTCCTCATTCAGCAGCGTCTCGACTTCGAGTTCGGCGGCGTCGAGCTGCGCGCTGCACCGTTTCACGAGGTCTTGCCCCTGTTTGAAGAGGCGCAACGAGTCTTCGAGCGAGAGACCGCCGCTTTCCAATTGGCTGACGATTTGCGCGAGCGCGGCGTATGCCTGCTCGAACGATGGGTTTTCGGTTGCAGGGGTCAAGGCAAAATCCTTTCTTTGACGGTGGCGCGGAGTTCGCCGCTGCCGAGCGTAATTGTGATGCCCGTACCGGGCGCGGCGTCGTTTGCGTCGGTGATGCGCTTGCCATCACCCGCGCGCGTCACAATCGCGTAGCCGCGACTGAGCAGGGCTTCCGGATTCGCGGCTTCCAACGCGCGCGATATGGCATTCAGGCGTTCGCGCTGCAATTTCAGACGGCTGGCGGTGGCGGTTGCCATTCGCGCGGAGAACGTATCAAGCCGCTGCCGCGCGTTCTGGATTGTGCGCTCTGGCGAGAGGTGGCGCAGCGTGCGCGCGTGGTCCTCGATAGTGCCGCGCCGCAGCGTGAGGCCACCCAGCATTGCGTTTTCGAGCGCGGCGTTCAAGCCATACAGCGAGCCACGCAGCACGTCGCTATCCGGGGTGATCAACTCCGCGCCCGCAGAAGGAGTCGGCGCGCGCAGGTCGGAGACGAAATCGACAATTGTGAAATCGATCTCGTGGCCGACGCCCGTTACGACCGGGATCACGCTCTCCGCGACCGCCCGTGCCACCCGTTCATCGTTGAACGCCCACAAATCCTCGATGCTCCCGCCGCCGCGCGCCAGCAAGATCACATCCGCACGCCCATCCGCCGCGAGCCTGCGCAACGCTCGCACGATTTGCGGCGGCGCGTCCTCACCCTGCACGAGCGTCGGGGAAAGCAGCACCCGCGCCAACGGATAGCGCCGCCGCAGCACATTCAATATATCCTGAAAAGCGGCGGCATTCGGCGCGGTCACGACGCCGATCACGCGCGGGAACTGCGGCAGCGGGCGCTTGCGTTCGGAGTCGAACAAGCCTTCGGCGTTCAAGCGCGCTTTGAGCCGCTCGAATTGCAGGAAGAGCGCCCCGACCCCGGCGGGTTGCATCGCATCCGCGTAAAGCTGATACTGCCCTGCGTCGGCGTAGACCTCGATGCGGCCATGTGCGCGCACGCGGTCGCCATCGGTCGGGATGTATTGCAAGCGCGCGACGCTGGTTTTCCACATCACGCACTTCAATTGACTCTTTTCATCTTTGAGCGTGAAATAGGCATGTCCGCTCGCGGCGTGACGCTTGAAGTTGCTGACTTCGCCTTCGACCCAAATATCCTTGAGGCGCGCATCGAGGGCAAGGACATTGGCGATATGCTGCGTCACCTGTTGAACGCTGAGGCTTTGCTGTTTATTCAAAAGTGCTTTCCCTATCGGGTTTGACTTGCGAAAATCCAGCTATCGCTGGTACGCGCGAATCCGCGTAATTTGAGGCGCGCGATCTGAGTTTGACCTGGTGGGTCGGTGAATGCCCCCGACCAACGCAGCACGACCGTATCCGCTGGCGTCTCACCGCCCAGCCCGAACAGCACGCCATCCGCCCCAACCGCCAATTCGCTCGCGCATTCGGTCGGCGCAAGGTCGCGCAGCTTGAGGATCACGGGGCGCGCTGTCGCACTCGCAAAAACAGGCGGCGGGAGCGTGCCATCGCTGACCACCGCAGCCGGACGGGGCAACGCATACAGCGCGCAACCGCTTTCCGGCTGCGTGCGAATCAGATAGAGCAGCGTGCCACCGGGCGCGGCGGCCAGCGCACGAAAGCGCACATCGTAGCGATCACTCGCGTATTCGGCCACCTGCTCCAATTTTGTGCCGTTCCAGATCAGTTCAAGCAAATGCGGCTGGATCGTCCCACCTGCGAAGCCGCTCAAGGACACGAAAATATGGCCGTCAGCCGTGATCGCGAGGTCATCCGCGCGGATCGTCTCGAAGCGGAACGTCCCCGTGATTTGACCCTGCGGCGAGATGCGGAACAGCGCTCGCGAGAACGACGTACACTGCCCGGTCACGTCTTCCCACGCGAGGACGTACACATTGCCAGCCTCATCCAGCGCAATCTGCTGTGGTGCGAACAGACGTGCATTGCTGATCGTATCGCGCCGCAACCCGGATGCGAGATCGATTAGCCAGATGCCCTCACCGGGAATGCAGCGCGGCGGGTCGGCATTGAACTGGCCGTTGATAGTGGAATACAGGGTATTTCCAACGGCGTACAGTCCCGCAAAACGGTAGCCCTTATCCGGGGTAGGCGCAAAGGTTCGCACGAACGCGCCATTTGCCCGATATTCGTGCAAATGGTCGGAGAGTTCGACTACAAAGGGCGTCGCGGTAATCGGCGCGGGTGGAGCCGTTGCGCGTGACGTGGGGCTGCTGGTGGCGACGGTCGGCTGCGTGGCGACTGTCGCGGGAGTCGCCGTTTTCTGCACATCGCGCAGCACCTGTGCGAGCGGCGCGGCGAGCAGTACGGCCAGCACACCGCAGGCCGCGACCACGACTAACGAGGCGAGCAGCGACGAGCCGACAATCCACAGCCGCTCGCGTACCGGGCTATCGTGCTTGCGCTTCTCATTTTCCCCAAACCAATCCGGCATCCGAACAAATGTCCCTGCATGATACAGGCATTTTACGCTACACTTGCGAGAATTCCTATGACAAAATTCATTCGGGGGAACTGATGCCCGTTCTATTGAGTACAGTCGATATGCAGGACCTCGCCGCAAAACTGGCAAAAAAACGGCTGTGGCGCGCGAAGTGGACCGCTTACGGCATGGATAAACATTCGCACTACGATATGTGGCGCGTTTCCGTCAGCCCGACCGAATATCATACGCGCCTGTCGCTGCCCACCAAAGGGCTGCGCATTATTTTTGTCGAGAAACGCGAAGAGCGCGGCATTACCGATAAAGGCTTCGTCAAGGTGCGCTTTCGCTATACGGAGTGCCGCGTCGAAGCGCTGCCGCCCGCGCCGCAGCCGCAAACGCAGGAACAATATATTCGGGTTACGTGAGCCATTGCTGCGAGTGAATAGGCCGTGTTTAAATTTTTGCGGACGGCAAGAATGCCGTCCCTACGCGTATGGCACGGTAAGATCGACGCTCACCGACGGCTCAAAGGCTCGAATAATCAAGCGAGACCGCCTTCATGTTGCAAGTTCAACCCGCTCTGCTGGATTCCCTCGCGCTTCTGCCCGTCCCGGCGGGGACTGCGATCATCGGCCTGGATGATGCGCTCGCCGCCAAATTCACCAACAGCTATGGCGAGAACTGGCGCGAATTCTATTATCGCGAGACGCCGCAGCATACGGTCGAAGTCGCGGCCTTTGAACTCGCCAAGTATGCGGTGACGAATGGCCTCTATGCGGGTTTCATCGCGGCGGGTGGATATGAAAACGCGGAGTGGTGGACGCCCGAAGGCTGGGCGTGGCGCTCCGATACGCGCCGGATTGCGCCGCGCCTGTGGGACGACCCGCGTTATGCTGGTGCGGAGCGCCCGGTGATTGGCGTGTCGTGGTTCGAGGCGATGGCCTATTGTGCGTGGGCGTCCTCGGTGACGGGTCGCGCGCTGCGGCTGCCTTCCGAAGTCGAGTGGGAATGGGCGGCACGCGCGCAGAATACGCGCTGGATGTATCCCTGGGGCGGCACGTTCAACGCCGATTTGCTGAATAGCGGCGTGGCGGGGATCAGTGGGACCACGCCGGGGACGACGATTGCCGTGGGTAGCCACAGCCCAAAGGGGAACGGTCCCTTCGGACACGGCGACCAGCTTGGGCAGGTCTGGGAATGGACGCGCAGCACTTTCAAAGCCTATCCGTATGTTGCCGACGACGGACGCGAAGACCCCTATAGCCCGGAGCGGCGGGTGCTGCGCGGCGGCTCGTGGGGCGATGGCAAATACGCTAATCGGGTGATGACGCGCTACCACTATCCGGGGCATTATGGCGACGTGACGAGCGGCTTTCGAGTCGCTGCGAGCCTCGAAAATACCTTGAGCGTGCCGCGTCCGCGTTATGATCTGGTGGTCTATGGGCGCGCGTCGTTCTGCTCGGACCTGATCGATACGAAGGCCTGGCTGCGCGCGTGGAAGGTCCCCTATCGCCAGTTGAATATCGATCTCGATGAGCGCGCCGGAGATCGGTTGGATGGTTGGCTCGCGGGGATTCACAGTATCCCGACGCTGGTCATCGCTGAACACGGCGCAATCGATCCGGTGCAAGCGCCCGCCGACGCGGACCTGCGCAACCTGCGCAACGCGGATCGCGGGACGATGATGCACGAGCCGGAAGAGGATGGGCTGCGCGCATTCCTGATTCGTAATGAGCTGCTCACCGACGATTTGAGTCTGGTGTAAGGTCGGATACAATAGTAGACGTTACGCAGTTGCGCAAACCGGACGCCAAGAATGGCGTCCCTACGCAGACAGCGCGTTTTGTAGGGACGGCATTCTTGCCGTCCGTGAGCCTCAATCGCGTTCAACTGCGTAACGTCTAAAAAGATTGAAATCGCTATGAGGTAAACGCTATGGAAGCCATCGAACAGCTTGTCGATGTAGATGCCTTCGAGGAGTTCATCGCACGACCGGAAAATCGCCATCGTCTGTTTGAACTCATCGATGGAAGGATTTTTGAGAAATTGCCAACACAGGTTCACGGCTCAGTCACTGCTTATATCTCCTATTTCTTAATTGGGTATGTAGAGAGCGGCCATCCGGGGCGCGTTGGGGTCGAAGTCCGCCATCGTCCGGCGCGTGACTTTCGCAATGATCGCATCCCGGATGTAGTTCTGAATCAGGATGTTTCAAGCCCGATGGTGGATGCAGGTCCGGTGTTGGGAATGCCTGCGCTGGCTGTCGAGATCAAATCGCCGGACGACTCGTTGAAGGAGATGGTCGATGCCGCAAATTACTATCTTCAAAATGGCTGCAAGATGGTCTGGCTGATCTACCCGGAGCGGCAACTCATCGAGGTCCTCACGCCTGACAAACGCGATTTTTTTGGTATCGAAGATACACTCACGGGTGGCGATGTGCTGCCTGGCCTGGAGATTCCAGTTCGCAAAGTTTTTATCGGGTAAACGCTGACTCGGTCAAAGACAGTCGCGCGGATGCACTAATACCGGGCGGACACATCGGTCCGCCCCTACAAAGAGGTGCGCTCTGGTATCTGTGAACCTCTACAAATTCCCCACGCGCGCAGGCAGCCCTTATTGACGGCAATCGCGCACGATGGTAGTGTGACGTAACCGCTCGCGCCCATACTGAACGCGGCGCGGGCTATAATTGATCACACTTTGAAGGATGCTCGCACATGGTCAGCGTACACACACCGCCACAGGTTACACAACAAGCCTCGAACGATGCGCCGGAGTTCGCGCTCCCGGATTTGAAGGCGCTCGTTTCAGTGAATGATTACCCGGCGCACCAGATGAAGATACCGCCCTCGCGGATGTTCCTCATCAAGAAGTCGCTGGAGGAATACAAAAAGAAATTCGGAGCGGATGCGCCGACGTTCGACGCCTCGCAGGGGGATGGCGGCGCGAGCCTGCCGGGAGTCCCGCACGCGATCCTCGACCGCGCCAACGAATTGCAGAAGAAGCAGGGGACGGGCTACGATCAGCCCTTCGGGACGGATGTCTTCCGGCGCACGACCGCCGAACATTACTGGCAGCTCGACAGTGCGACCGGGTGGGGTCCCACCAACATCGTCGCTACGGCGGGCGGGCGCGACGGATTGATGAAGGCGTATCAGGCGATGACCTCGCTCGGTACGGGGCGCGTCGGAGATTGCATCATCGTCTCGCGCGTCCCCTGGATCAGCTACCTGTGGAGCATGTACGGCGTGGGTATGAATACGCTGCTCGCGCCCGGCGACGAAGCGGACGCCTGGGCATATTCGGAAGACGGGCTTGAAGCCTGCATCGAATTCGCGGCGCGCGAGGGCGGGCGCAAGGTCGCGGGGCTGGTCATCACCTCGCCCGACAACCCGACGGGTAACATCCTCTCCGTAGATCGGCAAATCGAACTCGCGAAAAAGGCGCTCGCGCTCGATATTCCGTTCGTCATCTTCGATTGGATTTACCGCTGGGTGACGACGGGCGAAGTCGCGAACATCAACACCGTATTGAATGCGTTCAGCGCGGACGAGCGTAAGCGGCTGATGTTCATGGATGGCCTTACCAAGTCGATTGGCGGCTCCAATGTGCGCGGCGCGCATCTCGTCGCGTCGAGTGAAGTCTGCGAATTCATCAACAGCCGCGCCAGTCATGGGATTGTGCCGTCGTTCTATGCGCAGGCGGTCGCGATGGCGACCTACGAAATCGGCTTTGCGAAGGCTGCCGAACCGATCATCGGACCGACTAACCAGAGCCGCGAGGTGATGCGGAGCGCGCTCACGGCGCGGGGTCGCAAGAAGATCATCGGCAATGGTGGCTACTATGCGTTCATCAACGTCGCGGATGAAATCCAGCGCGGCGGCTACGCGGACTCGGAGCAATTGAGTACGTGGGTCGCGGAAAACTATGGCGTGGCGGTCGTGCCGGGGGTGCTGTTCAGCAAGCACGGCGCAAATTGGGTGCGCTTCAGCTACGCGCTCCCGCCGGAGAAGACGCAGCGCGCGATTGATCGCTTCTTCGAGGCGCTGGATAACGTTGGGAAGAAATAAGCTTAGACGTTACGCAGTTGAACGTGATTGAGGCTTGCGGACGGCAAGAATGCCGTCCCTACAACACGCGCTGTCTGCGTAGGGACGCCATTCTTGGCGTCCGGTTTGCGCAACTGCGTAACGTCTAAAGCTAAAGGGACCTGCCGCCGCCCGGCCATGAATGGACCGGGCTATCACGGTCTGGTAACGCAAACATGATCGGACCGTAATAGCGCGGGGATTTATTCCCGCGCTTTCGATTTCCCGCGGTCTACTCTGCCTCGTCGCGCAGCCCCGGCACGACCAGCACCGGACACGCCGCGCCGCGCAAGACCGCCTCGACCACGCTGCCCAGCGCGACCTGCGACCCAACGACGTTCGGCTCCGTCGCGATGATGACCAGATCGTTTCCGGCGGCAGCGCGCAAAATCTCTTTCGCGACCTGCCCGGTCTTCACATCCATACGTACATCAAATTCGGCGGCGGTGAGCCATTCGCGCACGCGCCGCATATATTTCTCGCGCGCACCTGCGGCGGTTGGGTCTTCCACACCTTCAATGGGCGGCCACGTCGAGGCCACGTCGCTGCCCGCCGCGACGGACCGCGTGAGGGTATCGACTTCGGTTGACGTGTCCTGCGCCTTCACGGAGAGAAGCTGAATGCTTGCGCCGGGGATCGCCACTTCGATCACCTGCGCGAGTGCCTGTTCGGAGAGTTTGGAACCGTCCAGTGGGACGAGGATACGGCGGTAGGGCATGAGGATTTATCCTTTTTGCTGATATTGACAGATATTACACAGTTGCTATTCCCCCACCCTAAATCCCTCCCCCACAAGGAGGGAGGGACTTCCAGAGGGCGGGCGCTCCCCTTCCGTCATTCTGGGGGAAGGGGTCACTACGTAGCACCTAAGATTATAGGCGCTCTCTCACGCGCGTGCGTAGCGAATGCGCGTACAATTCAAAATAGCCCTGTACTGGAATTCACAAATCCGATGAAACGCTCGTGGATCGTCGTCACCCTGACCGCGCTGCTGGCTGCTTCCAGCTATATATTCTTCAATACGCACACGACTAGCGCCGCGCCCGAATTCGCCCAAAATGCGACCGCGACTCCCATTCCAGGCTATGAAGGCAAGATCACCGCGCCAGAGTTCCCGGCCAACCTCGAATGGCTCAACGTCGCGGACCCACTCACGCTTGGTTCGCTGCGCGGCAAAATCGTCCTGCTCGATTTCTGGACCTACGGCTGTATCAATTGCATCCATATCATGCCGGATTTGAAACAGCTTGAGGACGAATTCAAAGATGAACTGGTCGTCGTTGGCATCCATTCCGCGAAGTTCAAAAATGAAGGCCGCACGGAGAACATTCGCGAGATTGTGCAGCGCTACGGCATCACGCACCCGGTCCTGAACGATTACGACTTCGACGTGTGGGACCTCTACGGCGCGCAGGCATGGCCGACGCTTTTTCTAATCGATCCAGCGGGCAAAATCGTTGGGCGCTACGCGGGCGAGGGCGTGTATCAGGTCTTCGCGCCGATCCTGCGCCCGATGATCGTGCAGTGGGACGCGCGCAAGGGCATCGACCGCCGCCCCTTCCAGACCCGCCCGGAAGCCGCCCGTCCCGCCACGCCGCTGGCCTACCCCGGCAAGGTCCTCGCGGATGCGGCGGGCAAGCGCCTGTTCATCTCCGATACGAACAACAACCGGATCGTCGTCGCGGACCTGGCGACCTATGAAGTACAAACGATCATCGGCAGCGGGACGGCTGGCCTCAAAGATGGACCGCTCGCCGCAGCGCAATTCAACCGACCGCAGGGGGTCGCGCTCTCCGGTTCGACACTCTACATCGCGGATACGGAGAACCACGCGATCCGCGCGGTGGACCTGAACGCGGGCAAGGTGACGACGCTGGCCGGGACCGGGCAACAGGCATTGAAACGGAATATGGGCGGTCCGGCGCTCACCACGCAGTTGAATTCGCCCTGGGATGTCGTTGCGGTCGGTGACGTGCTGTATATCGCGATGGCGGGCAACCACCAGCTCTGGGCGCTCGACTTGAGGGCCGGGAGCATCGCGCCCTTCGCGGGCAGTGGCAAGGAAGGATTAATCGACGGCGCATTGAAAACCGCACAATTCGCGCAGCCAAGCGGGATCGTCAGCGACGGCAAGCGGCTCTACTTCACCGACCCCGAATCGAGCGCAATCCGTGCGGCAGATGTGGACCCCAATGGCGTGGTGCAAACCTTCGTCGGCACGGGCTTATTCAATTTTGGCGATATCGATGGCGCGTTCGATGCCGTCCTGCTGCAACACGCGCTCGGCGTGACGCTCGCGCCGGATGGGGTGCTGTACATCGCGGATACCTACAATCACAAAATCAAGCTGCTCGACCCCGCGCAGAAAACCGTCAAGACCCTTTTCGGCAAAGCGGAACCCGGCTACGCTGATGGCAAAGATGCCGCCTTCAACGAACCGGGCGGCCTGAGCTACGCCGACAGCAAGCTGTACATCGCAGATACGAACAACAGCGTGATCCGCGTCGCGGACCTCACGAGCGGGACGGTTTCGACGGTCGTGTTCCCAAACGCGGATGTCCTCGCGCTGACGCCGGACGCTTCGGGCGAGCCGATCACGTTGCCCGCGCAGACGGTCGCGCCGGGGACGACGCAGATTATCGTCAATATCAGCGTTCCGGCGGCCTTCAAGTTCAACGACATCGCGCCCTTCGAGCTGCATTTCGCGCCGGACGCGCTCGCGATCTTTGGCAGCGCTGATCTCGAAATCCTCAAGCCGACGATGCCACTCACGATCCCCGTCACGCTTAAAGAAGGACAAAGCGCGCTTCACGCCGACGCGGATGTGTATTACTGTGATGCGGTGAATGAACGGCTTTGCTATATCTCGCGGCTGTCGTTCACGCTACCTCTGACGGTCGAGGCGGGCGGCACGGCGCAGGTGCGGCTTGATTACCGGATCACGCCGCCAGCAATCCCGAATGTTCCCGTCACGAAATAAGGGAAACAGCGCATCGTGTAGACCTGCCCGGTCATGAATGGACCGGGCTGTTACGGGGTGGATACACCCTGCTCTGACGAACGCTGGACCGTGACAGCGCGGTGGATTTAGTCCCGCGCGTCGGGCTTGCAATCAGTCCCTAATTATCCGCGCGTGCCGGGTCCGGGACCATCTGCTCCAACACCTTTTCAAGCGCCATCGTGTGACTGCACATCGCATGGGATTGGAAGAAACTGCAATCGCAGTGCCATACCGTCCCATCGAAGCTGACATGATGATCATTGTTTTCGCCGTGAAAGGTGACGCTCAACGTCTCGAACCGGATGCGGTCGCGCTCCTGTGCATAGCGCTTCGCCTTCTCCACTTTGCCGATCATGCTGCTGCTGTTCAAATCGGGGTTGTTCACGGTTTCTCTCCTTTTTACGAGCCGCTGTGGACAAACAAAAAAGCACGGGGCAACCTTGCCAACCGTGCTTTAGACGAACCTGCGTGCGTAGAAAAATAAGGATAATAGCGACAAACGCGCGCTCCTCTTTGCAGTACATACAGCATAGTGAATTTTAACAATTTGTCAAGAACCCTGCGCAATGTCATGAAATGTGTGCGGCTTTGATTTAACAAAACGTGGTTGGAGAATAATACCACCCGGCCATAATGAGCCGGGCTATTTTACAGCCTGAATTGCGCAATCTATAGAGCGGCAAACCGTAGTAGCGCGGTGGATGCATTCCCGCGCGATGCGACCGGAGACGCTTTGCACCCCGGATCGGTCCGCATACCGCAACCGACTAGTGCTGCACGGGGTTAGCTGCTAAAATGAAGCGCACTTATCGAGTTAGCCATCCGCTTTCAAGGAAACCCGACCCATGGCCGAACGTCCCATCCTGATCATTCATGAAGGCGAAAAGAATGGACAGCGATTCGCGATCCAGGGTGACGTGATCGTATTGGGACGCGGCAACGAGTGCGATTTGCTGCTCCCGGAGCCGCAAGTCTCGCGCCAGCACGTCAAAATCCGGCACGAGGACGGTATCTACGTTCTCGAAGACCTGGATAGCAAAAACGGAACATGGATCAACGGTCAGCAGATCAAGGGCGAACGCACGTTGCACGACGGCGACGAGATCAACCTTGGGCTTGCGGTCAAGCTGGTCTTCGTGGAGAGCGAGGCGACGGCTCCCGTCAAGCTGAACGACACCTCCGCGACGCCGCGCGCGGTCGGCATGGGGCGGCTGCGGCTGGATCGCGACTCGCGCCGCGTATTCGTCACGGGCAAGGAAGTAGACCCGCCGCTCAGTCTGCCGCAATATCGCCTGCTCGAAATGTTAGTCGATGCGAAGGGCGGGATTTGCACGCGCGATCAGGTGATCGAAGCGGTCTGGCCGGATGTGGTCGGCGAGGGCGTCAGCGAGCAGGCCATTGATGCGCTGGTACGCCGTCTGCGCGACCGGATCGCGGAAGTCGATACGGATCATCAATATATCGTGACGGTGCGCGGGCATGGTTTCCGGCTGGATCAGGGCTAGACGGGACCAATATCGGACATTAAAACCAGAAATAAATGCCAAACAAAGATACCTATCATGATGTTGTGATCGAAGTCTTGCGTACCGATGGTTGGCAAATCGTGCGAGAACATGCTTTGCTATCCACCGACACGAGACGCTTGTTCATCGATATTTTAGCGGAACGACTAAATGACCAGTCTCGCGCGTTTTTTGAAGTAAAGGACTTCGATTCGCCTGTTGAAATGCTGGCTACAGCACTCGGCAAATATCAGCTTTATCAATACGCTTTGCACTTTGGCGGCTTGAATTTGCCACTATTTCTCGTCGTTCCGCAGTTGGCTTATCAGGGTATTTTAAGCGAATCGATTGGGTTGTATGCAAGTCAACTAGTACCCAGTCAACGTAGATATAATGGATACAAACTCGCGTTTTAAGCGTGAATTGTACAAATTATATCCATCAAAACTATACTGGCTGGGTACTAGGGAAATTCAAAATGATGATTTTCGATCCAAATAGCATGAGGATTAATCAATGGACCTGAGAGCGCTCATCGCCCGCGAGATACAACCGTATGCCGGGAAAATGCTAAATGGGTATGCCTATTTGACGGTGAGTTCAGACCAAAGTGTCTTTACCGTCGTTTCGGTTGCCACAATAAGGTCGGAGCGAGTTACCCATTTAAGCCTGCATATTCGAGTTGTTGGCGATCACATCATTATTGAGTACGATGACAGCAGCGAACCCCTCGTTGATACGTTACTTCGGGCGGGTGTGCCACGCAGCCAGATCGTGCTTGCCTATACAGGTGAAGCCGTGTCTGAGACGGCATAACTGGCACCGATTATGGAGGAGCGCACCCCCGTGTTGTCTCTGACCGTATTGGAATGATCAAGGCTAGAGCCTGCGCGAATATCGAAAATGAGGCCCATATGAACTGGCAGGATGTACGGGGCTTATACCCTGAGCGATGGGTGGTTATCGAGGCGCTGGATGCTTTTTCAGAAGATGGGCGTAGAGTGATACCCATAATTCGCGTTCATGGTGACTATGGCGACAACTGGAATGGGGCCTGGGCGCAATACAAGGAGCTTCACCAAACCGATAATCAGCGAGAATACTATGTCCTGCATACTTCACGAGAAGCATTGGACATTGGCGTTATCGATGCTTTCTGGCACGTTATGGGCTAGAGGGTGTGTTATGAACTACGGGTTTGCGGACGGCAAGAATGCCGTCCCTACGCAGACAGCGCGTTTTGTAGGGACGGCATTCTTGCCGTCCGTGAGCCTAAATCGAGTTCAACTGCGTAACGTCTATGACATTTAGGCGCATAAACCTCGCACCCCCAATTTGATACACTTTTGCGATACGGTGTACCAATTTCCCACAACATCCGTACAAAATCGTCACAACCTCGCGCCCCCTCTCATGTTACGATATGTCGAGTGAGGTTCGGTTACGCCTTGTGGTTGGGAAGGGGTCTTTGTATGAGGCATTTAGCGCAGCGCGTCATCCATGTTCTGGATAGCAAGCCGCCTCGTGGCGCACGCGGCCAGAGCCTGGTCGAATTGGCGTTCACGACGCCGTTTTTGCTGATCATGGTGATCGGGATCGTGGAAATTGGCTTCCTCGCCAACAACTACCTGGTCCTGCTCGACGCCGCGCGCGAAGGTGGCCGCTACGCCTCGTCGCTGAACCCGCTTACCTGGGCGGTAGATGCCTCGCAAGTCGATGGCGACCCGCTCACGCGCACCTACCAGCGTGCCGATTGCGAACTCTTATCCAACGATCCCTCCCCTGGGTCGAGCTATCGCATCAACAACTCGACGCTGGACGCCGCTCACGGCGTCGTGGTGGCTCCACTCCCGCACCCTGATATTGCCACTGCCCCTTACACCAACGGAACCGAAAGCAAAAACTTCGGCTTCTTCGATGCGGTGGCCTGCCAGACGGTCGCCTCGATGGACCCGCTCTGGTTCGATTACAAATACGACGATGTGGTTGTTTCCGTGATCACCTATGCGAACCGCTGTCCAGGATGGGTAAACAATGGTAATCCAGATATAACCCAGCAAGCGGCGTGTTACGACGCTACTTCTACAGTCAGACAGCCCAGAGGTCGCAAAATCGTGATCACCGGGCGCTTCCCGCTCGCTAATCGCCGATGCAACGGACAGGATAAGCGCGACCCCTTTCAGGTTCCATTTCAGACACAATCGAATACAACCACGGCTGGCAACGCTTTCTCACCGGTCGTGCGCGGCTTCACCCTGACCGGCCACCAGAAGGCAACCAACGATTGCTACGGCTCACGCTTCTTCCTTGATGAAGACTCACCACTGGGCGAATACAACCTCGATACCGTCTTCAATTCGCTGCCCAACACCGTCATGCAGCAAAACGTATTGAGCGGCGCGGCCACGATCATCGAAATCTATTACAACCACCATCAATTGTTGAACTTCCCCGGCTTCAACCTGCTCAACGATCCAGTCTCAGGCGGCATTCATCTGTCTCCATTCATGATCTTCCCGACCAACGCCGCCGCGCCAACACCGACCAACGCACCTTAAAGGGTACTTTGTGATGCGACAACTCCTCACCACCATTAGACAGACGATGACGCGCCGTGCACGCAGCGGGCAGGCGATCATCATTATCGCGCTTGGCTTCATCGTGCTGGTGGCGTTCGTCGGCATCGCGACCGATGCGGCGCTGCTCTTCGTGCGCTACAACACCCTCCGCCGCGCGGTAGACGCCGCCGCGGTTGCCGCAGCCGGGCAGGTCCGCGAAGACACTTCCTATACGCAGCTTGTGGCGACCGCCTCCGGCTATATTCGCTATCACGGTCTCGACCCAGCCTCGGTCAAGGTCGAGACGTGCGCGACAGATATTGCAAATTTCAAGATAAAGAATCCGGGTTGGGAAAGCACGCCCACCAATCCGAGAGTGATCGATGTGCTGATAAGTACGACTAATGGCGTCCCGAACAGCGAACTATGCCGCAAGGACCCGGCCAAGCTGATCCGCGTCTCGGCGCAAATCAACTCCTCGACGACGTTTCTCTCTGTGCTGGGCTTCTCCACAGTCACCCTCAGCGCGAGTTCGGTTTCGCAGACCGCACAGCTCGATGTCGTGCTGTTGATCGATGGGTCCAGCTCGATGGCGAGCGATACGCGGGCTGTGGAGCAGCCTTGTACGGATACTAGTGGGTATCTCGTCGTGCCACCCTGCGCAAGCGCGATCCGCTTCACGCAGGCGACCTACGACGACTACCTGAACAACATGCCGGGTTTCGTCGAGGGGCAAAATGACCCAAAGCTGGGCAATAAACCCACACTGGGGTTGGGAGCCTATCCATATACCCCCGCTACTGAACCTGCTCCACAGGTATACGAAACTTGGCCTGGCACAAAAAACTCGACTCTTAAAAATTTCCGCGAGTTCAATGCGACCGGCATCAAAATAGCGGTGACCGCCGAATACGGCACGGTGCGTGCGGAATGCCGCAAACCCGGTCCGTACAACAGCAAGAAGGGGGTGCTGTCGGCGAATTACGCATGGGGTGGCTGCTGCAACGACCCGGCTTATCAGAATCCGGAACCTGCCGGGTCAGCCAACATCGATTACTTCATCGACTCGCAAACTGGTGAAATCCACGTCGATAAAGATGCTGGGGGCAATATGGTGTCGGGCGCAACCCGTGCCACGCTGCGGGACGGCACGAAGGATGGCAATTTTAGCGATCTGGTTTGCCGTCCCTTCAAGGATGTGCGTGATGCCGCCCGACGCTTCCTGCTCAAGCTGGACTACACGCGCGGTGATCGTGCGCTTCTGATCCAGTTCGACGCCTCAGCACACCCGATGCAACCGGGTGGAACATATGTGGAAGGCTCTGGCGTCGCGCCCGTCTTCATCGATAAATACTCAGCAGTCAATGCGCTCAACCGCTATGTCGGGGTTATCTCCAACGTATCGGGCGATGAAAACTCGTGCTACACCATCTCTGATCCGTACCGCGCGCGTGCGCTGCCCTACGATATGCAGGAATATTTCTACGAGACGGTCGCCAATTGCACAGATACGAATACGGGCGGCGCGGTGCAGGCGATGACCTCACTCCTGACCAACCCCGGCTGGATACGCAAAGATGCGGTCTGGGTCGGCGTGCTGCTCTCCGATGGCTACCCGAACCGCACGCCCGGCCTCTCGACTGTGAGCGCGTTGGGTGACATGGGCGCGCCGGGCTATTCCGACACACCCGGCGGCGGCACCTGGAATAAGAACATCCACCTGATCCCGAACCTTGCACAGGCCGCGGGCGGTCCGGTCTATGGTTCGCCGACGAACCTTTCCTATGGCCGCTTCTTCGACGTGCCGCTTCCGCCGGGGCTGGATAATCCCGGCTTTTGCCCCTGGTGGACGTTTTGTAGTCTGGATAAGGGCGTAGGCCTCGGTCCTCCGTTCTCTCCCTCTTTCACGGGTCCCGGTCAGCCCTACAATCTTACGAAAGATCAACCCACCTACTTTTCGTCGCGCACCGCGCTTGGGAACACCAACATCCCGGACTCTGCCAGCGCTATCTATCCCGATCAGGTCGGCGGGCCGGGGGCTGTACGTCCCGATGCAGCTACGCTCGGCACACTGACCTCGGTGAATTGGAACACCAGCTATTGCACGGCTACCGATAACAAGCCGCTCTGGTGGAGCAACATCGACCCCGGCTTTCCACTATGGAAAGAGGGATTGAGCCAGAGCAACTCTACCTACTCGATCCCGTTCTGCATCGACAACAACCCGGATTCGCGCCACTTCTGCACCAACCCTGCGACCGGACAAATCACACCCGGTGACTCGGCCAAGTGCAGCCCTTTCTACGATGCGGATGACTTTGCCCGCGACCGTGTGGATTTCGCCGCGCTGAAGAACTGGACGCCGCAGCTCAAGGGGAACTTCATCTCCATGTTCTCGATCTTCTTCCCGCACGCGACAGGAAGCCTGAACGACAACATCCTCGGCGTGAAGTTCATGCGCTATGTCGCGGATGCAGGCGACAACGGCGAGATCGATAACCCGCTGCAAGCCTGGTATCGCAATCAGGCATACGGACCGACCTATCAGAAGCAACCACGCGAAGCCGGCTTGATGCCTGATCCTGCGGCAAACTCGGATACAAGCAATGATGCGCAGGGGTTCGGCACGAGCGTTGGATTACTGCCAGCATATGCAACCGACGCTGACCCCTGCGAAAAATACGATTTTCGGAACGCAGGACCCTTAGGCACGAGTCTTTCTGTCGGGGACAGTGCTTACGAATCGCTTTCCAGAACATCCTGCGGCAACTACTACTACGCAGGCGATAAAACCGCCGTTGATCGCGCCTTCTCAGACATTGCCAGCCGCCTGCTCACGAAACTGTCTCGCTAGAGCGCTGCCGCAAGGGGGAAATAACCAATGCAACCTTATCCAACAACGCCCACAACCGCGCCACCCCGGCGTGCGCGGCGCGGCCAGACACTGGCCGAATTCGCACTGACGCTGCCTATCCTGCTGCTGATGATGTTCGCGATCATCGAGTTTGGGCGCATCTTCCAATCATGGGTGACGATCCAGAACGCCGCCCGCACCGCCGCCCGGTTCGCCGTGACGGGCAGCTATGATCAGGAAATGTTCCCACTGGGCGCGATTTCCGATGGTACGACGGCTCAATATGCGTGGAATAACAACGATACGAATGAGCCGCGCAATATCATGGATCGCACGAAATACGGTGCGCAGAACGTGCGCAATGCTGATTTTCATGGCGTCCCCTGCCCGATCTTGAAGGTGCGCAGCCCAGCGGGAGACTTCGCCACCGCTCGCGACGACAAACTGTTTGGTCCCGACGCTGCTGACAACACCAACTTCTTTTCGAGCCACTGGAACGGCATCATCTGCGAGCCGACCAACGACGATCATATGTTCCTGCGCCGCGATATTCTGCGCGTGGTCTCCATGACGCGCGCCGCGCAGGTCGGCATGTCCGGGCTGCTCGTCGGCGTGCAGGAGGCTGGCGTAGGTGTCTCCTTTGACCAGATGATCGAAATTCCGGGTACGGGCATCCAACCAAGTCCACGTGCGGGCTATCGCCCAGTCACTGACCCGCAAACCGATCAGGGCGCGGGCTGGATGAACGTCTTTGTTTGCTCCACGCGCATGTCGCTGGATACGAACAACCCGGCCAACTACACCGACTTCACCAGGAAGGAAACGTTACTCACCCGCTACAAAACGGACCGCACCCTCTGGCAGGAACGCAAGTGCCTGATTCAGGAAGCCGACCCGCTGGACGCAACGACGAATACCACACTGGTTGGCCTCAATAAAAAGGGCGCGGGCGGGGTGGGACGCAACCAATACGACGCGGGCGGTCCCGGTGACTACGTGACCGTGATCGTCTTCTACAATCACCCGCTGCTCACCCCGCTCGCCAGCGGCGGCAGCACCGGGCAGTTCTCCGGCGGGTTCGGGTTCCCCGGTGCGTTCATCCCGCTGCAAGCGAGCCGCACGATGGCGAATGAAGCCTTCCGCTCGACGCGCACGATCAACCTGCCGACGCTGCTCACGGGTGGCAACGGACAGCCGCCGACCCCAACGCCGAGCATACCTACCCTCACTCCAACACCGACGGCGACCGCAACCAACACCCGTGCGTTCGCGCCGACCAGTACCGCGACGATCACCTCCACGCCGTACCCGAATTGCGTCGGCATTACGCTCACCACAAGCCTGAACTTCGCGGCGTCGGGTTCGAGTGTCGAGATACAGGTCAACAACAATAACTTTGCGCCCGTCTACCTCATTGGCGTGAATGTGAGATGGGTCGTCCCAACAGGTCTGGATGCCATGAAACTGCGCAAGGGATCGCTCACCAGTCAGCCTGCTACAGCCTGGTGGAACAATCCCGGACCCCCCGGTTACACATACAACGGGGTCGATATTAACTCCGGCAATGCAGGCTGGGTCCTCGGCAACCCGCCCACGTACATCAACCGCCGTATTCGTTCCCAGGCCGAAGGTATCACGTCGCAGATCAAACTCGAATTTGAAAATGCGCCAGGAAACCTCCTGACGGTCATGTCCGGCAGCGACTTCCAGGGAACCACGCTGACCTTCGACCTCGGCAACGGAACCTGCGTCAAAACGCTGACGGGGCTGCCCACCTCGACTCCGCGCCCGACCAGCACCGTGACCAAGACAGGGACGCCTGCCGCCTGCAACACCTCGGACTACATCTATAGAGTTACCGAGTACCACGATTTCGCCACGGTCATCTTCAGCTTCAATAACACCACCGCCAGCCCGGTCACGCTCATCGGGTTCACCCTCAAGTGGCGGCTCTGGTTCCCAGCGCTTACCTTCGTGGCAGCGGGCGGCAACGGCATAGAATATCAGGGGACGCAGTTCTTCAGCGGGAATGTGCTTGGCTCTGCGCTCTCCGCCACCAGCCCAGGCGACCCGACGTGGCTGCAACCCGTCACCTTCCAGCCTAATACGGTCTCCAATGTCTGGTTCGACTTCAGCGGAACGAATGTTTCACTTACCGACGGAGCCCTCAGTTCACCAGCGGTTGACGGCGACTTCAACGGCTCGACGCTGACCTTCTCCAATGGCTGCGTAATCACCGTACAGCCGGGCGCGACCGTACAGCCGACTGCGACTGTTACAACGTCGCCAACCGCAACCGAGACCGCGACCAAGACGTTGACCTCCACTGCAACATCGAGCGGTACGCCCGTGCCGACGAACACGCCAACGAGTACGCTGACACCGAGCGCGACCAAAACCAACACGCTGGTCCCATCCGCTACAGCGACCTCGACGATCACGCTGACGCCATCCCTGACATCGACACGCACACCCACGCCGACGAAAACGACCACGCTCACGCCATCGGTTACGTTGACGCCAACGGTCACCAGAACGCCGACGATCCCGCCGACGCCGACCATCACACCATCCAAGACCAACACACCGATCCCATCCAACACGCCAACCCCATCCAACACACCGACGAAGACCAACACGCCGATCCCATCCAACACACCGACGATCACCAACACACCGGTCCCGTCCAACACACCGACGAAGACCAACACGCCGATCCCGCCGACGATCACCAACACACCACTCCCGTCCAACACACCGACCAACACACCGATCCCACCGACGCCGACCATCACACCATCCAAGACCAACACGCCAATTCCGCCGACGAAAACCAACACGCTGCCACCATCCAACACGCCAATCCCGCCGACGGTCACCAACACGCGGACGCCACTACCGAGCTTGACCCCGCTGCCGACTGCGACGAATACACCGCTCGCAACCAGTACGCGGACCCCGACCATGACCCCCTCTGTGCTGCCGTCGAGTACCGCGACTGCGACTGCGACAAAGACGGAAGTCCCAATCGGAGGCGGTGGTTGCACCATCGGCGAGCCGGGTTGCTAACCCACGCCATCGAGTACTGGGGCGTTCCCGGTACTCCTCCTCTCTCGACAACAGCCGCATAAAGGCAACGGGCAGCTTTCAATAGCTGCCCGTTTTTATTTATCTATCGCGCTCGCGTACAATGTTTGAGCGCGGGGCTGAAGCCACCGCGCTGCTACGGTTCTGTTATATAAACCGTCTCTGCCGCCTAACCGCTACCTTACACCATTCCTAAACTGGCGGCCAGGGATAATTCGGACCGGGACCGGGGCGCGGATATTCGCGGCGCTGCAACAGACGCCGGATGCGCGCGGCGAACGATGCAATTTCCGACTCCGAGAGCAGGTTATCGAGCTGCATCCGTAGTTGGCTGCGCACATCATCGACGCTGCTGCACAGACGGGTCACATCATCGAGGAGCGGCGGCGGCACGCGCTGCCCGGCAAAGTCCCAGACGACGGTGCGTAGCTTCGGCACGGCATTGAATGCAATCCCGTGATCGATCCCCCACAGGTGGCCGTTCACATCCTGCAAGACGTGGCCGCCCTTGCGATCCGCGTTGTTTACCATGAAATCGAACGCAGCCATTTTTTGCAATTGCGGCGCGCTCGTCTCATCCAGCGAGAAATAATTTACTTCGGGGGTATGTTCGACGTAGAATTGCACGGAGCCAATACCGCGCGGTCCATCGCGCAAGACCGTTGGCGGCACGAGTTCCCAGCCCAAAAAATCCGAGACGAGGTAGGACGCTGTTTCGCGATAGCAGAGCGTGCCATCCGGGAAATCCCAGAGCGGACGCTCGCCACGCTGCGGCTTGTAGACGGCCATCGCGTTCAGGTCGCTATCACCCACCGAGACGAGGAACGTGTAATTGGAACTCCAGCGCAGCATCCCGTGTTCTTCGCGCATCTCGCCGCAGGCCAGAAGCTGCATGATCCGGGCGATTCCGAGTTCCTTGCCGCCTTGAGTGGCGGTTCCGCTGCTTGCCATGCACCCTCGCTATATATCACTTCCGGGCGGCGATCAGGTCCAGTAATACAGCAAGCGCCCGTTGCTTTGCGGGTCAACGCGGCCTTGCTTGACGATCTCGGTGGTATGCAGCGCGAGCGCGCGCATTTGCTGGCGGGTCGCCCACAGGCGCACGACGCCCGCTTCCGCGAGTTCGGGGTCCTGCCCCTCGCTGACGATGATCATCTCGCGCGCGACGAGGATCACGCGGTCGTTCTCCTGGTCGTAGCCGAGGCCAAGCTGCGAAACGCGAAACTGCGGATCAATCGGGTCGCGCAGGTCCATAGTCATCCGGTTCATATTGACCGACACCATACCCTGTTCGGGGTGGTCGCGCTGCAAGCCTTCGAGCAGGTCGTCGATGGCTTCACCGAGCGCGCGTGCCTGCTCTTTTTCGATGGTCAACGAGACGACTTGCGGACCGAGTCCGGCTTGCAGGTGGAAAATACGCTTGCCCTTCGGTCCGACTGTGCCGACCGTGATGAAATCGACCGGGTTCATTTCAATATCGACGTTCGCCATAGTTACTGTTTCTCATCGGCTTTCTTGGGTTCTTCTTTGGGAAGGAAGCTGGTTTCATTGACCAGTTCCACGAACGGACGACCGGAACTCATCTGGATCACGGTGAGCGAGCAGGGGGCGATATTGATCCGCTGGAAGTGGTCGAGGTGCATCCCCAGATAGTGCGCGACCACCATGCGGATGATGTCCGAATGCGAGACGACCAGCACCGTCTGGCGCGGGTGGCGCTCGCACATCCGCTCGATGGCGTTCACCGCGCGGATTTGTGCGTTGCGCATCGCTTCGCCACCGGGGAAGGTGACGCGGCTCGGCTCCAGTTGGACATGCCGCCAGAGCCGCTGCCCGGCCAGCTTGCCGAGTTCCTGCCCCTGCCACTCGCCATAGCGCACTTCGCCAATATCCGGTTCAGTGGTGAGCGTCAGGTGCGGATAATGTACGAGGATCGCCTGTGCCGTTTCGACGGTACGCTCAAGCGGGCTGGCATAAGCCACATCGATCTTGCGCGCGGCGAGATGCTGCCCGGCGGCCTGCGCTTGCAGCTTGCCGAAATCGTTCAGGTGGACTTCCGGCGTCCAACCCGCGAGGCGGTTAGTGCGCGTGTATTCGTTTGCGCCGTGACGGACAAGCAGAAATTCGGTCATTCGCCCTCGATTTCGCTAATTATAGCAGAGGAACGGTAGACGGTAACGTTGCTTATGCATTAGACATTATGAAGTCGCCCAGGTCTCATTGCGCGCCGACAACGACAGGCGAACAGAATGCAAGGTCTCATCACGAGCAGTATAATTATAATGAGGTCAGGCTGTAAACCAGAGTGGAGATAACCCGGCGTGGAATTGCAACGGATAAATGTCACCGACGAGGTTTTGGATTTCTTGGTCTCCGGTCCAGTACCGGAACAAATCATTGCCTTCCATGCATCCGAACAGGCACAGGCGCACCTGCGGGTGCTATTGGATCGGAACCGGGATGGCGTGTTGAGCGAACAAGAAAAAGCTGAATTGGAGGAAATGAGTCGGGTGAATCACTTCTTCACAATGATCAAAGCTCGTGCGTTGAAGGCGCTCAAAGACCGGGAAGCCGCCGCCCGACCATGACTTATATTCCTGAAGCCTTGCGCCGAATGGTGAACAGCCGTGCGCAAGCCTGCTGTGAATACTGCTTGATTCCGCAGGCGAGCAAGCTATTTGCTTTTGAGGTGGATCACATCATTGCGGAGAAGCATCGCGGTACGACACAGGAGGACAATCTGTGTCTGAGTTGTCTGGATTGCAACCGCGCGAAGGGTAGCGACTTTGCCAGCTTCGACCCGGATACGGGAGCGATTGCGCTCTTATTTAATCCACGTCTCGATTTATGGCGTGAACATTTCCGGCTGAATGGTGGGCTGATTGAGCCACTGACGCCGCAAGGCCGCGTCACGGTGTTTCTTTTGCATCTTAATGATAATTTGCGTGTCCGCGAGCGGATAGCGTTAATTGCTTCTGAAAGTTACCCGCCACCTGAATTTCCAATTTGGCGATCTATGTAAAGATATTATTTGTTCCAATGTAAAATTGGCTTGGTTACCGTTGTTCTCTATTGGAAAGGTGGCTAACATTGTGCATATCCAGTGCCTACGTTCTCGATGTGCAAAATGCTGCGTCTGATTTCTCTTACTGTAGCATTGATAATGCTCATGTGGCCTAGCTACCCAACACCAGATCAAGAGAAGGTAAAAAGCGCGGAGGAGGGTCAAGATTTAGAGATAAACAGCGGTCGAGGAAGTCGAAGCCAAGTCGGAACAAGCTCAAATCGCGGCGGTCGGC
>Ga0123337_10001978_pt1 | contig 24434 bp, 20 predicted proteins | sample frozenSSSSmetaG_FD_89792 | JGI IMG/M metagenome (GOLD analysis project Ga0123337, IMG submission 89792) | Glacier valley bacterial and archeal communities from Borup Fiord, Nunavut, Canada, to study Microbial Dark Matter (Phase II) -... | ecosystem: Environmental > Aquatic > Freshwater > Ice >...
CTATTATTGGCAAAATAGACAATTAGACAAATAGACAATTGTCATTTTGATATTTTAACTCGCCTTACGCAAAAAGCAAATGGTATATTCAAAAGTACAATGCCTGGCATGTTGAAGCTTGTCACATTCCAGATATTATTCTATACAAGAAATTTAACAATTCCCTTCAGCTGATTTTCCTATGACACCGACCCGCATGTTATCTGTATCATCTGATACCTTTCTGATACTCATCTGATACCTTTCTGTAACCCTACATTACAGAAAGGTATCAGATGAGTATCAGATGAGTATCAGATGATACAGACAGCATACAGGTAGAAGTCATAGCGACCAGGGCTAAATCCAATGTAGATTGTTTATTTTGAAAAGCAGACAGGAAGGTGTAAAGTATTCCATTAAAGGTAGTTATAACCATATATTTTAAAGAACCAACCTTTTGGGATCTGTGATCATGCGTAACGTGAGATTTTAATACCCATTAAATCCCGAAAAGAAAAATAGGGCAAATTGTCTATTTGTCTATTTGTCTAAAATTCAGAAATGGAGTTTAAAGCATCATTGCGATTGCAAGATACCTAAATACTTAGTTGACATTACAATAGTGGTGGGTTATAAAATAAAAAAATCCCGATATATACATACCGGGATTTTTCCAGAGAGATTAGAATACAATCTCTTCGTTATTTTCATCGAAAAAATGATATTCGGTAAGCGAATAGGAGCTCATTTCCTCGATTTTAATGCTTTTCATAAATTTGAAAGCCCATTTCTTTTTTAAAGACCAGAACCCCTTGTTGAGGTAAGAAGCCAAATAAGTATGAGTTTTAATAATTACTTTATTCTTATTCAGCTCTTTAAAAATATAATTGACTTTACTTTCCAGTTCATCAACCAACAAAATGGTTGGAGTCACTTTACCCGTACCATTACAGGTGGGGCAAACTTCAGCTGTTTCAACGTGCTCTTCAGGACGCACACGCTGGCGTGTAATCTGCAAAAGGCAGAATTTGCTTAATGGCAGTATGTTGTGTTTGGTACGATCAACTGCCATTGAATCTTTCATCCGCTCATATACTTTATGACGGTTTTCGGCTTGGTGCATGTCGATAAAATCGACTACAATAATGCCTCCCATGTCTCTTAATCTAAGTTGCCGCGCTATTTCTTCGGCAGCCGCTATGTTTACTTCCAGAGCATTGGTTTCCTGGTCTATTCCAGCTTTCGAACGGGTTCCACTGTTCACATCTATTACATGGAATGCCTCAGTGTGTTCGATTATCAGGTACGCTCCATTTTTGAAGGATACGGTTTTCCCAAAAGATGCTTTTAATTGTTTATCAATCCCGTAGTAATCAAAAATCGATTGATTACCTTTATAAAGTTTTACGATATTCTTCTTTTCGGGAGCTATTGAACTCAGATATTCAGTAATTTCTTCACATGCAGTAACATCATTGACAATAATGCTATTGAAGTTGGGATGATAAATATCCCTTAATAAAGAGGTAGTTCTGTCCATTTCTCCAACAATGAGCGCCGGAGCATTTACCTTTTGTAACTTCTGAAATGTTGTCTCGAATTTGAGGACCAGTCGTTTGAGTTCCTGGTCAAGTTCAGCAACACGTTTTTCTTCAGCAGCCGTTCGAACTATTACGCCGTATTTTCTGGGCCGGATGCTTTGAATTAGCTTTTTGAGCCTGCTTTTCTCCTCATTGGATTCAATTTTCTGGGAAATGCTTACTTTTTCGCTGAAAGGCATCAACACCATGTTACGACCTGCAATCGAGAGCTCTGAAGTTAACCGGGGACCTTTGGTAGAGATGGGCTCTTTGGCTACCTGCACCAAAATGTTTTGTCCGGTTTTAAGAACATCTGAGATTTTTCCATCCTTATCAATATCAGGTTCTGACTGAATTTTTGAAATGGAAATGATTTTGTTGTTTTTCGATGAGGCAATTTTCAAAAACTTATTGAGAGTTGAAAATTGTGGTCCCATATCGAGGTAATGTAAAAAAGCATCTTTCTCGTATCCAACGTCAATGAATGCAGCGTTCAGACTGGGCATTATTTTTTTCACGCGTCCGAGATAGATATCTCCAACTGCAAATTTTGCACCTGTCTTTTCCCTGTTAAGCTCGACTAACCGCTTATCTTCCAGTAAAGCAATAACCACTTCAAGGGGAGATACATCCACAATTATATCGCTACTCACTACGTTTTCTCATTTTTTTAGTTTAAAACTACCAGACTTAAAAACACATTAAACCTAAAGCAAAAATATGCTTTAGGTTTAATGTAAAATATCTTTAAAAGCTATTGCCTAATTAAAGAAAAGATTATTTCTTCTTTTTATGTCTGTTTTTTCTTAATCTCTTTTTACGCTTGTGCGTAGCCATCTTGTGTCCTTTTCTTTTTTTTCCGCTTGGCATAATAAATTATTTTACTTGTTCTTTAACTTGTGCAACAAATGTTTTCGCTGGCTTAAATGAAGGAATAAAATGCTCAGGAATAATGATTGTAGTATTTCTCGAAATATTACGTGCAGTTTTCTCCGCCCTTCTTTTTACTATAAAACTACCGAAACCACGAAGATACACATTTCTTCCTTCGGTTAGAGAATCTTTCACTGTTTCCATGAAAGCTTCAACAGTTTTTTGTACTGTTACTTTTTCAATACCTGTGTTCTTACTAACCTCGTTTACAATATCTGCTTTTGTCATCTCTTAAAATATTTAATATTCAACAATTTATATTACTGAAACAATTTGGTGTGCAAAAATAAAAATTATTTAAAAATTAGAAACATTATATTTCGATTATTTTTGCAATTTCAAAAGATTTTAAAGCAGTTAGGTTAAAAATGGATATTTTCAACGCTTACATACACCAATGGTATTCTCATTACAAGCGAAATTTGCCTTGGAGAAATACCCGTGACCCTTACTTTATATGGCTTTCAGAAATCATCCTTCAACAAACCAGAATTGATCAGGGATTGGCTTATTATCAGAAGTTTACCGATGTATTTCCGACAATTTTTGACCTTGCCAATGCCACTGAAGATCAGGTTTTGAAACTTTGGCAAGGCTTAGGATACTATTCCCGGGCCCGGAACCTTCATTTCACTGCTAAATTTATCACGGAGCAATGCTACGGAAAATTTCCTGATAAATACCATAAATTACTATTATTAAAAGGAATAGGTGAATATACGGCTGCTGCTATCGCTTCAATTTCTTTCAATGAGGAATATCCGACTGTTGACGGGAACGTTTTCAGGGTACTTTCACGCTTTTTTGGGATAGAAACTCCCATTGATACCACGGCTGGAAAAAAGATATTCTTAGATCTGGCTAAGGAGCTGATAAAAGGGACCGATCCAGGGATGCACAATCAGGCATTGATGGAATTTGGCGCCTTACAATGCACTCCACAAAAACCGAATTGTATAATATGCCCTTTAAACAATCAATGTATTGCATTCCTGACACATAAAACCAGTGATCTACCGGTAAAACTCAAAAAGACAAAGCAACGAACCCGGTATTTTAACTATTTTGTGCTTTTGAACGACAATTACACCTGGATCAGAAAGCGGGTGGGGAATGATATATGGAAGAATCTTTTTGAATTTCCGATGATTGAAACTTCAAATGTCATACCTATTGAAGAACTTCTTTTATTGCCGCAAGTAATTCAATTAATTAAACCTGGTCATTCAATTGTGGAAAAAATTGAAGATTGGAAAATTCACCTCTTAACCCACCAAAAAATAAACTACCGGATTATAACAGTCCGATTACTTGAGAAAAATAAAATGCCAAATGAATTAATAAGGGTAAATAAAAAAGATATTTTTAACTTTGCTGTACCAAAATTACTGGAAACGCATCTGAAAACCAACAGTGAGAATGAATTCTTTGTATAAGAAAATGTCGAAGTCAAAACAATTGCTGTTTAAATTAAAATATATGGCTAATAGAAACAAAATTTAAATATTTTATTGTAATTTTAATTGCATTTTTAATTGCATTTAATTTTTAAACTTAATCCATTATGTCAGTAAACAAAGTAATTTTAGTAGGTTACGTAGGAAGTGACCCTGAAGTAAAGCATTTAGACAAAGGTATTTCGGTTGCTAAATTTTCATTGGCAACCACAGAGAACTCCACTTCACCAACCGGTGAAAGAGTAAGTAACACGGAATGGCACAAAATAGTTGCCTGGAGAACTATGGCCGAAGTAACTGAGAAGTATATAAAAAAAGGAAGTCAAGTTTATGTCGAAGGAAAGATTAGAACACGATCATACGACATAAATGGCATAAAACATTATATTACAGAAATTTTTGCCAACTCCATAGATGTACTTGGTAAACGCGAAGGCCAAGCAGAAATGCCCGGCCAGGCTAAGCAAGTCGAACAATTGCAAACCGTTGGTGAACCAGATTTAAATCAACCTGAAGAAGACGATTTGCCATTTTAATCACTAAATAATATTTAATTGGAAACAGGACCTATACCCATTTTGAGTGCGATTTTTTTGAATGTTGAATTTCTCCCTTTTACTGCAGCAATTGCTGTTAGCCTGGTGGTAATTCTGATCTTGTTGTTTTGTTCAGCCATGGTTTCTGGCTCAGAAGTTGCTTATTTTTCTTTGAGCCCTTCTGAAAAACAGAAGATTGCAGGACAATCGACAAAAAGTAATATTTACTTACTCAAAAATATGGAGTCTCCCGAACAATTACTGGCCACCATCTTGGTAGCCAGTAATTTTATTAATGTAGGCGTTATCATTTTATCCAGTTTCACCATCGATCATCTGGTTAATTTTACCCAAGAGCCCATTGTAGGATTTGTTTTTCAGGTCACCATTATCTCTTTTGTAATTTTACTGATTGGCGAAATTATTCCCAAGGTGTATACTACCAAACATGCCCTGAAATTTGCACAATTTATTTCATTGCCCCTCTACTTTCTGATAAAAGTTCTTAAACCATTCAACTCACTATTAATTTCATCCACTTCGTTCGTAAATAAACGGATTCATTCCAATAACCAACATATATCAGTTGATCAATTATCTCAGGCCCTTGAACTTACTTCGCAATACGAATCAAAAGAAGACAAAGATATTTTGAAAGGGATCGTGAGATTTGGCAACAAAAATGTAGGCGACATTATGCATTCAAGGGTCGATGTGGTTTCTGCTGATATCAAAGATAGTTATATCAAAATAATGAACATGATCACTGAAACCGGCTTTTCACGAATCCCGGTTTACTCCGACACGTTCGATAATATAAAAGGTATTCTCTATATTAAGGATATCCTTCCCCATGTGCATAAAGGAGCGACCTTTCGTTGGCAGAGCCTGATGAGGCCTCCCTTTTATGTTCCTGAAACAAAGAAAATCGACGATCTGCTTGAAGAATTTCAAAAAAGTAAAGTTCACATGGCCATTGTTGTTGATGAATATGGTGGCAGTTCCGGAATTGTGACCCTGGACGATATCCTGGAAGAAATTGTAGGGGAGATTACCGATGAATTTGACGAAGAACAAATATTTTATACAAAGATCAGCGAAAACATTTATCTGTTTGACGGGAAAACAATCATCCAGGATTTCTGTAAGGTGATTGGATCAGATGACTCATTATTTGACGATATAAAAGGAGAAGCCGATACATTGGCAGGACTTATTCTGGAATTAAAAGGCGAAATTCCTGCAAAGAATGATATTGTCAACTGCAAAAATTTCGTTTTCACCATCGACTCGGTTGATAACCGCCGCATTAAACAGATCAAAGTTGAAGTAAAAACCATTGAGCAATAATTTAAAATGAAAAGTATACTGTTCGTTGTATCTTCCTTATTCTTGCTGCTGACAATTTCATGCCAAAAGGAGCACATCCCAAAACCCAGGGGATTTTTCAGAATTAACTTTCCGGAAAAAGAATACATGAAAATGGATTCAGCCGCACTGCCCTTCCGGTTTGAAATCCCTGTTTACAGTAAATTAGTGCCCGATGACGAACGCCTGGCTGAACCTTACTGGGTGGACCTTAAAATTCCGCAAAACAAAGCAGAAGTAAACATGAGTTACAAAAGTGTGAATAATAATCTGATGAAACTCACTGAAGATGCGCGTACCATGGCCTACAAACACTCCATCAAGGCGGATGCCATCAATGAACGGGTTTTCGTTAATGCTGAAAAGAAAGTTTACGGCACAATTTATTTAATTGATGGAAATTCAGCCTCGCCGCTCCAATTTTACCTAACCGACAGCACAAAGCATTTTCTGCGTGGCGCTCTGTACATCCGCGAAGTTCCAAACATCGATTCAATTCGTCCGGTAATTCAATTCCTTACACCGGATATTATTCATTTAATTGAAACCACCGAATGGACCCGATAAATGCCTCTATTTAAATCAATTATAGTACCAAATGGTTTGCTTTCAGTATGGCAGATTACTGAACCATCAGATAAATTGCTTTCTTACTTTACCCCTGAAGAAATTGAAAATCAAGCATTTCAGAAATTCACGTATGAGAAACGAAAAACTGAGTGGCTGGCAACCCGTGCCTTGTTAAAACTAATGATCGGTACCGATTTCCAAATTTCATATACCGAATCCGGAAAGCCCCTTCTCAGCCATCCGGTTTACCCACATATCAGCATCAGCCATTCGCGTGATTTCGTATCTGTATTAATTCATAAGCAATTATCGGTGGGAATTGATATTGAAAGCATCAACAGAAACTATGCCCCCATCAGAAAACGATATCTTTCAGAAATTGAACTGGAACAGGTAAACCAAGATCCTTTGCTTCAATGTATCTATTGGTGTGCTAAGGAAGCTGTTTTTAAATTAGTGGAAGAAAAAGGTCTTGATTTCAGGAAACAAATTCAGGTCATTGCTTTTGATCCCCAACAAAATACTTTCCTTGCCCGGTTCCTTTCCGGCAATCAGGAAAAAATATACCAACTTCAGCATACTACTTTCAATGAAAACTGCATGGTTTGGGTTTGCAGTGACCAAGGGTTATAATTATAAGTGAGCTCACTCCAAAAAGTCAACAAATTAAAATGACACTAAGACACTAAGTATTGATTATAAACATACTCTTAGTGAAACTTTGATACTTAGAGCCTTAGTGGCAAAAAAGACGTTTCGGAGTGGACTCATAAGTAAGAATTTCAATTTTATTCAATCAAAAATTGGATTTATATGTTTATATGCTTAAATTTAAGCATTCTCATTCAATTTTGACAATGAAACAAACTGAACCCCTTATTTTAATCATCTTTGGAGCTTCGGGCGACCTTACCAAACGAAAACTCATTCCCGCGTTGTATGAATTGCACACCCAGCAACTACTTCCGGAGAAACTGGCAGTACTGGGCGTTTCCCGGACCCAACTTTCGGATTTGAGCTTCCGTGAGAAAATGAAAGAATTCTTACCCGTTGAACCAAAAAACAAGAAAGATATTGATGCTTTTTTAGAACATTTATATTACCAGCCCCTGTCAACCGCTGATTCTAAAGAATATCCTATTCTGAAAACAAGGCTTCAATCTCTTGGAAAAGAATTGTCGGTCCCTGAAAATTACATTTACTATTTGTCGACACCACCCGATCTGTATCAGATCATCCCCAAAAGCCTTGCTAAAGTTGGGCTGAACGATTCTAAAAATGGATTTAAGCGTTTGATCATTGAAAAACCATTTGGTACCAGCCTTGCAAGCGCCCGTGCACTTAATAAAAACCTGCTTAATTATTTTTCCGAAGAACAACTTTACCGCATCGATCACTACATGGGCAAAGAAACGGTTCAAAATATGCTGGTTACCCGCTTTTCCAATGGCATTTTTGAACCCATCTGGAATCATAATTTTATCCACCACATCGAAATCACTTCAGCAGAAACACTGGGCGTAGAAAATCGTGGAGGCTATTACGATCATTCAGGAGCCATGCGCGATATGATCCAAAACCACCTGATGCAACTGGTCGGCATGGTAGCCATGGAACCGCCTGTAGTGATTGAAGCAAACGCGATCCGTAATGAAATACTGAAAGTTTTTCAATCCTTGCGCCCACTGACCGAAGCCGAAGTTGAAAAACATGTCATTCGCGGCCAATATAGCCAATCTCATATTGGCAAAGAACTGGTTAAAGGTTATCGCGAGGAGCACGAAGTCGATCCGGATTCGCGAACTGAAACATTTATTGCCATGAAGTTTTTTATTGATAATTTCAGGTGGGCTGGCGTTCCGTTTTATATCCGTACAGGCAAAAAGCTGCCCGCACGAGTGACCGAAGTGGTCATTCATTTTAAAAACACTCCCCATCGTCTGTTCGGGAACCTGGCTGATACAAACGCGGCAGACAATCAACTGGTACTTCGTATTCAACCCGATGAAGGTATTTTGCTGAAAATAGGCATGAAAGTGCCTGGTGTAGGCTTCCACGTTCAAACAGTAAACATGGATTTCCATTACGATGAGCTCTCCAATGTTTATCTACCATCAGCTTACGGACGGCTGCTGCTCGATTGCATGCATGGCGATGCTACCCTTTATTCGCGCGGCGATGCGGTCGAAGAAGCTTGGAAATATGTTCAACCCATCCTGGATGCCTGGCAAAACAATCCAAATATCCCCGTTTATAGTTATCCTGCCGGAACATGGGGCCCGGAAATAGTAGACGATTTGGTTGAAAACGGAACCTGGCGCTATCCATGTAAAAACCTGGCACACGATGGCGAATATTGTGAACTGTAGGGGCACCCCTGTATGGGTGCCCTTTTAAAATTTACAAGTGCAACCACACAGGGTTGCCCCTACAATCATTTCAATAAATATAATAATAACACCCATGATCCAAAATCTGCATATTTTCAAATCTCCGGAAGAATTGGCCAGCCAATTTGCCCTCCAATTAATGGGTTGGATTGATAATCATACCGGTGAGGCTTTTCACCTGGCTATTTCAGGAGGTAAAACTCCGGAATTGTTATTTACCATTCTGGCTGAACAATATGCTGATTCAATGCAGTGGCAAAAGGTTCATTTTTGGTGGGTCGATGAGCGAATGGTTTCACCCGAGGATGCGGAAAGCAATTTTGGCACAGCACACCGACTGCTCCTTTCTAAAATTATTATTCCTGAAGAAAATATTCACCCCATCAAAGGAGAAAATAATTCGGAAGCTGAAGCCCTCTCCTATTCAGAACAAATTCAGGTAAAATTGACCCTGCAAAACGATTGGCCTGTATTTGATTTGATCCTGTTGGGAATAGGCGATGACGGGCATACGGCTTCCATTTTCCCTGATCAGATAAACCTGATTGACTCCAACCGCATCTGCGAAGTGGCGGTCCATAACCAAAGCGGCCAAAAACGTATCACGTTAACCGGCAAGGTAATTAACAATTCCTTAAAAGTCTGCTTCTTAATAACAGGCATCAGCAAAGCTGACCGGCTGACGGAGATCTTGGCAAACAAGGCAAAGGCGAACCTACTGCCCGCTGCACACATTCATCCTAAGGATGGACTGCTTGCATGGTATGTTGACAAAGCAGCCGCCAAAATGAGAGATACCCCTATGAAACGCTCATAATGTGAGTTAAATTTAAGCGTAAATCAATTGAATTCTTTTTATAAAACAAGTTTATTGTTCTACTTATACCCTCCTTGTGTCATTGTATTATTAAATTCAAATTAAATTCAAATTAAATTCAATTATAATTGGTAATTATTTGAATAACAAATGTATTACATACCGATTATATTTGAATTATATTTAAATTTAGCAATACAATGATGTAAGCACGGTATAAGCACGGTATAAAAGAAACAGGTGCAAAATAAGGGCCGATGGTCTGTGTGACTTTATCCTAAATTGTCAATGTATTTTTCAACACCCATGAAATGGATTTGAACATCTCTTTTTCCGAAGAAAGTTCGGTATCTGTTTTCCGCTGAGGCGAAATAATTGTAATCATTTGGTTTATCCCATAAAGAAAGCACTACTTCTATTTTGGAATTGTGCCTCACATTTCGGGCAAGTAATTGTCGTAATTCAAAATCTGCCATTGGGAAAGAATAGCCCATAAAAACAATTTTAGAGGCTTCCGAAAGTTCAATCCCGGCATTCTGCCATATTAATTTTAGTTGAAAATTATTCAGGTCTTTCAATAATGTGGGCATTATCAGCAGGCTGCTTAAAAATGCGCCTCCGTCGCTGGTTAATTCATTTTTGAAATTATGTTCACATTCTTTGCAGATAGGCTTATTGACGTATTCATCAATGGCAATTTTCTCAAAAAAAGTAATAAAGAGCCGCTGACAGCGCTTGCATTGCAACCAATTCATAGAGCCATGTAGTTTCAGTAACTTGATATTGTACATATTTTTTTCAAGGGTCGTTAGTCCCGGTAAAATTGGCTCATTGTCATCATAGGCTGAAGGGTTACAACAATAATCTACCACACCTTCCAGCAGGGGTATTTTACGCCTCAATGAATTATCCATTAGGATGTCCCAATTGGTTGACATGATTGAAAAAGGATCATCATTTCGGTGTTGGGCCCTTAAATCAATTAAATAATCAGTAAATTTTTCAATATGTGAATCTTTCGTTTGGGTTAAATGCATCATGTAATCCATCATTATAATGATCAAGCCATTGATTTTTTGTCTGAGTTCAATTAAATCTTTGGGTGAAATATTTCTGAATGCAAGATTATCTAAAATACACCGGTCAATGGGCGTGTATATATCTTCAAGCCTTAGATTACCAAAATGTTGTTCCTCAATAAACAGGGCATCTGAAAGGAAAATTTTAAAGTCATTCCGATACCGGGTGAATATCCGACGATAGTTGGGAGATAAATCCTTTGTCCTGATGTTGAATATTTCTTTAATGATTTCAGCTTGTAAAGGGGCTTTTTCATTCTTTGAGAAACCTGCTCCCAAAACAAATACAGTTTTATGCATACCATTGAGTTTTTATCGTTGATAAATATAAGCAATCCACACTACAAATAATCCCTGATGATCTTCAATTCACAGCCATTTATTTTCATTCTCACCGATAAAAAACCTTCATTCAACGAAAAAATGAGTTTTTATTTATTTCACTTCCTACATTTGGTAACGAAATCAAAATTCAAGCGTCTATTCAATCAAATCTATCTACCTTAAAACACACCATCAATAAATTTAAAATAATAAACATGAAAACAATTAAATTATTTTCGATCACTCTTTTTAGTGCACTCCTATTTTTAAGTTCAATTGTTCAAGCCGCGCAATCTGGCAACAACAAACAAACAAGAACGGTTTCTGAATTTCACGGTATTTCAGTATCCAGCGGGATCGATCTTTACTTAACACAGAAAAACATTCAGGAAGTAAGAGTTGAAGCCGATGAGGAAGCTATGGAAAATCTGATCACAGAAGTTGAAGGCGGAATCTTAAAGATATATATGAAGGAAAAATCGTGGCTTCAATTCAATTGGAACCATGCATCGTGTAAAGTGTATGTTTCTTTCAAAACCCTCGACAAATTAGAGGCTTCAGCTGGTTCGGACGTAGCTTCTCAATCGGTCTTGAATCTTGACAAACTGGATTTAGATGCCAGCAGTGGAGCGGATGTAAAACTGGAACTGAACGCCTCAGAAGTGAATGCCGGATCGAGCAGTGGTTCGGACATCGTTCTGAAAGGAAAAGCCATTTCGTTTCAAGTCGACGCATCCAGTGGCAGCGATATCAATGCGGCAGACTTTCAGACAAAAAAATGCAATGCAAGCGTTTCAAGTGGCTCCGACATCCAGGTATATGTAACCGAGCAATTAGATGCCCATGCAAGCAGTGGCGGAGATATTGAATATTCTGGCAATCCTGCTCAGAAAGAAATCCAAAAATCCAGCGGTGGAGGTGTTCAGGCAAGATAAGATCCAAAACATCATTGAATGTAGTCTTGATCAGTTTTATTTATAGAATGAAAAGTCGATTTTTTAAGTAGAATTGGCTTTTTGCTTTTAAATAATTACCAACAATTGATTTATAGTTTTAATTTAATATTTCCTCCATCAAAATTAGTTAATTTAAATATTTATACATTATTTTAAGAACCTAAAAATTTCTTAAATAAAATGGACAGATCAACTAACAAACAAGGATGGACCATCACCTTTGCCGCATTGGGCATCAACCTGGTCATGGGCGTTCTATATTCCTGGGGCGTGATTGGTAAAGCACTGATTAACAACTGGGGATGGACAAGCCAGGAAGCCTCTGTCCCATTTACTGTTTCAGCAGCAATTTTTGCAATTACCATGGTATTTGCCGGTAAGGCACAGGATAAATTTGGCCCTAAACTGGTTTCCATATTTGGAGGATTCATGGTTGGGGCTGGATTGATCTTATCCAGTATGGCGACCAAAGACAGCCATCTGCTACTGATCATTACTTTTGGAATTATCAGTTCCATAGGCATTGGCCTTGGTTATTCTGCTGCCACGCCCTGTGCAATGAAATGGTTCGAATCATCCAAAAAAGGAATGATAGCCGGGATTGTAGTTGCAGGAGTAGGACTCTCACCAGTTTACATTACTCCAATTACTGCTAGTTTACTAAAAATTTACGACATCAGTACAACCTTTATTATACTGGGAGTTTTTGCAATTGGAGCAGTTACCGTTCTCTCCTTGTTTTTATCAAATCCTCTGGAAGTGGAGGCTTCAAAAGTAGCAAATAAAAAGGCTTCCCCTGCAACAAAAGGAAATGATTTTACCTGGGACCAGGTCACCCGAACACCTCAATTCTATTTGTTATGGATTATGTATGCATTGGCAGCAACGGCTGGTCTAATGCTGATTGCACATCTCCCAAAGATTGCAGAAGCGCAGGCAAATTGGAAAGCAGGCTACTGGCTGATAGTCATTCTTTCGGTCTTCAATGCCTTGGGCCGTTTGGGAGCAGGCATATTATCGGATAAGGTAGGAAGAACAAGGGCCATGATGATGGTATTTTTGCTTCAGGCAGTGAATATGTTTATATTTATGTTCTACACTTCCATTCCTTTATTGATTATGGGATCAGCAATTGCCGGATTGGCTTACGGAGCAGTATTTTCCTTGTTTCCAACCACCACTGCAGAATTCTTCGGGATGAAGAACTTGGGAATTAATTATGGAATGGTATTCACGGGCTGGGGAGTTGCCGGAGTATGTGGAGCAATGCTGGCCGCATTTGTAAAAGATAAAACCGGGGTTTATGATTATGGATATATTGCTGCCGGCATGTTCCTTTTAATCGCTACCGTGCTGGTAAGAACAATGAAAACACCAATAGCCAAGGATGTTGTTGAAAGTAAACAGCCGCAGTTTGCAGTAATCAGTTAAAGCCGATCAACGGATTTAGAAGGCTTACACAAAATATTTAACCAATAAAACAGCAGACTGGAATAATTTTTCAGGCTGCTGTTTTTGTTAATTTGATTCTCAAAACAACTGTAATGAATATAAGCAGGATTGTATTTAAATGGCATATTACTGATCGGAATGAACATTTATATGATTGTAATTCTTTACCTTTGTTTAAAGTTATATAATCATGAGAGCAATAGAATTCAAATCAAAAGTGAAAAATAAATCTATTCGTATTCCCAAAAAGTTTCAGGCAGAACTAAAAAATGCTGATGAAAAGGATGTTCGGGTAATAATTTTTCTGGATGATGATATAAATTCAAAAGGCTACAAATCAATGGATTCAACTATTGATGTTGAAAAAGATGAATTGGATTCAATCAACAGGGGATTGAAAGATTTTGAACAAGGGAGTACCCATTCAAACGAAGCTGTAGGGAAATTATATGAAAAGTATCTTCGATCACCTTGCTAATTTCACAAAAATTACAACATTAAGAACCTACCGATAATCCAAATACAATGGAACACGAGACCAACCCGCAATTAGAACTTGCTTTTGATTTTTTACAATATACCAATCAGAATATATTCCTCACAGGAAAGGCGGGAACCGGTAAAACCACATTTCTTCGTAACCTTAAACTATTGTCGCCCAAACGGATGGTAGTGGTTGCTCCGACCGGTGTGGCTGCCATCAATGCCGGAGGTGTTACCATTCACTCGTTTTTCCAGATGTCGTTTGGGCCACAAATACCACAAAACCCTGAACAGTTGCGACCCATCACTGTTCAGGGCAATGGAAATATGGCCGGCCGGGTCATTCGTTTCAGCCGGGAAAAGATCAACATCATGCGAAGCCTGGATTTACTGGTGATTGATGAGATTAGTATGGTTCGTGCTGACGTTCTGGATGCGATTGATGAGGTATTGCGTCGCTACAAAAACCGTAACAAGCCTTTTGGAGGTGTACAATTGCTGATGATCGGTGACTTGCAGCAATTGGCTCCTGTACTGAAAGACGACGATTGGAACGTTCTGAAACCCTATTACGACACCTGTTTTTTCTTCAGCAGTCATGCCCTGAAACGTTCGAAGTTCACAGGCATCGAACTGAAACATATTTTCAGGCAAAGCGACCCGAAGTTCATCAACCTGCTGAATAAAGTACGTGAAAACCAACTGGATGAAACTACCCTTCAGGAATTGAACAAAAGATATATACCAGGCTTCAACCCTGATGAGAAAGAAGGCTACATAACGCTCACCACGCACAATTACCAGGCTAAACAGATCAATGATGCTAAATTAACTACCCTGAGAACCAAATCAAACAGGTTTAAAGCCGATGTGAAAGGTGAATTTCCCGAGTACTCCTACCCTACCGATCCTGAACTGGAATTAAAAGTGGGTTCGCAGGTCATGTTTGTTAAAAACGATTCGTCACCTGAGAAGCTTTTCTACAATGGTAAAATTGGCAAAATCATCAATATTATTGATGATAAAATAGAGGTCCGTTGCCCATTGGATCAAGACTCCATTGATGTAAAAAGAGAGGCATGGCAAAATGCCAAATACAAACTTGATGAAACCACCCAGGAAATCAAGGAAGATATCATTGGCACTTTTACCCAGTATCCACTCAAACTGGCCTGGGCCATTACCATTCATAAAAGCCAGGGGCTCACCTTTGAAAAGGCGATCATCGATGCGCGCGCTTCGTTCGCCCATGGCCAGGTATATGTCGCCTTGAGCCGTTGCAAAACAATGGAAGGAATGGTGCTTAGTTCAACCATAGCCCCAGACAGTGTAAAAAACGACACCACAGTTATTGAATTCACTGACGAAGTAGAACGCAAACAGCCAGGACCGGCTGAGCTAGCGCAATCGCGCAAGGAATATGTACAGCAATTGATGACCGAACTGTTTGATTTCAGGCCGATACTTTGGCCAATACAGAATTTGCAGAAACTTTGGGAAGAACATAAGGCACAATTACTTGGCACACTAAAAACGCAATTGCTGGGAATGATGTTACCGTTGCAAACGGAACTACTCGAAGTAGGCGTAAAATTCGATCATCAGCTTCGGCAAATGATTATAGCAGGAGCCAATGCCGAAGAAAACCAGGCACTTCAGGAACGCATAAAAAAAGCCTCTGACTATTTCTCTATAAAATTAGAGCAAATAATTGCAAAGCCATTATCGGAAGCTACTTTTGACACCGACAACAAAACCATCCGCAAAAGCTTCAACGATGCAGCGGATAAACTAAAGAAAGAAATTTACACGAAAAAAGTATGTTTCGATTTATGTAAAAATGGCTTTACCATTAAAAGTTTCCTTGAAACCAAATCTAAAGCAGCCATCGAAATTCCAGAAACAAGCCTGAAAGCCCAGCCAACAGCCAGTTCATCATCCTTCACCCTTTATCCTGATTTTTATATTAAACTGAAGAAATGGAGAGATGAAAAATCACATTTGTTGAATGTTGAAATCTACCGTATCCTTCCACAGAACACCTTACTTGAAATTGCACAAACTTTGCCTGCTTCCAGGGCAGAGCTGAAGGCAGTAAAGGGAATGGGAGGAACAAAACTTCAGCAATTTGGCAAGGAAATACTGGAAATGGCGATTGGTTTCCGTCGACAGAAAGGGATGGATTTATCCGTAGGCGCTGACAAAGAAGCCGAAAAAGCCGGGATGGATACCAAGCAAATCAGCTACGAAATGTTCAAAAGCGGCCAGTCGATTCAAGACATTGCAGATGAAAGAAAGTTCGCAGCCTCAACCATAGAAGGGCATCTGGCACATTATGTCGGGCTTGGAGAACTGGAAATAAACCGCTTTGTTGAACCTATGAGGGTTAAAACGATAACGGCTTACATCGAAAAAAGTACCACCAAACAAATAACCGAAATCCGCACTGCCATTGGGGAAAGTTACAGCTATACCGAAATCAGGTTCGTGATGAAGTATATGGAAGCAAACCATCTGATAACTACATAGAGAATGTGAAGGATGGAAGACGGAAGTCAGAAGACAGAAGCTGGAAGTGCTGCTACAAGGGTACGTATTCAGTCGAAGGGAACATTTGAATGTGAAAATTGTCAAAATATAAATCATTATGAAAATTTAGTTCCTAAGCAGTTATACTTTCTCAGAAATTCATTACTTGATTAAATGCCTTTTTGAAATGTATTTTACATCTTTTATGTTGGAATAGTGTATGTTTTAAAACAATTCTGAAGAATAGGCTATTTCATCAATTTTAATCAACTTAACCGCCTGATTTTAACCTTGACTTTTGACTTAAGTTTCTGTTTAATTCATGGTTAAAATACTTAAAAATCAACCAACTACTAACTTATGAAACCTGTTATTCCGAAGGACTGTCACCCATTAATTATTACCATCCTACGTGTAGCCATTGGCTGGCATTTCCTCTTTGAAGGAATCTCCAAAATTATTCAGGGAAACTGGACATCCTCTGCCTTTTTACTCAATACCACTGGATTCTTTTCAGGTTTTTACCATTTAATTGCCAGTTCACCTGCCTTATTAATGGTAACCGACATGCTTAACATGTACGGACTATTGATTATCGGAACGGCACTATTTATTGGTATTTTCAGCCGCTATGCCTCACTGGCCGGAGCATTGCTGCTTACTATGTACTATTTTGCTTACCCACCTTTCGGCAATCCGATGATGAATGCTTCTGACGGCCATTTGTTCATGGTCGATAAGCTTTTTATCGAAGCTGCGGCCCTTTTGTTTTTATTCTTTTACCGTGAGCAAGGCTACAGTATTGATACCCTCATTGAAATTTATCGCAGCAAAAAGAAATCACCCGTTACCTCCACTGAAGGAACTACATCACGCCGTGAAGCACTAAAGAACCTTGCTACCTTACCCGTATTGGGGGCAATGGGCTGGGGAGCAGTGAGCAACTTTAACACGTATGGTGCCGATGTAATGTCGGGTGCTACTATTCAGGTTAAACAGGCCTCATTGAACGAATTGAAAGGCGAACTTCCAAAAGGTAAAATAGGCAAACATGAAATCAGCAGAATCATTGCAGGGGGCAACCTGATTGGTGGATGGGCGCATTCGCGTGATTTGATCTATGTATCGTCTCTTTTCAAAGCCTACAACACTGAGAAAAAAGTATATGAAACATTGATACTCGCCGAACAAGCGGGAATCAATACCGTCAACATTGGCTTTCCATCCAATCCGCTTATTGCCAAATACAAAAAGATGACCGGCAGCAAAATCAAGGTGATTACGCAGGTAGGTCCCAATCTTGGTAACAATGCACTTTCAAAAATAGGGCCACATACCGACAAGAAATTGTATTTTGAGTTCATTGATCAGGCCATTGATTTCGGGGTAGATATTATTCAGGTTCAGGGAAACTGGTGTGACTGGCTGGTTCGCGACAATAAAATAGAAGTGATTGACGAAATGATTGCCTACATCCGTAAACAGGGTTACACGGCTGGATTGGCTGCCCATTCTGTCGAATCGCTGATTGCATGTGCCGATCAGGGCATCATCCCTGATTATTATATGAAAACCATGCACCACGATCAATACTGGTCGGCCCATCCACGCGAATTTCGTTTCCCTTTTGAAGTAGACGGCAAGGAATACCTAGACCACAACCGCTTTCACAACAACATGTTTTGCCTGTTTCCGGAACGCACGGTAGAATTTGTACGTAAAGCAACGGTACCGGTAATGGGGTTCAAAGTGCTGGCAGCCGGCGCTATCGAACCTCAGGATGGCTTTAAATGGGCTTTCGACAATGGCGCTGACTTTATCTGCGTAGGTATGTTCGACTTCCAGATAGTCAACAATGTGAATATTGCGATGGACTGTCTGAAAACTACCAACAGAAGCCGTAAGTGGTATGGATAGCAGGCCTTCATGAAGGCTCAAACTATTTAACGTGAGTTCGATCTAATACTGGGATAGAATAGGAGGTTTTATCTAAATCCATTTTGCAGCGTTTGCAGCATTTGCAGCGTTTGCAATGTTTGCACATCTAATAGTTTTGTTTGATTTTCAGTTCAATGAGTTTGTTTGTTTTAAGAAGGGAGAAAGTGAAATAGGGTAAAATGCAAACTTGCAAACGCTTCAAACGTTGCAAACGCTTCAAAGAGTTCAGCATAGGGGAGGCAGATCGGGTTTGAAGCATTTGAAGCGTTTGCAATGTTTGCACATCTAATAGTTTTGTTTGATTTTCAGTTCAATGGGTTTGTTTGTTTTGAGAAGGGAGAAAGTGAAATAGGGTAAAATGCGAACTTGCAAATGCTTCAAAGAGCTTAGCAAAAGGGAGGCAGGTCGGGTGGGGCAATTTTTCTTTTGCTTTTTGAATTTTACCCCTTGATGATAGCGCAAACCTGTTACTGATAATATTTGATTATAAACTCACTACTCTTTTTATTTCAGGTGCCTATTTCTGTGAAGAACCAGATTTCTTAGATCGAACTCACGTATTTAAGGTTATACAGATCGTCATCAAAAAAAGCTCTCTGACTTTAGTCGACGGTTATCTACATCCAGCCAAATTCTTCAGAAACCTCAAATACCTCATTTTCTCCTTTTGAGGTTTCTAAGAAATTTGAGGAAATGACGGCAGACTTAAGTGGGGAGTTGGGAGACGGAATCAATAAGCGGAAGGAAGAGGATACTTAACATTTTACAGATTGCTTTCTATAGCAATCTGTACAGGCAGTTCCGATCAATGTACTTAACAATCATGGTATATAATATTTAGCTAAACGAATTCTGAGAGAAATTTTCTTAATGGTTGATGAATAATACCTTCGTAACTTCCACTGGAATAGTCATCAAGCGTAATTACAAATTTGGGATAATTATCTTTGATTAATAAAAGATTCTCAAATTCCCTTTCCATGGTTTGCTTCTCGTGTTTGTCATTTATAAATGGTAAACACATAAATAAAATCATTCTTGTCACTTATAAGTGACAAATCATCTGTTTATATCAAACTTGTCACTTATAGATTATTGAATTCTAAACCTCCTTTAACAAGTTCAATAAATCGACCGTTGATAAACGGGCACTTTGATCAGTGCCATCAAGCAGGCTATCAGCCAGATTGCGTTTTGTAGCATGTAGTTTTACAATTTTTTCTTCGATGGTATTTTTAGCCACCAACCGATAGATGGTCACCGGGCGCAATTGTCCGATGCGGTGGGCACGGTCACTGGCCTGGTCTTCAACGGCAGGATTCCACCATGGATCGAGGTGCAGCACATAATCAGCCGCAGTAAGGTTTAAGCCCAGGCCACCCGCTTTAAGGCTGATCAGAAAAAGTTCACCTTTACCCGACTGGAAAGCTTTTACGGCCAACTGACGGTCGGGAATAGACGTAGAACCATCCAGATATTGATAACTGATTCCTTGTCTATCTAATTCATTACGAACAATGGCCAAATGTCCTATAAACTGACTGAATACCAAGGCTCTGTGTTTATTGGCCCTTAATTCATTAACGATCTCGAAAAAGGCTTCCAGCTTTGCTGAAGGTAACTGTATATCTTTGTTTACCAAGGTTGAATTACAACAAGCCAGGCGAAGTTTTGTAATTTCGGCAAGCGCCTGCAAGTGTTGCTGCCCATTGGGCCCATTGTTGCTTTCGATGGTATTGATGGCTTCACGCCGCAATGCTTCGTAAAATGCCAATTCTTTTTCACTTAAAACTACAGAGTGAGTAATTTCGGTCTTGGGGGGCAATTCCTCAAGCACTTTGTTTTTAGTGCGCCGTAAAATAAACGGTGTAATAAGTTTCTTTAAATGGCTTTTTTGTGAAGGTATCTCATTTTTAACATATCGGTCGGTAAATTGTGCCAATGTACCCAGCAATCCTGGGTTGCAGAAGTTAAACAAGTTCCATAGTTCGCCCAAATGATTTTGAATGGGAGTTCCTGTTAGCGCCAATTTAAAGTCAGACTGTATATTCATGGCCGCTTTCGATGATTTGGTCTGTGTATTTTTAATGGCTTGGGCTTCATCTAAAACAACCATTGCCCAATTGATTTTCGAAATTCGCTCATCTTCCGATTGCAGCAAACCGTAAGTGATAACCAGTACGTCCAATGCGGCCAATGAATTGAACGAGTCTTCCCGGTTTCCTGATTTCAAGTTCACAACATTTAAGGTAGGGGCAAATCTTTGAAGTTCACTGCCCCAGTTTGGAACAATTGAAGCGGGACAAACTACCAGGATCGGACCATTTTCAGCCTGGAGCAACATCATGGCTATAGCCTGTACCGTTTTTCCCAGTCCCATGTCGTCGGCTAAACACGCTCCGGCATTCCACGTTTTAAGCCTGGCCATCCAGCGAAAACCTTCTTCCTGATAAGGACGTAATTCAGCTTCCAAAGTTGCAGGAAGTAAGGCATCAGGTGTGGAAGTATCTTTAATTTTCTTCTGAAATTCCCGCCACGACTTATCTGTTTTGAAGGAGGCAGCATTGCTGGTAATTTCTTCAAGAGCATGGGATGCAAAACGGTTAACCTTTATACCATTTTTATCGATGGATGTATAGGATTCCAGTTCATCAATATGTTTCTTCAGATCTTCTGTCAAGGCTAAATATTCTCCCGATTTAAGTTCTATAAAACGGCCTTTGCTCTTTCGTGCCAGGCCAATCAGTTCCTTCAGGTTAAGAACAGTTTCCTCATCCACATTCAGTTCACCATCCAGCTCAAACCATTGTCCTTTACCTTTTATACGCAACTGAAGGTTTGCAAACGAGGCCGATTTCTTCAACCTAAAACGTTCGCCTTCGGGCCACTCCAAAATGGCAATATCAGAATGTTTATTGATGATCTCCAATAAATTGAGGCATTCATAAGAATCAGAAAAAGTAACTGCCTCCTCGGTCAAGTCAGCGTCAAAAGCCTGGGCAACATCATCTGTCAGTTTTTCTGAATTGGCCTTTTCCAGGGGTATATTCCTGATAGCCTGACATTTTTCGCCATCAACACTTCCATACACCACTTTACTTCCTTTACCAGGCTTCACGTAAGGAGCTTCCGTGCCCAATGGTTTTACAAAAAGTTCGGCTTTCAATCCATCGGCAATAGGTACAATCTGAACCCTGATGCGGCTGTCGGCTTCAATGGATTTGACGGCTGCAGTTCCCTCGGCAATATCAGAATGGACCGTCATGATCCCACTCAGGTTGGAGACCGTTTCAATGAGTTTCGCTTTCCCCTTTGACGGAATAACAATACCCTCATTGATCATACGGATAATTGTTTGCTGCTGAGGACTTAAGGTAATCAGTTTATAACGTGTTTGGGTTTCCCTGACCAATATGATTTTCTGTTCCGAATCAGTGACATTGGTTTTTAACTTTACCCCATTTCGGGTGCTTTCAGTAATAATTTCTGGTTGAGCTTTGATTAATTCTATTGATACTGCAGGGTTTGCATATAAAAACAAAAGCGGATGGCCGCATAATTCAGCAATCGCCTTGTTAAAATCCAAATAATACTCGCTAGCGCCATAATAACTCGAAGAATAGGTAATTGCAGAAGCCACCCTGCGATCTTGTTCGGTTAAGCCATCAACTTGTTGATCTTTTAATCGTTTCAATGAAATATTTCGTCCGGCACTCCAAACCCCTTTCGCATTCATGGTTTGCAAAATAGGCTGTAAATATTCTTTATCAAGATTCACCAAATAACAAACCCTGGAAGTTGATGCATCCTTCTTCCCCGGTTCTGATTTGCCCCTTGTAAGGTTTAACAGTCCATCTAACATCTGTTCCCATTTCTCCTGAACCGTAATACGGTCCATCAAACACGGTGGGTAACCCGGCAATTTATCCATCGGGGTGCCGGAAATCTTTATTTTCAAGCCCGACTTTTCTATCATCAGGTTTAGTTCACGCAGGAACAACCAACGCTTATTTTCAAGTAATTTGTCACTAAGCAACTGGCAGAGAGCTTTTTGTTTTTCGCTCAGTTCACCGTTAACGATGTAGTTCAACACCAGATAATAGAATGTTTTATAACTTAGGTATGATAAAAATGTTGCCTCCTTGATTGCCTTCAATGCCTTGTCAGCCTGAGTACTGTCTTTTTTAATGAAATACAGAAGAGGAAGCATGAAGTGATCATCCTCATCCCGGCTTTTCTCCTTCTTATTGATGGCTGCATCAAGCTTTTTCAGGTTTAAACCTTCCGGATAAAACACATAATTTAGCCAATTCAAAAATTCATAAACAATCGTGAATTCAAGCCGGGGCATTTTCGACCCATCCTTGTCAGTAATTTGAGCCAATTCGTAATAGGCAACTGACTTGGAAAATTTGCCCTGAAACAATTCGATCTGTGACTTTAAAAGTAGTGAATCCGTAGTATAAATATTTTCAGTGAGTTCATAAGCCTCGGCAAGTTGCCCGGCATGCAACAGATTTTCTGCTTTTATAATTTTTACCTGGTCATACAATCCTCTAAACTCACTGTTTCTATTTAAAAACAGAATTGCTTCATCCTCAGGTTTAAAATGTAAAATATTGATCAGATGTATAGTATCGAGCAACTCATAGAAAAGCTGTGGCGAGTGCATCAACGCCTTGTCGTATTCAGGAAGGCGGAGCAATTCATAAAACATGGGAATTGCTTCACCTGTTTTATTAATCAACATATCGACAGCATATTTTGTAAATTGGTTTTCTTCTACATAATAAGAAAAAAGGTAATCCCTGATATATTGCCAAATGGGTGTGTTGTAATAAGTATTTCTTTCTTTTTGCAAATCGTTCACCCACCTTATGCATTTCTCGTTTTGAATTATTTTAGGAAATAGCTCAAGTTTTAACCAAAGGGGAACATCATAGTTACCGTCAGTTAAAATAATAAGTTCCAGTTTACGCAATTTGTTCAAAACATTTTCATACTCTTTATGAGTAATCATAGATTTTAAGTGGGTTTGTAAAAACCTACTACCATCGTACTTTGCAACACCTATAAATGATACAACAAACAGATTAACCACATTTTGGCTTAACTCCGGCAATTCATCGTATGCTGTTAGCAATTCAGATTTCTTTACTTCCATAAGTTGTTAAATAGTCAATTTCAAACATTTACACAAAGATAAACAATAGGCAAAATATTACTATCTTTTCAGCACAAAATTTTGCATGTACCAGAAAACAGATACCAAATTATAGTGGTTCAAATTATTTCAATCAAATTCAGAAAGTAATTTTCATAACAGGAGGTAAAAAATGTACTGGGTGACCCTTACCAATAATTTCACTTCTGGATAGTGAGAAGAAGAAAAAGAAGAGAGGTAAAGAATGAAGTGGCGATTGATGGTAGATTAGCTATATTCGTATCAATAAGTACGCTAACTCCATTCATCGCGTAAGTTTTTTTGGTATGTAATTCCATCAACATCCCATTTTACCTTACCACAATGTTTTTTTGCATTGAACTGTTTACCCAATTTCAACTTTTTTAATGCCTCATCAATTTGGGCAAGTCCGGTATCCTTTGTAATTTCTATTAGCATAGCATTTGTTTTATGCAAAGATACAATATTTTGAAATATAATATCTTACCGCTTAATGAGTGGGGTCAAATAGAAATAACCGGTTCATTTATTTTCCTTCAATTACAAATTGCATTTCTAGAACCATTCAATAAATAGCCAATGATTAATACTAAAGATAATCCCATCAGCAGCCCCTGAATGAAATCTAATAAATTATTTCCAGGTAAATATCTATCCATCAGAATGACAATGGCCAGAAGTACAATTCCAATGGGGATTGCCAATAATTGTTTAATTTTCATGATTAATAAAAGTTTATTTCTTCACTTTAAACAGTTCTTTCTCGTCCACCTTTTTGACCAATGTACTATCGTTGAGCAATTTATTAATGGCATTAAAAGGAGCCACCACAATTTCGTCACCCGCTTTTAAGCC
>Ga0123337_10001980_pt1 | contig 24414 bp, 24 predicted proteins | sample frozenSSSSmetaG_FD_89792 | JGI IMG/M metagenome (GOLD analysis project Ga0123337, IMG submission 89792) | Glacier valley bacterial and archeal communities from Borup Fiord, Nunavut, Canada, to study Microbial Dark Matter (Phase II) -... | ecosystem: Environmental > Aquatic > Freshwater > Ice >...
CCCCCGCCCTTCCACGCCTCGTCTCCCATCCGAACACCCGTCGATATCTAAACCGCGCGCAATGTTCGAATGCGCGGATCGGCTCACCCGCGCGGCAAAAATCTCTTCGCACACGCGATCTGCATGACCGCTGGCACCCAACGCACGCGCCAGCCCGTTGCGATCCGGCGTGCACTCGCCGATACGCCAACCGACACGACAGCCGTCGCACTGCGCTGCGCCGGACCGACATCGCAAACGCAAGCGGGAGCTGCGCCCATGAAACTTGCCACTCTCAGGCACGGCGGCCGCGACGGGACGCTCGTCCTCGTCAGCCGCGATCTTGCGCGCTGCACGCCCGCGCCGCTGCCAACGCTGCAGGCCGCGCTCGACGATTGGACGGCTGCACAGCCCCGCCTCGAAGCCGCCGCCGCCGCGCTCGAAGCCGATGCGCACGCTGGCACGCCCTTCGATCCCGCGCAGGCGCATTCGCCGCTGCCGCGCGCCTATGCGTGGTGCGACGGTTCGGCGTATCTGAGCCACATGCGCCGTGTGCGCGCCGCGCGCGGTGCGGAGATGCCGCCATCGTCCGCCGACGATCCGCTGATGTATCAGGGCGGTTCGGACTCGTTCCTCGCGCCCACCGATCCGATCCTCGTGGCGGACGCCGCGTTCGGCGTCGATTTCGAGGCCGAGATCGCAGTGATTACGGACGATGTGCCGATGGGCGTCGCCGCCGGGCAGGCTGCGCAGCACATCCGGCTCGTCATGCTGGTCAACGATGTGTCGCTGCGCAATCTGATCCCCGCCGAACTCGCCAAGGGGTTCGGCTTCTTCCAGTCCAAGCCTTCCTCCGCCTTCGCGCCCGTCGCGCTCACGCCGGACGAACTCGGCGACGCGTGGAGCGGTGCCAAGGTTTCGCTGCCGCTGCACGTCCACCTCAACGGCAAACTTTACGGCGCGCCCAACGCCGGCCTCGACCTCCAGTTCGATTTCGCCCGCCTGATCGCCCACGCCGCGCGCACGCGCCCGCTTGCAGCGGGCACGATCATCGGCTCGGGCACGGTGTCGAACGAGGACGAGGGCGTCGGCGGCACCTGCCTCCAGGAAGCGCGCGTGATCGAGACGGTGCGTGGCGGCGCGCCGGTCACCCCGTTTATGGCCTACGGCGACCGCGTGCGCATCGAAATGTTCGACGCGCGCGGGCACAGCTTGTTCGGCGCGATCGACCAGACGGTCGAGCGCTACACGCCGCCTGCTGCCTGAGGATCGCGCCATGTCCGCAATCGCCCTCGCCGCCGATCACGCCGGTTTCGCGCTGAAAGCCGCGCTTGCAGAGGACGTGCGCGCGTCGGGCCATGAGGTGCTCGATCTCGGCTCGTTCGACGAATCCAGCGTCGATTATCCCGATTATGCGGACCTGCTCGCCGCCGCGCTCGCCGACGGACGCGCGGACCGGGGCGTGCTCATATGCGGCAGCGGCATCGGGATCGAGATTGCCGCCAACCGCCACGCGCACATCCGCGCCGCCAATTGCGCGCACGCGACGATGGCGCGGTTGGCGCGCAGCCACAACGATGCGAACGTGCTGTGCCTGGGTGCGCGCCTGATCGGACTTGAAACCGCGCGCGACTGCCTGCACGCGTTCCTGGACACGCCCTTCCTTGGCGGCCGCCACAGCGCCCGCGTCCGCAAACTCTCGCCGGAGACCTGAGCCATGAGCACCCGCCCCGAACCCCAGCCCGATCGCTTCTTCATCGATTCGCTCGCCGAGGCCGATCCCGCCGTCTTCGCCGCCGTGGGGCAGGAACTGCACCGCGAGCAGAACCAGATCGAACTGATCGCGTCCGAGAACATCGTCAGCCGCGCGGTGCTCGAGGCGCAGGGATCGGTTTTCACCAACAAATATGCCGAGGGGTATCCGGGTCGCCGCTATTACCAGGGCTGCGCGCCATCGGACGTGGTGGAACAACTTGCGATCGACCGCGCCAAGCAATTGTTCGATTGCGCCTACGCGAATGTGCAGCCGCACTCGGGCGCGCAGGCGAATGCGGCGGTGTTCCTCGCGCTGATCCGGCCCGGCGATACGATCCTGGGATTGAGCCTCGATGCTGGCGGCCACCTCACCCACGGCGCGCCGCCCGCGATGAGCGGCAAATGGTTCAACGCGATCCAGTATGGCGTGCGCCGCGAGGATCAGCTGATCGATTTCGATCAGGTGGAGCGCCTCGCGCATGAGCACAAACCCAAACTGCTGATCGCGGGCGGCTCGGCCTATCCGCGCATCCTCGATTTCGCCCGCTTCCGGGCGATCGCCGATGCGGTCGGCGCGCTGTTCCTCGTGGATATGGCGCATTTTTCGGGACTGGTCGCAGCCGGCGTCCACCCCTCGCCGCTGCCGCACGCGCATGTGGTTACCACCACCACGCACAAGACGCTGCGGGGCCCGCGCGGGGGCATGATCCTGTCCAACGATGTGGCGCTGGGCAAGAAGTTCAACAGCGCGGTCTTCCCCGGCACGCAGGGCGGCCCGCTGATGCATGTGATCGCAGCGAAAGCGGTGGCGTTCGGCGAGGCGCTGCGGCCCGATTTCCGCGAGTATGCGCGCGCGGTGATCGATAACGCGCGCACGCTCGCGTCGCGGCTCAAGGATCGCGGCTGCGATCTGGTCGCGGGCGGCACCGATACGCATCTCGCGCTTGTCGATCTGCGTCCCAAGGGGCTGACCGGCAAGGCGGCCGACGAAGCGCTCGAGCGTGCCGGCATCACCTGCAACAAGAACGGCGTCCCCTTCGATCCGCTGCCAGCGATGCAGACTTCGGGCATCCGCGTCGGCTCGCCCGCAGGCACCACGCGAGGCTTCGGCCCGGTCGAGTTCGCCAGCATCGGCGATATGATCGCCGACGTGCTCGATGGTCTGGCGGCGCACGGGGAGGATGGCAATACGGCGGTAGAAGCAGCGGTGAACGTGCGGGTGCGCGCGCTATGTGCACGGTTTCCGATTTACTGACCTCGTGGTTTAATCACGCGATCGTGGTCCGATCCGATCCGATCCTGCCCTGTGCGGTTTTACGCTGCGAGGGCTTCTGCTTTCGCGGCCAGCTCCAGCCAGCGTTCCTCGGCGTGCACGAGTTCGGAGCGCGCATTGTCGAGCGCGCGGGTTGCTGCATCGAAACCGGCGGGATCGCGCACATACAGGCCCGCGTCCGCGAGCCGGGCCTCCGACGCCGCGATGCTGCGCTCCAGCGTCGCGATCCGCCCGGGCGCGAGATCGAGTTCGCGCTGTTCCTTGTAGGTAAGCTTGATCTGCACCGCCGCGCGCGCCGGGGGAGGGGGCGCGCTCTTCGCCGCCGCCCCGCTGCGTGCGGCCGCCACCCCGCGCCGCTGCGCCTCCCAGTCCGAGAAGCCACCCGCGACCACATCCACCCGCCCCGATCCGTCAAGGCCCAGCACCATCGTCACCGCGCGATCGAGGAAGTCGCGGTCGTGGCTCACCAGCAGCACGGTGCCCTCATAATCTGCGATCACCTCCTGCAAGAGATCGAGCGTTTCCAGATCGAGGTCGTTGGTCGGCTCGTCGAGCACGAGCAGGTTGGATTCGCGCGCGAATTCTCGCGCGAGCAGGATGCGGCTGCGCTCCCCGCCGCTCAGCGTGCCGATGCGCGCCTCGGCGATTTCGGGGCCAAAGAGATAGTCTTTGAGATAGCCCGCGATATGCTTGCGGATGCCGCGCACCTCGATCCAGTCGCTCCCTTCGGAAAGCACGTCGCGCACGCGCTTTGCGGGATCGAGCAGTTTGCGCTGCTGATCCACCAGGATGCCCGTCAACGTCTTCGCCTGCCGGATGCGTCCTTCGTCCGGCTGCATCTCGCCGGTCAACAACTTCAGCAGCGTGGTCTTGCCAGCGCCGTTCGGCCCGACGATCCCGATCCGGTCGCCGCGCTGCACTTTCAATGTCAGATCGCGGATCACGGTGCGGTCGCCAAAACGCTTGGTCACATGCTCGGCGTCGATCACGATCTTCGTCTTCGCGTCGTCGCTCGCCAGCCCCAGCTTGGCCACGCCGGCCTCGCCCAGCATCGCCTTGCGCTGCGCGCGCATCTCGTTCAGCTTTTCGAGCCGCCCCTGGTTGCGCCGTCGCCGCCCGGTCACCCCGCGTTCGAGCCAGTGGAGTTCGAGGCGAAGTTTGCTGTCGAGCTTTTCGGCGGCGCGGATATCCTCCTCGCGCGCGCGGTCCGCCCACGCCTCGAAACCGCCGAAGCCAACTTCGGCGCGGCGCAGGCGGCCCTGATCGAGCCACAGCGACGTTCTGGTGAGCCGCGCGAGGAAGGTGCGATCGTGGCTGATCGCGACGAAGGCGCCGGTATAGCGGCCGAGCCAGTTTTCGAGCCACTCGATCGCGGCGACGTCGAGATGGTTGGTTGGCTCGTCGAGCAGCAGCACGTCGGGCTCCATCGCGAGCGCGCGCGCGATCGCCGCGCGGCGCCGTTCGCCGCCGCTGGCGGTGGCGCAGCCACGCGACAGGTCCACGCCGAGCTGGTCAGCGACCGCGTCCACCTCGTGCGCGGCCAGCCCGCCCGACAGCGCATAATCGCGCAAGGTGTCGAACCCGCTCAGGCTCGGCTCCTGCTCCAGCCACACCACGCGCACGCCGGGCTGTACGCTGCGCCGCCCTTTGTCCGGCTCCAGCGAACCCGCGATCACACGCAGCAATGTCGTCTTGCCCGCGCCGTTGCGCCCGATCAGCGCCAGCCGGTCGCGCGGCCCGATCGACAGATCGACATTGTCGAACAGCAGGCGGCCCCCCTGGAGCACGCTCACCCCTTCGAGGCCCAGCACGGGTGCGGCGCTCATTTGCTTACAAAATCCACATTCAGAGGCTATTCACGGCCTTGCATCTATGTCCGCCACCATGGTTCGCCCAGCCCTGTTCGCGCTTGTTGTGGCGCTGGCGGCCGTGCCCGCATCGGCTTCCGCACAGAACTGGCACGATCAGCGCACGCCGTTCGACGGGCGCGAGATGCCCGTGGATGGCGGCGGCGTCCAGCCCTTTCCCCGGCTGGTCAACGCCGCGCGCGCTGCGGCGGGCGGCGGCACCTATATCGGCAGCGATTTCGATGCCGGCAGCGCGACCTATCGCTTTAAATTCATCAACAACGGCCGGGTCACCTGGGTAGACGTCGATGGACGTTCCGGGCAAGTGCTCGACGTGGAAGGACGCTGATGCGTGTATTGATCGCCGAAGACGAACCCCGCTTGGCCAAACAGCTCCGCGCGACGCTGGAAGGTGCGGGCTATGCCGTGGACAGCGCGGCCGATGGCGAGGACGCGCATTATCTGGGCCAGACCGAAAATTACGATGCAGTGATCCTCGATCTCGGCCTGCCCGAGATGGATGGGCTCACCGTGCTCGATCGCTGGCGCAAGGAGGGGCGTGCCATGCCCGTCCTCGTGCTGACCGCGCGCGATACGTGGTCCGACAAGGTGTCGGGCCTCGATGCGGGTGCGGACGATTATATGGCCAAGCCCTTCCAGACCGAAGAGCTGGTCGCCCGGCTGCGCGCGTTGATCCGGCGCGCGGCGGGCAATGCGTCCTCCGAACTCTTCGCCGGGAGCGTCCGGCTGGACGGCCGGTCGGGCCGGGTGACGAAGGATGGCGAGGCGGTGAAGCTGACGGCGCAGGAATATAAGCTGCTGAGCTACCTCATGCACCACAAGGGCAAGGTGGTGAGCCGCACCGAACTGATCGAGCATATCTACGATCAGGATTTCGACCGCGATTCGAACACGATCGAGGTATTCATCACGCGCATCCGCAAGAAGCTGGGCGCGGAGATCATCACCACGATCCGCGGGCTGGGGTATAGTCTGGACGACATGGGTACGAGTACCGGCGCGGTCGCGGGCGCGGCCGCCTGATCGCATCTGCCCACGGACGCGCTAGGGTGGGCGCGTGACACCAACTGCTGCCCCGCCCCGGCCGCCCGCCTCGCTTTCGCGCCGGATTCTGCTGGTGTCGGCGCTGTGGATCGGCCTGCTGCTCGGCATCGGCGGTTTTGCGCTCGATCGGGCGGTGGGTGCGCTGCTGCGCGGCACCTTCGACGAGCAACTTGGATCGACACTGAACTCGATGCTTGCGTCCGCCGAAGTTGGCCCGGACGGCGAGGTGCGTTTCGGCCGCGCGCTTGCCGACCAGCGCTTCTTCGAGCCCTATTCGGGCCTTTATTGGCAGGTGGTAACAACCGGCCAGCCGCCGTTCCGCTCGCGCTCGCTATGGGACCGGCGGCTGGGCATCGGCGCACGCACCCCCGCGCTCGAACCCCGCGCCTACACCTATGCCGCCGAAGGGTTCGCAGGCGACCCGGTGCGCGTGGTGGAGCGCGATGCCGTGCTGCCCGCGTCCGCCACCATCTTCCGCTTCCAGGTGGCACAGACCACCCGCTCGCTCGACGATCAGGTTCACCGGCTGCGGCGCACGCTGTATCTGTCGCTGGGCGTGCTCGGCGCGGGGCTGTTTGCGCTCGCCATCGTGCAGACGACCTATGGATTGAAACCGTTGCGGGGTGTCCGCCGCGCGATCGCAGCGATCCGTTCGGGCGAGGCCAAGCGCGTGCCCGAAGCCTTCCCGCCCGAAGTGCTGCCGCTCGTGACCGAACTGAATGCGCTTCTCGATCACGCCGAGGAACAGGCCGAGGAGGCGCGCCGTCACGCGGGCAACCTCGCGCACGCGCTGAAAACGCCGATGAGCGTGCTGCTGAACGAGGCGCGCGGCGGCGCGGCCGATCTGCCGCTTAGTGTCGAGGCGCAGCTCGCCACGATGCGCCGCCATGTCGATCACCATCTCGCGCGCGCGCGGGCGCTGGGGCGCCGCTCGGCATCATCGGCGCGCGCCGAGGTGTGGCATGCGCTCGAAGGCGTGGCGCGCGCGGTCGAGCGAATGCACGCGGACCGCGACGCGGTGATCGATCTGGCGGGCGATCACGCGCTGGTGTTCCGCGGCGAGCGGCAGGACCTGGAGGAGATGCTGGGCAATCTGCTCGACAACGCGGTCAAATATGGCGGCGGCCGCGTGTTCGTCACCGTCTCGGCCGAACCCGGGCCGGTTGTAAAGCTCGCGATCGAGGACGATGGCGCGGGTATTCCCGAAGCGCGACGCGAAGAGTTGTTCGCGCGCGGCGCGCGGCTCGATACCGGGCAGCCGGGCACGGGGCTGGGGCTATCGATCGTGCGCGATGTGGCGGAGATCTATGGCGGGTCGGTGGAGATGGGCGAGAGCGAGGACTTGGGCGGCCTGATGGTGACGCTGCGGCTGCCGGGAGCGGGATAAGCCGATTCAACTAGCCCTTGCGCGTCAGCGTCGCGCACAGCGCGGGCGGGTTCGCCAGAGCGCAGAAATCGGGATGGTGGCCCGAGCGACGCCAATAGTCGGTGAGGTGGAGCCGTTCGGCCACTGCCGCGAATTCGTTCGTGCGCCGCTCGGCATCCATCGGCGGCGCGTAGAGCAGGATCATCGAGTTGCGTTCGCCCTTCTGCACGGCCGCCTCGATCCGGGCGAGCGCGCGGTCGCCGCGTCCGCCGATCTGCAGCAGCGCGGTCGCGGGTCCGCGCGTAGCGCCGGGCAGGCTTTCGAACCGCTGGTCGAGCGCTTCGGCGGCGCGGCGCATCGCGGCGCCGTCGCCACGCGCCGCCGCGTCGGCAAGTGCGGCGCGCACGGGGCGCAGCGGATCGTCGTCCGCACCTGCCAGCGTCTTTGCCAGCGCATAATCTTTCGCCCACATCGCCACTTCGAAGCGATCGACATCGACGGGCAGCCTCGGATCCTGCTCGCCTGCGGCCTTCAGCCCGCGCTCGGCATCGGCGAAGTCGCCGATATAGGCGTGCGCGTCCGCGACGGCCACCTGATAGCGGGCCCGCAGCGGCTCCAGCGCGGTCGCGCGCTCTAGGAGCGGGAGGGTGTCGCGCACGCGGCCGAGGTGGCTCAGCAGTTTCGCGCGGTCGTCGGCCTGGCAGGCGCAATCGCCCGGATTGGCCGCGATCCCCTTCTGGATAAGATCGTCGGCGCTGACGAAATCGCCCCGGTCGGCGGCGAGGTTGGCGAGCGCGCCCCAGCCGAACGCTTCGTTGGAATCGAGCGCGAGCGCACGCTTGGCGGCCGCCTCGATTGCAGGCGCGGCACCCGGATCGTTTTTCGCGGACAGTGCGGCGGCAAGCCCGCCCCACGCGGCGGCGAAGTTCGGGGCGAGTTCGGTCACGCGCCTCGCGTCTTCAGCACCGAAACGGACGAAGTCCTCGAATTTGCCGACCGTGTCGTCGGTGCAATATTTGCCCCAGGCGGTCAGCGCTTGCGGGCCGAGCGAGGGCCGGGCGCGCGCTGCGCGAAGCGTACAACGGACGCCAGCGGCCAACTTTGCGCCCAGCAGGCGGGCGGCGGCGCGCGCGTATCTGGTCTCGATCTCAGCGCGCGGCGTGAAGACCGCAACGCCCGAAGCGGGATCGACCAGCCGTGCGATGCCATTCAGCCCCTTGTCGTCGGCAGCGACCGCGCCCGAAAGCCGCCACGTATCCGCGCCTGCGCGCCCGTCGTCGGCACTGACCGCCACGCGCGATTCGGTGCCGAAGGCGGAAAGCGTCTCCGCGCCCAGCTGCGTTGCAAACCCCGGCGCCAGATTGGCCGTCGTGGTCTCGAACTTGCCCAGCGCCACATGCGGCTGGGTGTCCGCGGCGGTGGCGGTCGGGCGGAGCACGAAAAAGGCCGCAACGGCGGCTGCCAGCGCGCCACCGGCGGCGAACGGGAGCCAGCGGCGTGGGTGCGCGGGCGTGGCCGCGCGCGGCCCGGGAATGGTGACCGCGCCGCCCAGCGCCGCATCGAGCGCGGCCATCTCGGGCGCGTCCGCCGCCCCGCGCCAGTGCGAAAGATCGACCGTCTGATATTGCTTGAAGCCGAGCGGCGGCGGCGTCACGTCGAGCTGCACGGGCACCAATATTCCGCGATCGCGCGCCACACCCGCCTCGTCGCGCACCCAATCCGATCCGACCGACGCCGCCGACCACGCCACCAGCACGCGCTCGGCGTCCGCCAGCCGCTTCTCGATCTCGTTGGCAAACGCGCTGCCGCCCACCAGATGGCGGTCCCACCAGACTTCGTGGCCACGCGCGATCAGCGCCTGGGCCAGTGGCTCGACCCGCTCGCGGTCCGCACGCCCATAGCTAACGAAAATCCGCATCGGCACCCTCTCCCACGCACCCGTCCGTTATCACGCACCGGGCACCCGAACCAAGCCTGCCCATCCAGTGGCGCGTGCAGACCGCCTTTCCCGCGCTACGGCTCCGCCCCGACGCTCAGCCCTCAGCCGGTGCGCGGGAAAGGGGGGGCCAACACCCCGCGGCGGAACTTCGCCATTCCTCCGATCCAGCGCCCGTAATCCGCCGTCTTGTTGGCGCGATATTCCGCGACGCGCGGGTGCGGCAGGATCAGGAAGCGGCCCTCGTCCAAACCGCCAAGCGCGTCGGCGGCGACCTCGGCTGCGCTCAGGATGCCGTCCGCGTCCGCGCCGCCCATGTGATCGTGGCCGTGGATCATTGCGGTTTCGACCGCCTGCGGGCACAGCGCGGCGACGCGGATGCCATCGTCCCGATGCGTGATCGCGAGGCTTTCGGCGAATGCGAGCGCGGCCGCCTTGGTGGCGGCGTAGGGGGCGGCTCCAATGATGTTGAGCAATCCCGCCGCGCTGACGGTTTGCAGCAGCCAGCCCTCGCGCCGCGCGATCATGCCCGGCAGCACCGCGCGCGCCGCCCACACATGCGCCATCACATTGACGCGCCAGCTGCGATCCCATTCGCTGTCGGGGGCGCTGGCGGCGTTTTGTTGATCGGCGTCGCGCGCGAGGATGCCCGCGTTGGACGCCATCAGCGCGATCGGGCCGATTTCGGACTCGACCTGCCGGACGAGCGCGGTCGTCTGCGCCTCGATCCCCACATCGGCCGCGATCGCCACGCCGCCTGTGGCGCGTGCGACGGCTTCGCCTGCGGCCGCGTCCCGGTCGGACACCACCACGCGCGCGCCGCGCGCGGCAAACGCGTGCGCGAGGGCCGCGCCGATGCCGCCGCCCGCGCCGGTGACAACAACGACTTTGCCGCGCCAGTCGATCATCAATATCTCCAGCTGGTCAGATCGGCACCCTTGGGTGCGGTCGCCGCGATGCGCGCGAGGATTTTGGGTAGATACTGGAAGTTATAGTGCAGGCGCGAATAGGCGTTGGGCAATGTCGGGTCGCCGTTCCAGCAATGTTCGGCACGGTCGCCGTAAGCCACCTCGCCCCCGTAAGCAGGCTTGAGCGCCTTGAGCGTGTCCTGCGCGAAATACACCGCATCAGTCAGATAGTAGGTGTCTGCGGTGCCCACGTAGATGTGGATCTTGCCCTGCAAATCGGGCGCGAGCCTAGCCCAGTCGCGCGCGATGATGTGGCTGAGGTCGTAATGTTCGCGCCAATATGCCGCTATCGCGGGATCGATTGTGCCAGTGACCTTATCGAAGATCGGCTGCGGATAGCCGTCCGCCCCCGGCGGGCCGAAGACGGCCTGCCAGATATCATATTGCCCGCCCGAACGGCTGAGATCACCCGCGACGAGTTCCTGATAATTGGAATCGCGCTGCGTGCCGCCGATTTCGCCGAGGTAATTGCGCTGGGCAGGCCGCTCGATGCCGAGCGCATCCCCCTCCAGCCGATACGCGTTCCTGTCCTTGTAGAGGTTGACGAGCGTGTAGGCCCGAAAGTCGATCGGATCGGGGCAGGCGGCGAACGCGCCGTTGTACATGGTGGGGTAGAATACTTGCGTGGCGAGCGCTTCCCACCCGCCGGTCGAACCGCCGTAGGTGAAGCGCGCCCAGCCTTGGCCGATGCCGCGGAAGCGTTTCTCGATTTCGGGGATCAGTTCATAGTTGATCGCATCGCCATAGGGACCGAGGTTTGCCGAGTTCACCGCATAGCTATCGTCATAATAGGGGTTGGCGTGTTCGATCTCGACGACGAGAAAGCGGGGGAAATCGTTCGAAATCCATTTGCGGTAGAAGTTGTAAGCCTCCTGTTGCTGGATACGATTGTAACCCGCGAGGTGGAAGCGCTCCGAATAGTCGGGCTTGAGGCCGGCATCGGGCGGGGTGGTGCGGAAGCCGCTAATATCGTCGGGATAATGGCCGTGGAAGACCATCAACGGGTAATGCGCGCCCGGATGGCGATCGAAATCCTTGGGTAGCAGCACGTGCGCGCCCAAATAGACGTCGCGTCCCCAATATCTGGACAGCAGCGCGCTTCGGATTTTGAAGTGGCGCACGAGCGCGGTGTCCGCCTTGGGCACGATCGGCGGGATCGACTGGTCGAGCGCGATACCGAGCGATACGGGCTGACCTGCTGCGATATGCACACGCACGGGCACCGAATAGAGGTTGCCCGGTTTGCTGTTCCAGTGCTGGCCCTCGCCGCGATCCGGCGGGAGCTTGAGCGTGCGGCCGTCGGCGAGGTGGAAGGTTTCGTAGCGGTTGAGCACCGCCTGGACGAGATAATCACCGGGCGGCACCGCTGCGATCGTCCGCGCGGGCCAGCCGAACGCGGCCGGATCAAGCGTGCGCGCCGCGCCAGCGGCCCAGCCGTCGACATTCATTCCGAACATCTGCGGCGAATCGAGCAGTTCGTCGGGGCTGACATGGCTGCGCGGCTCGCGCGCGAGATCGCGCGACAGCAGCAGGATGACCCGGCCGTCCACCGGCGCGGTGATGGCGGATGGCGGCAGGGTGAAGCGGACGGCGAGCGGGTCCGCAGCCTCCGCAGCCCTGCTGACGCACGCGAGGCAAGCGAGCAGGGACAGCAGTGCGGCAATCCATCGTTTCATCGTCGTTCCACCCTCGCGCGGCATGATGCGCGGCACAGCGCAGCACGGCAAGCGTAGACTGGACTGGACGTTTGCCGGTCGGCCTAGCGGGCCTGAGCTGGCGTGCTGCGGCGATAATCGTGGCCGAGGAAATCAAGCACGGGCAGCGCCTCGAGCCCACGACGGAAATCGAACCACGCAGCGTTTTCCCAATTGGAGCCGGTGCCCCAGCGCGTCTTGCACCGCGTGGAGACCCAATCGGGAGCCCAGTAGACGGTGCCGATCCCGCCCGCATCGACTACGGTCTGCGTCAGATCGATCATGTAGCGCGCCTGACCCTCCGGGGTGGCGGGGTATGCGGGATCGAGCGAATCGGCACCGAGGAGGTTGGGAGATGCGTCCGCGCCTTCCAGCGTGAAGGGGTAGGCGGTTTCCACCACGATAACCTGCTTGGCGTACGTGGCGCGCAGGCGGGCGATCGTAGCGGCGAGGCCGGACATCGGCTCGCGCGACCATTTGCGGTAATAGCTCAGGCCGATGATGTCGTAATCGGCGACGCCTGCGGTGCGTGCGGCGGCGAACCACGGCTCGGCATTCTCGGGCTGCGCGATGTGGAGCATCGACAGGATCGGCTTGTGCTGCGCACGTGCGGCCTCGCGCACGGCGGCAAGGCCCGCGTTCAGCAACGCGGCATTGCGGGGCCAGTCGATCGTCTTGCTGGTGCCGCCCATCAGTTCGGGATTGGTCTCGTTGCCCACCTGGACCATGTCGGGCGACAGGCCGTCGGCGGCGAGGGATTGCAGCGTGCCGCGCGTGAAATCGTGCAGCGCGCGCACCTGCGCCACGGGGTCCAGCTTCGCCCAGGCAACGGGCGCAAATTGCTTGTCACCGTCGGCCCAGTCGTCCGAATAATGGAAATCGAGGAGCGTTCTCAGGTGCGCATCTTTGGCACGGCGGAGCGCGGCCTTCACATCGGCGAGATCGCTGTAGCGCGTCCAGGTGGCGTTGTTCCACAGGCGCACGCGGACGAGGTTGCCGCCCGCCGCACTCATAAGTGCGAATGGATCCACCGGCTTCCCCCGCTGCCGGTATACCGCGCCGCAATCGCGCATCTCATTGGCAAACGAGAGGTCCGCGCCGAGGGTAAGGTGCTGCGCATCCGCGCTGCTGTGCGCGCGCACCGGGATTGCCGCGAGCGCCAATGCCGAAGCGGCCGTGATCAGCGTGCTGGCGTTAATCGGGACTATCCCGGAGAAAAATGGTGGGCGCGGCAAGGATTGAACTTGCGACCCCTGCGATGTCAACACAGTGCTCTACCACTGAGCTACGCGCCCACGTTCGGCCGAATACCGCTGCCGAAGGCCGCACGCAAGCGGTTCAGGCGGGGGGGGCGGTTGCGGCTGGGAACATGCCTGCGATTTCGCCCACAAGGTCGCGCAGATGGAACGGTTTGGACATCAAGCGCGCATCCGTGGGCGCATCGCCGCGTATCAGCGCCACGGCGGCAAAGCCTGTAATGAACATGACGCGCAGATCGGGCATGATTGCGCGCGCGCGCTGTGCGAGCTCGATTCCGTCGATGCCGGGCATGACGATGTCTGTCAGCAGCAGGTCGAAGCCGCCGGCTCCTGCCAAGTCCAACGCGCTGAAACCGTCTGCGGCCTGCACGACGTTGTGGCCGGCCTGTTCGAGCGCGCGGCTGAGGAATATGCGCAGCGACTCATCGTCCTCGGTAAGCAGAATTCGGGCCATTCGGATCGCCATTGGGTTATAAGCTGTTCTGGTGGATTTGACGAGCAGTGCAACGCGCCGCTTTAGCGTGTGCGAATAAGGAATAACACGAGTTGGCGGATATACCCCCGTTTGCGGTCACGTCTGCGTTTTGCGTCACCGATTCCGCTGCGGTCGGGCCGCTCGTGTTCGCCTCGCCGCATAGCGGGCGCGATTACCCCCAAGCGCTGCTGCGCAGGACGCGGCTGCCATTGCGTTCGTTGCGCAAGGGAGAGGACCGGTATGTCGATCTGCTGATCGGCGAGGTGGACGCGCCGCGGGTACTTGCAGGGGTGGCGCGTGCGTGGATCGACCTCAACCGCGATCCGGCCGAACTCGATCCGCTGCTGTTCGATACGCTGCCGTCGGTTGTGCGTGCGAGCGACCGGGTGGCAGCGGGGCTGGGCGTGATCCCGCGCGCGTTCGCGCCCGGCCAGCCGATCTACACCGCGACGCTGCCGCTCGCCGAGGCGCACGACAGGATCGCGCAGGCGCACATGCCCTATCACGCCGCAATCGCGGGCCTGCTCGCGCGGGCGCGGGCGCGCCACGGCTATGCGGTGCTGATCGACTGCCATTCGATGCCGAGCCAGAGCGGGTGCGCGCGCGTGGTGCTGGGCGATCTGCACGGCCGCGCCGCCGCGAGCGAGATTGCGGACGCTGCTGCCGCTGCGCTGGGCGCGGTGGGCCTCCCGGTATCGCGCAACATCCCCTATGCGGGCGCGTATACGCTGGAGCGGCACGGGCGGCCCGCGGACGGCGTTCACGCGCTCCAGATCGAGATCGACCGGGCGCTGTATCTGGACAGTGAGCGGATGACGCTGCTCCCCCGGGCGGCCGCACTGACGGCGCAGCTTGCGCATTTCGCGGTCGAACTCGGCGCGGTGCTGGAGCGCGGTGCGAGCGCGCGTGCGTTTGCGGTGGCGGCGGAGTAGCGTCGGCCACGAATCGCGCGGCCGTTGCCGTGCCGATGGGGAGAAAGCTGGATGATCGCTCGTTTCTGGATTGTGGGTGCGTTGCTGCTGAGCGCGGGGGCGGCGCGCGCGGATACGCTGGTGGTGAGCGCCGACCGGATGATCGATCCGGTGGCCGGGCGCAGCGTGGACGCGCCGCAGGTGGTGGTGACCGACGGTCGGATCGTGGCGGTAGGCCATCGCGGCGATCCGGTGCCCGCAGGCGCGCGCATGCTCGCGCTGCCGGGGATGACGCTGCTGCCCGGGCTGATCGACATGCACGTTCACCTGACCAGCGTGGCTGAAATCGGCGGCTATCGCGGGCTGGACTACACGGACAGTTTCTGGACCGCGGCAGGCGTGGGCAATGCGCTCAAGACCTTGCGCGCGGGGTTCACGACGGTGCGCAACGTGGGATCGAACAATTTCGACGATGTGGGGCTGCGCCAGGCGATCGACGAAGGTTTTGTGCCCGGCCCGCGTATCGTGACCGCGACCTATGCGCTGGGCGCAACCGGCGGCCACTGCGACGAAACCGGGCTGCCGCCGCGCTTCGACCACCGCGAGGCAAGCGTGTTCAACGGCCCGGACGAAGCGCGCGCGCGCGTGCGCTTTGTCCACAAATATGGCGCGCAGGTGATTAAGATCTGCGCGACCGGCGGCGTGTTCAGCCATGCCGACACGGTCGGTGCGCAGCAGCTGACGGCCGAGGAAATCCGCGCGATCACGGACGAGGCGCACATGATGGGCCTGAAGGTCGCGGCGCACGCGCACGGCGACGCGGGCATCCGCGCAGCGATCGACAATGGTGTCGACACGATCGAACATGTGAGCCTCGCGAGCGCAGAGACGATTGCGGACGCGAAAAAACGCGGCGCGTGGTTCGACATGGATATCTACAACGACGATTACATCCTCGCTACCGGCACCTCGAACGGCACGCTGCCCGACAGTATCGCCAAGGAGCGCGAGATCGGCCGCAAGCAGCGCGAGACGTTCCGTGCTGCGGTCCGGGCCGGGGTGCCCATGATCTTCGGCACCGATGCAGGCGTATATCCGCACGGCGACAATGCGCGCCAGTTCGCCACGATGGTGGCATGGGGCATGACGCCGATGCAGGCAATCCAGGCCGCGACGGTGAACGCGGGCCGCGCGCTGGGGCGCGAGACAGACGTGGGCGCGATCGCGGTGGGCCGCTATGGCGACATGATTGCAGTCAAGGGCGATCCGCTGTCGGATGTGCGGCTGCTGCAAAGCGTGGCGGTGGTGATCAAGGGCGGCGTGGTGGAGAAGGACGCGCGGTAGGGGCGCTGAGGCGACCTCGCCCTCTTGCACCCGGCCTCGCCCCCGCACAGGTTGCGCCGCCTATGTCCACGCCCGTTCGCATTCTTTTCGCACTGATCCTCGGCCTTGGCGGCGGCGCGCTGCTCGCGCAAACCGGGGGGGCGCTGACGCCGCGCGTGGTGAGCATCGCCGAACCGCTGGGCGGCATGTGGCTCGACGGCCTGCGCATGACGATCGTGCCGCTTGTGGTATCGCTGCTGATCACCGGCATCGCATCGACCGCGAGCGCGGCACGGGCGGGGGGCGTGGCGGCGCGCGCGCTGGGCATCATCCTGGCGGTGCTGTGGACATCGTCGCTGCTCGGCTGGCTGCTTTCGGACCTGTTCTGGCAGATCTGGCCGATCCCCGCCGAAGCCGGGCGCGCGCTGCGCGACGCACTGGGCGCGCAGACGGGGCATCTGCCGCCGACACCGGGCATTGCGGACTTCCTGCGCGGCATCGTGCCCGAGAACCCGCTGCGCGCCGCCGTGGAGGATCAGATGCTGCCGCTGATCCTGTTCAGTGGCGTGTTCGGCTTTGCGATCACGCGCCTGCCCGAAGAGCCGCGCGCGCTGCTGAGCCGCTTTTTCGCAGCGATTGCGGACGCGATGATCGTGGTGATCGGCTGGGTGATCTGGCTGGCCCCGATAGGCGTGTTCGCACTGGCGCTCGCGGTGGGGGCGAAGGCGGGCCTTGCCGCGGCGGGTGCGCTCGGCCATTATGTGCTTTCGCTGAGCGCGATCGGGATCGCCATTGCGCTGCTCGGCTATCCGTTCGCGGTTCTGCTGGGGCGCGTGCCGCTGGGCCGGTTCGCGCGCTCGCTGCTCCCCGTGCAGGCAGTGGCGATCTCCACGCAATCCTCGCTCGCGTGCCTGCCGGTGATGCTGCGCGCTTCGGGGCAGCTCGGCGTCGCGCCCGAGACAGCGGGGATCGTGCTGCCGCTGGAGATCGCGCTCTTCCGCGCGACCGGGCCTGCGATGAACCTGGGCGTGGCGCTGTACGTGGCACACTGGTTCGGCATCCATCTTGGCCCCGCGCAGATCGCGACCGGGATTGCAGCCGGGGCGATCACCACGATGGGCGCGGTGAGTTTGCCGGGGCAGGTGAGCTTCGTCAGTTCGATCGCGCCGATTGCGCTGGCGATCGGGGTGCCACTCGAACCCCTGCTGGTGCTGGTGGCGGTGGAAACCATCCCAGACATTTTTCGCACGTTGGGCAATGTGGTGCTGGACGTGGCGGTGACCCGCGTGGTGGCGCGGATCACGGGGAACGTTGTTCCGGAGCCGCTGGTTCAGCCTGCCGGAGGTGCCCGATGACACACGATCCCGATCCCCGCCCGATTGCGCACGAGCCGGTGCCCGTAACGGGCGCGCACACCCCCGCGCTCGATGCAGAAACGCACGCCGGACTGGCCGATAACCCCGGCTGCGAGGACGCCAAGCTGGACATCGGCGTTGACGAGACGTTTCCCGCCTCCGATCCCGTAAGCCAGACTCAGCCCCGCAAGGGCAGCGAGCCGGTGAAGAGCAGCGGCTACAAAGAATAATATTTGCCCGAAGGGGGACGCGATGCCTGCGATCAAGCTCACCACCAAACGCGTGCAGAAACCCTGGGGCCGCACCGATCTCGGGCCCTGGTTTCCCGATGCGACGCCGCAAGAGGGCAAGATCGGCGAAATCTGGTTCGAGGCCCCGGACGATCCTGCGTTGCTGGTGAAGTTCCTGTTTACCAGTGAGAAACTGAGCGTGCAGGTCCACCCCGATGATGCCGCCGCCCGCGCCGCCGGCCACGAGCGCGGTAAGGACGAGGCGTGGCTGGTGCTGGGCGTCGAGCCGGGCTCTACGATGGGCGTAGGCCTGACGCACGAGGTGACCCGCGACGAACTCCGGGCGGCGGCGCTCGATGGCTCCATCGAGACACTGATCGACTGGCGGCCGGTGCACGCCGACGATGTGTTCTATTCGCCCGCAGGCACGGTCCACGCGATCGGTGCGGGGGTGACGGTGGTCGAGGTCCAGCAGAATGTGGACCTGACCTACCGGCTCTACGATTATGGCAGCGCGCGCGAACTGCATCTCGATGCAGGTATCGCGGTGTCGGACCCCGAGCCTTTCACCCGCACCGAGCAGCCGCGCGATCTTGGCAGCGGGCGCACGGTGGTCGCCGATGGTCCCAGGTTCGTCATGGAGCGCTGGCGCGGCGAGGGCACGTCCACCACCGATGCCGCCCGGACATGGGTTACGCTCGCGCGCGGATCGGCCACGATCGATGGCGCGCAGGCGGGCGCGGGGGAGACCTGGATCGCACAGGCGGGCACAGTGATCGTACGCGAGGACGATGCGGATATCGTGGCGGCTGTGGCGAAGTAAATCCGGGGACAGCTTACCTGTTTCGCCGGGGCCGCTTGCCCGGCGGCAACCGTGCTGCAGCCAAATAGGTCAGCTGTTCCCGGAATTTCCGATGGCGCGAGTGACGGGGCTCGAACCCGCGACCTCCGGCGTGACAGGCCGGCACTCTAACCAACTGAGCTACACCCGCCGATCGGAAGCGCGGGTGCTATGCGCCGGATCCCCGGCTGTCAAGAACGGCGGCTGTCAAGAACGGCGGCTGTCAAGAACGGCGGCGCAGCAGCGACAGCGCGAAGGTAAAGACCGCGAGCGCGGCAAGCAGCGCGGCAAGGGTGCGCGCGATGCCGCTCGACTGGCCCGCGACGCCACTGAAGCCGAGGACGGCGGGGGGTAGCGCCAGAGCCGCTAGATAGAGTGCCCAGTTACGCATCGATCGGAGTCTCGGGTTGCGGCGCGGGGCGCGCGGTCGGCGGATCGTTACCTGCAAGCGTCCCCTCGCCGAAGAGGAAGCCGAGCACATCGGGCGTGCCCGCATGATCGAGCATCACCTTGCCCATGATCAGCAGCGGCACCGAGATCAGCGCGCCGAGCACGCCCCACACCCAGCCCCAGAAGCTGAGCGACAGCAGGATCGCGAGCGGGCTGATCGTGAGGCGTTTACCGATAATCGAGGGGGTGATGAAATTGGCCTCGGTGAGATGAAAACCGAGGAAGATGAGCGCGGGCCACAGTGCGTTGACCGGCGCGGCGAAGGTGACCAGCCCGCCGACCAGCAGCAGCACCGCCACGCCGAGCGGCCCTACATAAGGGAAAAAGTTGAACAGCGCTGCAAGCCCGCCCCACATCAATGGCGTCGGCAGGCCGAACCCCCACGCCACCAGTGCAAGCGCGGCGCCCAGCCCGACGTTCACGATGGTTATCGTGAAAAAATAGGAAGCGGTATTGCGCACCACATCGCGCAGCAACCGCGATACGCCGAGCATGCGGCGCGTGTGCTCGTGCGTGGCATGACTGCGCACCGAAGCGTAAGTGTTTAGGAAAAAGAAGGCCAGCAGCAGCGTGAACAGCGTCTGGATCATCGCGAGCGGGGCCGAACTGACGAAGCCGAGCACGAAGCCCGGCACCTGATTTGCCAGCCCCGAGACGCCGCCCCTGATCCCGAGCAGATGGTTCACCTGATCGAGCGCGTGCTGCACCATTGTATATGTCTTGAGCAGCGGTTTCAGGTTTGCACGGATCTGCTGAAGCCGCGTGGGCAGCAACTGGATAAACGCGAGCGCGGGAATGACGATCGAGGTCAGCACCACGAACGCGACCGCAATGAACGCGAGGATGGCGGCGAGCGCAGCCGCCATCGCCGGCACGCCGCGCCGCATCAGCCATGACAGCGCGGGGACGAGGATGATCGAGACGACGATCGCAGTGACGACCGGAATGAGGAAGCTCGCTGCGCCTGCTAGCGCGAACGGCGCGCCAAGCAGCAGCCCCATGCCGCACAGCAGCACGAGCGCGGACAGCAGCCGGTCGCGCCGGTGATTGCCGATGCCGGTATCGTGGACGAGTTCGGTCATCGCCTCTGCCGCTTGCAGCGCGGCGGCGCTGGGTTGAGCGGGCGCGGGGGGGCTGAAGGTGAAGATCGGCACGCGCGTCTCCTACGCCGTGCGCCCCGGAGCGGGAAGCGCTGGATCGGGTTCGTCGTCTTCGGCGTAGCGGCGTGCAAGCGCAGCACACGCCATCAGTTGCACTTGGTGATACAGCATCAGCGGCAGGATAACCGCCCCCGCAAGCGCGGGGCCGAACAGCACGCCCGCGATCGGCGCGCCGGTGGCGAGCGATTTCTTCGAACCGCAAAAGACGATCGCGATCCGGTCCGCCCGGCCGAACGGCTTCAGGTGCCCCAGGCGCGCGGTCGCCCACAGCGCGATGCCGAGGATCGCGCAATCGATCGCTGCGAGCCGCGCGAGCGTGAGCGGGCTGACGCCGCGCCACAGCCCGGCGACCACTGCGGCGCTGAACGCAGCATAGACGATCAGCAGGATCGAGCCGCGATCCGCGAGCCGCAGCACCGCAGCGTTGCGCACCGCCCACGCCCCCAGCCATGGCCGCAGCGCCTGGCCTGCGATGGCAGGCAGCAGCACCTGCGCGCCGATGGCGAGCGCTTTGTCCGCACCCAGCCCCGCGCCCGCGACATGCAGAACCAGCGCGGCGAGCAGTGGCGTCAGGACCACGCCCGCAAGGTTGGACAAGGTCGCCGCACAGATCGCAGCGGGCACATTGCCGTGCGCGATCGCGGTGAACGCGATCGAGGATTGCACCGTGGACGGCACGAGACACAGGAACAGCACGCCGGTCCACAGCGAAGGGGGCAGCGCGTGCGGAAACCCCCAGCGCAGCGCTAGGCCGAGCAGCGGGAAAGCCACAAAGGTGACAAGCACCACCGCCAGATGCAGGCGCCAGTTGGTCGCGCCCGCGATCATTGCCTCGCGGCTCAGCCGCAGCCCGTGCAGGAACAGCACGAGCGCGACCGCCGCAACGGTCAGCACCGGCAGCGCGGCGGCAAATGCACCCCGCGCGGGTAGCAGGCTGGCGACAAGCACCGCGCCCACCAGCGCCCACGGATAAAGATCGCGCTGCACGGGTTTCAGGGATTGCGCTCCATATGCTCGACGATCTCGTCGAAGAAGCGTTCGAGGTTGTTGAGCACGTTCAGCTTGAACTCGTAATTCACGTCAGGACTGGCGGATTCGATGATCCGCGATTCGTCGACCTTCTCCGAATAGACCGCCGCCATGCCCTTCACATAGTCGGGCGTGAGCTCGATATGGCCAAGTTCGTCGAGGATGCGGAGCTGGATGATCATCAACTGGCGCACGAGCATTTCGAGTGCGGTGATCCGGCTGACTGTGACGACGGGATCGAGCGTGACTTCGGGAGGTGTATCGCTCATCGGGGAGGGGCTTACCTGCTGCGCTGGCCGTGTATGACGGGCGGCGCTGCCCATTGCGAGTGCAAAGGCGGGAGGGACGATGATCGAAGCCCATGCCGCAATCGAACGCTGGCCGACCGCGCAGCCGTTCACGATCGCGCGCGGCACCAAGCATTTCGTCGATACGGTGCTCGTGACCGTGCGCGCGGGCGAGACCGAAGGGCGCGGCGAGGGCACGCCGGTCTATTATCGCGATCAGACCGCGGCGGGGGCGGTGGCGATGATCGAAGCGTTGGGCGACGTGCGGATCGACCGGACTGCGATCCAGACGCTGCTACCGCCCGGCGCGGCGCGCAACGCGCTCGATTGCGCGCTGTGGGACCTCGAGGCCAAAAGCGAACGCGCGTCGGTATGGGCGATCGCGGGACTGCATCCGCCGTCGCCGGTTACGACCGCGCTGACGCTCAGCCTCGGCGATCCGGGCACGATGGAGATGGCGGCACGCGCGGCGGCGGCACGGCCGCTCCTCAAGCTTAAGCTGGGCGGCGATGGCGGCGACCGCGACCGGGTGGCGGCGGTGCGGCGGGGTGCGCCCGCCGCACGGCTGATCGTGGATGCGAACGAGGCGTGGGGCGGGCTCGATATCGAGGCCGAGGCGGCGGCGCTGGCGCTGCTTGGGGTGGAACTGATCGAGCAGCCCGTGCCTGCGGGCGAGGAGGCGCGGCTCGACGGGGTGCGCGCGCGCGTGCCGTTCGCCGCCGACGAAAGCTGCCAGACGCGCGCCGATCTGGACCGCTGCGCCGGGCGCTTCGAGGCGATCAACATCAAGCTCGACAAGGCGGGCGGGCTGACCGAGGCGCTGGCGCTGCGCACCGAGGCGCGCGCGCGCGGGTTCGACGTGATGGTTGGCTGCATGCTTTGCACCAGCCTTGCGGTCGCGCCCGCGCTGCTCGTGGCGCAAGGGTGCCGCTGGGTGGACCTCGACGGGCCGCTGCTGCTGGCGCGCGACCGCACGGACGGCTTGCGCTTCGACGCGGACGGGCGGGTGTGGCCGGGCACCGGGGTGCTGTGGGGTTAACGCGATTGCGGGGACTTTCGCGGCGCATCGCGGACCAGTCGTTCCAGATGCGCATGCAACTGCGCGGTGTGCTGCGCCCAGCCGAAGCGCATGGCGGCGGCGCGCGTTTCGGCCTGCGCGGGCGGGGATGCGAGGAGATCGGCGATGGCCCGCGAAAATGCGTCGGGTGTGCGCGCGGCGAGATGCCCGGCGGCGGGCCGATCGACCACTTCGGCGGCACCGCCAACGGGGGTGATGACGACCGGGGTGCCGCAGGCGAGCGCCTCGACCCAGACGTTCGCCAGCCCCTCGCGTTCGCTCGCAAGCGCCATAACGTCGGCGGACGCGAGCAACTGCGCGACCTCGGTATGGGGTAGCGGGCCGGTCAGGCGAATGCGGTCCTGCGCACCCAGCGTGGCGATCAGCGCCTCGAGTGCGGCGTGCTCCGGCCCTTGGCCGACGATGCGCAGGTGGACGCCGGGCAGCGCGGCGACCGCGCGGATCGCGATATCATGGCCTTTCAGAGGAATGAGGTTGCCGACGGAAACGATCAGCGGCGCGGGCAGCCCTAGAGCGGTGCGCGTGGCGCTGCGGTCTACCGGTCGGAAGCTGTCCAGATCGACGCCGGTGTAGTGGCCGGCGATCCTGTCCGCCGGCATGCCGAGCGCGATCATGTCCGCCTTCAGCGCATGACTCACCGAGAGCAGCCCGGCTGCAGTATCGGCCGCGCGCAGCATGGCGGTGCGCGCGGCCGGGCGTGCACCCCACAAGTGGATGTCCGATCCGCGCGCCTTGATCGAGACGGGAATGCCCAGGCGCGTGCCGAGCATCGCGGCGGCGGGGCCATCGGGGAAGAAAAACTCGGCGTGGATCACGTCTGCGCCATGCACGAACGGAGCGGCGGCGCGCGCGATCAGCGCGGGGTTGATGCGCCAGCCCACGCCCGGCAGCAGCGGAAAGCGCGGCCGATGGACCGTGAGGCCCTTCCAGTCTTCGGCGAGCGGTAACCGGTCGGCTGCACGATAGCCGGGGTGGAGCGCGAGCGGCCATGGGGGCACGCCGTTGGGCGCGATCACGGTCACCGCCACGTCGGGCACCGCTGCGAGCCGGAGCAGCGAGCGTTCGACGAAACCCGCGAACCCCGGCCGCACCGCGCTGGGGAAAAGGGTGGTCAGGGCGAGCACGCGCAGCATCGCGCCCGGCCATAGCAACCGGGCGCGCGGCGGGACAGCTTGGCGTAATGTTGGCGACGGCTTAGTGGGGCGCATGATCGCAAAACGCCGTCCCGCCGTCGCCGCCCTGCTCGCTGCCGTTCTTGCTGTCGGGGTGACCGGCTGCGCGGGGGGCAACAAGCGTCCCAAGGCGGACACGCGCTATGTCGCGCGCGACGTGGAGACGCTCTACGCCAATGCGCGCTCGCTGCTCGACAAAAAGCTGTACAAAGAAGCGGCGGGTGCGTTCGACGAGGTCGAGCGGCAGCACCCCTATTCGGTCTGGGCGCGTCGCGCCGAGCTGATGAGCGCGTTCAGCTACTGGGCGGCGCGTGAATATTCGCAGTCAATCCTCGCCTCGCAGCGCTTCCTCGCCTTGCACCCTGGCTACAAGGACGCGCCCTACGCTTATTATCTAGTGGCGATCTGCTATTACGAACAGATCAACGATGTGGAGCACGACCAGAAGACGAGCACGCAGGCGCTCGATTCGCTGACCGAACTGGTGCGCCGCTATCCGCAGTCGCCCTATGCCGCTGACGCGCGCCTCAAGATCGATCTGGTGCAGGACCATCTTGCGGGCAAGGAGATGGAGATCGGTCGCTTCTATCAGGGCCGCAAGCAGTGGCTTTCCAGCGTCGGCCGCTTCCGCAACGTGGTGGACAATTACAGTTCGACGAGCCACGCGCCCGAAGCGCTCGAGCGGCTGGTGGAAAGCTATCTCGCGCTCGGCCTGCCGGAGGAAGCAAAGAAGGCGGGCGCGGTGCTGAACTATAATTATCCGGGATCGGTCTGGTATGGCCGCGCCTACACCTTGCTGAACCGGCACCGCGCCGCGTAAACCCCGGCACCATGCTGACGTCGCTCACCGTCCGCGACGTCGTGCTGATCGAGGCGCTGGACCTCGAGTTCGGCCCCGGCCTGCTCGCGCTGACCGGCGAGACGGGCGCGGGCAAATCGATCCTGCTCGATGCGCTGGGGC
>Ga0123337_10001987_pt1 | contig 24370 bp, 24 predicted proteins | sample frozenSSSSmetaG_FD_89792 | JGI IMG/M metagenome (GOLD analysis project Ga0123337, IMG submission 89792) | Glacier valley bacterial and archeal communities from Borup Fiord, Nunavut, Canada, to study Microbial Dark Matter (Phase II) -... | ecosystem: Environmental > Aquatic > Freshwater > Ice >...
ATTCCCGTCGTGGAGTGCGCCTGTTTTGAGGGCCAGGCACTGGTTGCCCACCACGCCGGGCTGAACGAAGCAGCCGAGCACCATCGTGTGGCGGCGGTCGTTGGTGCCGGCTGGGATCCGGGCGTTCTGCCGCTGCTGCGCAGCGCCATCGAGATGCTGATTCCCCAGGGACACACCGTTTTTCATCGCCACCCCGGACTGCACCTGCACCACAGCGCGGCCGTGACGGGAATTCGTGGCGTCAAGGGTGCACTGACCGGAGGATACCGGGGTGACAACGGCGTGTCGCAGCAGTACGTGTATGTTGAGCTTGAGCCTGGCGTCGAACTGGTGCAGGTGCAGGCGGCGATCGCAGCCGACCTGCTGTTTGCCGGTGAAGTCACGCAGGTGTTTCAGGTGGCTGATCTTTCCGCGCTGGAGGACGAGGACGGGCAAGGTGTCGTGCTGGAGCGCCGTGGCCATGCCGCCCAGGGTCCGCACCAGAGCTTGCTGCTCGAAGCGCGCTTTGACTCCACCGCGTTCTCGGCGCGTGTCATGCTTGATGCCGCGCGCAAGCTTCCCGGCTTGCGCCGGGGCGCGCATCGTTACGCCTTGGGGCTCTGACAACCCTGCCCAGTGAGGCAGGTCCCATCCTGCTGCGAGCCGGTGAATGCGCTTCAGGTTCAGCCGTAAGCCTGCACTACCCGGTACGCCCCGGGGGGTATCGCCTGTGACTCCACCAGTGCATAGCCCCTGACGGGCCAAAGCAGGGGTACGTCCTTCGGTGCTGGCAAGGGGGGCGTGTACCGACGCGCCAGTGTGAGGTGTGGTCGAAACGGGCGCTCGTCCACGGGTAGGCCCAAGCCTTGCAGCGCCTCGCCCAGCGCTGCGTGCAATTGGGTTAGCGGTGGCGCAGCCGTGTCGGGTACCGCCACGCGCAGACCATGCGGCCATTGTTCGCAGTGGCTAAAGCTGAGTTCGAACGGTTGAAAAGGAACGCGCAGCGCCGCCATCAGCATGGGCACCTGCTGCAGCGGCACACCACCCAAAAAATGCAGTGTGAGGTGCACCCTTTGCGGCGTCACCACACCGGCACGCGGGTCAGTGGTGCAGACGCCGCACTGCGCGTGCAGGGCGTTGGCGAAGGCAGCCCCCGGCCATAGGGCGATGAACAGGCGAGTGGTTTCGCCGTGGTCATCGTTGCCTTGTTCGGTTTGATTCGCTGGTGTGCCGATAGCCATGAAAAAGCCGGTATTCGAGTGTGCCGATAGCGTCTTTATGGCACCTTGATTTTTCTCAAGACGAGCGATGTGGCTTTGGCCGCATGAGCGACCGCAAACCCTGCTGAAGCTGGTTTCCCGATCCAACCCTGAACCGATTGATCTTGCGCAAGCCCGGGTGCAAACGAGCAGGTTCAATCCATGCAGGGAAGCGCAGCGCCATGCGGGCACACCAGATGGACGGGCATGAAGCGCATGCACACCATGAAGGATGCCGCATGCTTTTTCCCATGCAGAATATTGTCGACACGTTGCAGGCTCGTACCGGTGTGCCGTTTGCCATCGGGCTGCCCGACGGCAGCCACTACCGCGCCGGCCCGGGCGAGCCGGCGTTTACGCTCATGTTCCGCTCTGACGCCGCGCTGATGCAGGTCTTCACGCGTGGGCACATCGGCCTGCTGGAGTCGTACTTCGACCAGAGCGTTGACGTCGAAGGCGATTTCGGCGCGGCGCTGGCGGCCGGAATGCTCAGTGGCCTCGATACGCACGGCAAGACCCTGAACAACGTCGAGAACGGCATTCACGAACTGCGTTATTCAAACGACAGCATGGCGCAAGCCAAAGCCAATGCCCGTGCGCACTATGGCTTGGGGGAGTCGTTTTATCGCCTGTGGCTCGACGAGCCGCTGATGATGTACACCTGCGGCTACTGGCCCGACGGCACGCAAACGCTGGAGCAGGCGCAGCAGCGCAAGATCGACCATGTCTGCCGCAAGATCCAGCTCGCGCGCGGCGAGCGCTTTGTTGACATTGGCTGCGGCTTTGGCGGTTTTCTGTTCCGGGCCTGGGAGACGCTTGGCGCAATCGGTACCGGCCTCAACACCACGACCGAGCAGGTGGACTGGTTGCGCGGCGAAATAGTGCGCCGGGGTCTGGGCGGCATGCTTGCGGTGCGTGAGGCCGATTTCCGCGCGGCCGATGTCCCCTACGACAAGGTGGTTTCGATCGGGGTGCTTGAACATGCCGGGCGTGACCAGCTGGCTGCGGTGGTGCAGGCGCATGCCAACCTGCTCAAGCCCGGCGGGCTGGGCATGCTGCATTTCATTGGCCATGTCGGACCGCGCGAGACCGACCTGTTCATCCGCAAGCACGTCTTTCCGGGTGGCTGGATTCCCGGCTTGTCCGAGGTGATCGTAGAGATGGAGCGTTGCGGGCTGGAGGTGCTTGACATCGAGAACCTGCGGCGCCACTACGCCTTGACACTGGACGAGTGGACGCGGCGGTTTGAGCAGCAATGGGCGGCCATTCAGGCCCTCAACCCGCAGCGCTTTGATGAACGCTTTCACCGGGTATGGCGAACCTACCTGGTGGGCTGCGCCGAGATGTTCAGGTCCCCTGCCGGTTACACCCATTTATTCCAGATCGTCTTCAGCAAAGGCAATGTGACCCGAACCAGCTACCCGATGAGCCGGGCGCACCTGTATGACGACTGATGGCTTGGCCCATGCCCAGCGCCTGGCCGAACTGGTCGCTGCCATGCGCGCTGGGGCAGAAGGCCGCGCGGCACCGCTCGGTCTGGGCAAGCGTAGTTCCAATTTGTTTCGCGACCGCCAGGAGGGAGACAAGCACCGGCTGGACCTGAGCGGCTTTTGCCATGTGCTGGACATCGACACTGCCGCCGGCTGGGTTGATGTGGAAGGCTTGACGACTTATGAGCAGCTGGTCACGCAAACGCTGCCGCACGGCGTCATGCCCGCAGTGGTGCCGCAGCTCAAAACCATCACCGTGGGCGGTGCCGCCGCTGGCGTTGGTATTGAGGCCACCTCGTTCCGTTGCGGCTTGGTTCATGACACCTTGCTGGAACTCGACGTGTTGCTGCCTGGCGGCGAGGTCGTGCATTGCACGCCGGACAACGCGCACCGCGACCTGTTTTTCGGATTTCCCAACTCTTACGGCACACTGGGCTATGCGCTGCGTCTGCGCTTGCGCACCTTGCCGGTCAAACCATTCGTCAGGGTGGAGCATTTGCCCTATGACGCGCCAGGCCATTTTTTCAGTGACCTCGCCGCGAACGGTCAGGGCAACGCTGACTTTGTCGATGGGGTGGTGTTTGGGCCGCAGCAGCAGGTTATCAACCGGGCCTGTTTCGTGGATGCCGCGCCTTGGCGCAATGACTACAGTTTTGAGCAGATTTACTACCGCTCGCTGCTGGACAAACCCGTCGACTACCTGCGCGTGCAGGACTACATCTGGCGCTGGGACACTGACTGGTTCTGGTGCTCGAAAAACCTGTACGCACAGCATCCGCTGGTGCGCCGCCTGCTCGGCAGAAACAGGCTCAATTCGCGCACCTACACCCGCGTCATGCGCTGGAACGCCCGCTGGGGCCTGACGCGCCGCGTCGCCCGATGGCGCGGCCGCTTTACTGAATCCGTCATCCAGGACGTTGACATCCCGATTGCAGTTGCGCCCGATTTTCTGGCCTTTTTGCTGCGCGAGATCGGTATCTTGCCGATCTGGATCTGCCCGGCGCGTGGGCCCACACCGGGCGCGGAGTCCACGCTGTACCCGCTGGCGCCCGACAGCCTCTATGTGAACTTCGGTTTCTGGGACGTGGTCGAAAGCGCTGTCGCCTACGAGCCGGGCCACTTCAACCGGCTGGTCGAGCGTGAAGTGATGCGCCTGGGCGGCATCAAGTCGCTCTACTCGGACTGCTTTTTTACCCCTGATGAGTTTGCGCAGGCCTATGCCATGGAGCGTTACCAGGCCCTGAAAGCCAAGTACGACCCGGCCAGGCGAATGCTCGGGCTTTACGAAAAATGTGTTTTACGCGCCTGATCCAGGCAAACGGTTGCAAGGAGGAGTAGTACGATGAAAAAAAGAACTTTTCCCTTGTCCAAGGTCTATCGCCTGCTGGAGCCCGGGCCGGTTGTGATGGTCACAACCGCCAGCAAGGGGCGGGCGAACATCATGACCATGTCGTGGCACACCATGCTCGAATTTGAGCCGCCGCTGGTGGGCTGCGTGATCAGCAGCCGGAACTACACTTTCGACATCCTGAAGGCGACCAAGGACTGTGTGATCAATATCCCGACGGTCGAGTTGGCGGAAAAGGTGGTGGCTTGCGGGAACAGCTCGGGCCGCAAGGTGGACAAGTTCGATGTTTTTGGCCTCTCGCCCGTGGCCGCGGAATGCGTCAAGGCACCCCTCATCGGCGAGTGCTACGCGAATCTTGAATGCAGGGTGGTCGATGCCAGGATGGTGGCCAAATACAACTTCTTCATTCTTGAGGTGCTCAAGGCGTGGATTGACCCGGCGCAGAAACAACCGCAGACCCTGCACCATCAGGGCAAGGGCTTGTTCATGGTCGCTGGCGAGACGATGCAGTTGCCTTCAAAAATGAAATAAGCCGCCTTTCCCGCTCCCTCATCATTACGGCGGGGCGGGTTGTACTCGCATGATCCGCCATGCGCCGTTGGTCGTGCGCGACTGGTATGAAATCAAACAGTATCGATTGACCCCGCGCACGGTCATTGTCCGGACTGTAGCGCGGCGGTGGCGGGTCGGTTTGCGCAAGAAGCGGGGCATTTCGGCCGAAGGCGCATCCCAATTGCCATCAGCATGGTTTGAAGGAAAGGTACACCATGATCGCCCAGCTTGTCCGCATCAAGGAGGAAGTGGCGCGCCAAGGCGCCGGATGCTTCAAGCTCTACCTGAAGACAGCGCTCGTCACCCGCTAGGGACTGTTCTTCTATCCCCTCAAGATCTCGATCACCTCGTCATCTTCAACCTGCGGGAAATGCCCGTAGAACTGCCCCACGGCCTGGAAGAACTCGGGTGTTTCGAGGCAAACCACCTCATCCGCCAAGTTCGCCACTTTGGCCAGCGTATCGGGCGGTGACACGGGCACCGCGCAGATCAGCAGGGCTGGTTTCCTGGCGCGCAGACCGTGCAGCGCGGAAATCATGGTTGCGCCCGTGGCCAGACCATCATCGACCACGATGACGATGCGCCCGGCCGGATTGAGCGGGGGGCGGATCGGCGTGTATTGGGCGCGGCGCTTACGGAGAGTCCTGAGTTGTTCCTGTTTCTCGGATTCGATGTAGTCCTTGCTGGCGCCAGCCGATACAGCGTAATCGGCGACGTAGGTCCAGCCGCTTTCATCGACCGAACCAATCGCGAATTCCGGCTGGTGTGGCGCGCGCAGCTTACGCACCAGCACCACATCGAATTCGCCGCGCAGCTTTTTTGCAATGATTTTCGCCATCGGCACAGCACCACGTGGGATGGCAAGAATCAGCGGATTTCTCCCTTGATAGTCCTTGAGCTTTTCGGCCAGTCGGCTGGCGGCTTCATTGCGATCACGAAACATGGCTCAAGTCCTCAGGTCGGTCTTCCAGTGATAGTGGCTGCAATACATATAGTGACCAAAGGCGCATGTGCGGACACTCTGTTTGGCTGCCATGGTAAGAAGCACTAGTCCGCGCCAATTTCACGCATGAAGCGGAGATTCACGAGAGGGCTTCAGCTTGAGGTCAGCCGAAGACCTTCTTTACAAACTCGTCCATTGCCATTCGTTTTTCATCGGCTGCTTGTTCGAGCTTTTCCGCCAGCTCAAGCTGTCCTGTAGTCGGGCCAGAACCTTCACCCGCAGCAGACTTCATAAAAGCTTGCATAACTCTAAACCGTGCTGTGTGCGACTCCTGATTGACAGCTTGCCAGTCGGCTTGCATCGCTGTCCACTTTTCACCATTTTCGATCGTAGCCATATCCGTCTCCTTTACTTGTCGCGGGTAGTATGAAATCCGGCGGCAAAATTGAGTGGTCCAATCACAGATACTCCTTATCGTCTTCGGTTACACCGACCCGAATTTCGCCAGGCAGATCGACGTCCAACTGCATCGGCCCCATGAAACGGCGAACTATCTCGGGAAACATGCCGTCAAATCGTTCGAGATGCGTAGCCAGCGGTACCGGATACAAATGAATTCATGAAAAAGATCCTTTGTGGGGGTGAGTGCCTGGCTGCGACCCTGCTGGCCCCAATGCGCTGGATCAACAAGAAAATTCAGTTTAGAAAGAATCGATCAAGCTGCCTTGAGGTTTATCAAAGAGCGTGGCAGGTCATGCATTTAATCGCTTGCTGCAAAAAAAACCGCCAATCCTTGCGAATTGACGGGTTTGGTGAAGACCCCCTAATCATGCGTTTGGCCGCTCGGTCCGTCTGAGTCAAGGGCGCAACCTTCGCCGCCCTGCGTGTGGAGTAGTTGGACAACGGACTCTGGATGGTTCAATCTGTGGTGATGCGTAATGGACCGGAGCAAGCGATCTGAACGCGGCCCCTGTCGTTGGAAATTGCCGGCTATTGGCAGCATGTTGATACCGGGGGGCGATGTCAGCGACCCCCTACCTGCTGCTCCCAATGGGCGGCAATGCGCTTGAAAGAGAACCGACGCTTTTCGTCAGTGCAGCACCATCGGGTGCGTAGCGATCTCACCCAAAAGGCAAACGTGATTAATGGTAATAAAAAATAGATTTCATACGGGTTTTCCGAAGGAATCACGCGGTCAACTGCCATTTTGGGTTGAACGGGGCTGTCGCAACAAAGTCCTGTTTTCCGGTGGCCCCGCTCTTGCGTTAGTTGCGCTTGCTCAAGTGGCGTGCGCTGCGCCTGACTAGACTGGTTGATAGGTCACGCAGGGTGTCACTTCCGGGTCCTGGAAAAAAACCGTGCGTCCATTGCAAACACATTTGATCTTTGATATCTGAAGGAAACATTATGAGAACAGACTCACAACTGAAAAAGGAAGTTCTCGCCGAGTTGGAGTGGGATCCTGCGCTCAATGCCAACCACATTGGGGTGGCGGTCAACGAAGGCGTGGTGCTGCTCTCTGGACACCTCGATACTTTTGCTGAGAAACAAGCGGCGGAAAAGGCGGTGCAACGCGTTGCTGGCGTCAAGGCCATCGCGGTGGAACTGGATGTGAAGCTGGAGCCGCGCCATCGCCGCAGCGACGCCGAAATTGCAACCGCCATTGAAACGGCCTTCAGATGGCACGCCGCCATCCCTGAAGACCGCCTTCGGGTCAAGGTGGAAAAAGGCTGGGTGACGCTCACAGGCGAAGTGGACTGGCACTACCAGCGCCACAACGCCGAGGCCGTGGTGCGGCCCATAACCGGCGTGGCTGGGCTCAGCAACAACCTCAGCGTGAGGGAGCGCGAGGCATCCGAGTTCGTGGCCAATCGCATCCACGACGCCTTGACGCGCTACGCAGAAGAGGAAACCAAAAATATCAAGGTTGTCGTGGAAGGGGGAACCGCGATCCTGCGCGGCACAGTGGGCACAGTGGCCGAGCATTCTGCCGTGCAAGCGGCGGCATGGTCTGCTCCCGGCATCTCCCGCGTGGTGAACGAGCTTCAGGTTCAGCCGTAATTTTTCACTGCGCTACTCGAATGCTTGAAGTCCATGGCAACCAGCACGGTCATGTTTATCCTGAACAAGCGTCTGGAAGACGCTTTGGTCAAGGGGGATCAGCCACGCACGGGCCAGCAATTGCAGCAGCGCCAGCGAGATGATCAAGGTGACAAGCAGGCTCGGGACCCCGCCGCAACGAGTTTGAAGCGATCATAAAAGTCATCAGCGGCCATTGCCTGAAAGCTTCTTTATAGGTTTGTGGGTAGCTGGCCGTTTGTTATCCATATTATTTCAGGTGGCGACCTTCCTAGGATGAGACAGGTTGGAAATCGGGAGTGGCGATTTAATGGTTATGAACATCGACGTATGCAATGGGGATGCCGACGGCCTGTGCGCCGTCGTGCAGTGGCGCCTGCACGAGCCGCAGGCAGCCCGTTTGGTCACAGGACTGAAGCGCGACATTGAACTGCTTGACCGTGTGCAGGCCGTCCGCGGTGACCAACTGCTGGTGTGTGATCTGTCGATGCGGCGCAACCGCCTGCCGCTACTGCGCCTGCTAGCGGCTGGCGTGTCGGTGCGCTACTTTGACCACCACGAGGCTGGCGAGATTCCGGTGCATCCGCTGCTGGATGCGCATATTGACCTGGCCAGCGACACCTGCACCAGCCTGCTGGTGGATCGCCATTTGGGCGGTGAGTTTCGGGCCTGGGCGGTGGTCGGTGCTTTCGGCGACAACCTGACCGGCGTGGCCGAACGGCTGGCGGTGGGTCTGGGCTTGACGCTTCAGGACCGCAGGCGTTTGCAGTCCTTGGGAGAGTCCATCAACTACAACGCTTATGGCAACAGTGTGCAGGATGTTCACATCGCCCCCGCGCAGTTGTACGAAAAACTGGTTCGCTACCCGGACCCAATGGATTTTCTGGCGTGCGAGGTGCTGGGCCAGGAACTTGACGCGCTACGGCAAGCCGATTTGCAAAAGGCTCAAGCCTGGTCTCCCCATCTTCAGAATGCCCAAGTTGGTGTTTACCTTTTGCCCGACGCGCCCTGGTGCCGGCGCGTATCCGGCAGCTTTGGCAATAACCTGGCGTTGGCTGAGCCGCTGCGCGCGCACGCCGTGCTGACGCCCACGGCCACAGGTGACTTGTCGGTCAGCGTGCGTGCGCCGCTGCGTTCCCCTAGCGGAGCGGCGGCGTTTTGCCGATATTTTGGTGGCGACGGTCGGGCCGGCGCAGCGGGCATAGACCATCTGCCGGCGCACCAACTGAAGCTCTTCGTCGATGCGTTTTCCAGCGCCTGTTGGGGGAGTTCCTGCAGGGCTTGCCCATAAGGGTGTTTTATGGGCCGAACCCCAACGCTGCATTCGGGGGTGGGCGACCTCAACCCGGTTCCACTGGCACGAAGGCCTGTTCGCCATGGCGCAGGATCAGCAGCTTCACGCTGTCGTGCTTTTTATCCATCACGCTCGCCGTCTGGCCCACCGATTTGACGGCCACACCGTTGATGGCCAGCAGGACTTCGCCCGGTATCAAGCCGGCGTGTGCCGCCGCGCCGCTCACACCATGGATGAGTACGCCGCCTGGCAATGCCGTCCTGGCTTGCTCGCCCTGAGTGAGGGGGCGCAGCGTGAGGCCGAGCGGCCTGGATTTTAAATCAGGGGCAGCAGGGGCAGCAGGGGCAGCAGGGGCAGCAGGGGCTGGTGTGCTGGCCGGGCTCTTCCCGCCAAGCCTGCCTGGCGGATAAATGGTGAGCGCGACTGAAGTTGCCGCCACCACCAAGCCTGCGGCGATCAGTGACAGGATCAGTTTTTTTCGTGTCATAGTCCGTCCTTCGGAAAAAAGGGCGCAAGGCCAAAGCATCCAGACTGAATGCTAGGGCGGTGCGCCGTGGACGGCTTGATCTTTGTCATGGCTGCGGGGTTTGCCGCAGGCCGCCAAGCCAGCGGCCACGCCTACATCAGCGCATCAGTGACGCCAAGGACTTGAATCGCAATCATCGTCAGCAGGCCGGCCATGATCAGGTAGTAAGTGGTTGGAATAATGGTCATGCGAAGAACCTGCCCCTCGCGCCCGAGCAGCCCGACGGTGGCCGAAGCAGCCACCACGTTGTGGATGGCGATCATGTTGCCCGCCGCGGCACCCACTGCTTGGGCGGCCACCAGCATCGCACCCGAAACGCCGATCAACTGGGCCGTGTCAAACTGGAATTGCGCCATCATCAGGTTGGACACCGTGTTGGAGCCGGCAATAAACGCGCCCAGCGCGCCAACCGCCGGCGCAAAAAACGGAAAGATGCCGCCCACGCTGCTGGCGACCAGTTCGGCCATGGCTCTTGGCATAGACGGCAGGCCGGCCAGATTGACCCCCGAGTTGATCAGGATGCGGACCATGGGAATCGTGAAAATCAGCACAAAACCGGCGCCCAGCAAGGTGCGCGACGATTCGCTGACGGCGGCCTTGAGTTCCGGAAATTTCATGCGCTGCAGCACAAAGGTGGCCAGCACTACCATCACCATGATGCCGCCCGGCAGGTAGAGAAACTCGATGCTGCCGGACAAGCCGGTTTCGCCCAGGATGTTTTTCCAGCCCAGCACCAGGTTGTTCAGGAAGAAGGCTTTCAGATCGGCATTGACGCGCGACAGCACCAGCAGGCCCGCCAGCAGCAGGTAGGGCAGCCAGGCCAGGCCCACCGACATCGGCGCTTTGGCGGTCAGCTCGTCGAGCTTGATTTCAATACTGCCCATCCATTGAACCGGCCAGTCTTTGGCATCGGCAAAGTCCCATGATTTCTTGGGCAGAAAAAAGCCCGCTTTGGCTGCCGGAACCACAATGATCAAGCCCACCAGCGCACCAATCATGGACGGGAACTCGGGGCCCAGAAAGACACCTGCGGCGGCATACGGCAGCACGAAAGCCAGACCGGCAAACAGCGCGAACGGGGCAATGGCCAGACCTTCGCGCCAGGATTTGTTACGACCAAAAAAGCGCGTCAGCATCACGCACATGAACAGCGGCATCGCAATGCCGATAATTGCATGCGTGATGGCCACTTCCGACGTGATCAGCCGGTAAAAAGTCTCCCAGTCGGAGCCTTTGGCAATCAACTGCGCGGAAATTCCGGCCTTGTCCAGACCGCCGGCCACACCCACCACAATCGGGGTGCCTACCGCGCCAAACGACACCGGTGTGGACTGAACCATCATGCCCAGCATCACGGCACCCAGCGCCGGAAAGCCCAGCGCCACCAGCAGCGGTGCGGCGACGGCGGCTGGCGTGCCAAAGCCCGATGCGCCCTCGATGAAGCAGCCAAACAGCCACGCCACAATGACGACCTGTACCCGGCGGTCGGGGCTGATGTTGGAAAAGCCGCCGCGTATGGCCTTGATGGCCCCTGAATGTTTCAGGGTATTGAGCAGCAAGATCGCGCCGAAGATGATCCACAGGATGGCGCCGGTCAAAATCAAGCCCTGAAGGCCGGACGCAATAACCCGGTTGACGGACATGTCCCAGGCCATCAAGGCAATCAGGATGGTCACCAGCAACACCACAGGCATCGCCCGTTTTGCCGGCCAGTTAAGTCCGACCAGCAGCACGGCCGCCAGCACCAGGGGCGCAAAGGCCAATAGAGAAAGTAAAGTTTGGCTCATGCTGCATTCCTTCGGTTAAATGTTTTTTGATGAAGGCATCAGCTTTGATGCCTTTTCCCCGAATGGATCGCGCCAATGCAAGGTGGTCAGTCCCCAGGTTCACGGAAGGTCGTGAAGGGATGGACTGTGCGTCAAACGGTCAGCGGGTAGCGCCGTTTGATGTGTCTACGTAGTTGGCAGTGTAATCTGCGTGATCTTCCCGCTGCCTGCCCGGCGTCGTCAATAATCAGCCGGATGAGTTTGTCCGCAACACCGCCCGCGCTGGAACATGTGCCCCTGGCGATTTCCCCCGACGCGCCGCCCGCCGCCGTGCCTGCCTATGCCTCCGAGCGCGGCATTGACCCCGAGCTGCTGGAGACGGCCCGCATCCGCCTGGAACTGCTGTACGGCGAGGTCGCGGCTTCCTGGCCCGGCTTTATTGCGCGCCCCGGCCAGTACCAGATGATGCAGGCGTCGCTGCTGACCTTTTTGTCGGCCAAGGCGCCTGACGACGAGGACCGCAGCGGCAACAACCTGGCGCAGCTGGAAGCCGGCACCGGCACCGGCAAGACCGTGGCCTACTGCCTCGCGGCGGTTGTGGCCGCCGAGGTGCTGAAAAAGACCGTGATTGTGTCCACCGCCACCGTGGCTCTGCAGGAGCAGCTGTTCCAGAAGGATTTGCCGCGTCTGGCCGAAATCATTCCCGACCTGCGTTACGACATCCTCAAGGGCCGGGCCCGCTATGTCTGCGAAAGCCGGCTGGACGGCGTGATCAACGACGAGGCGCAGGACGGCCTGCTGACCGGGGAATTTCAGGACGCCTTTGTCGACGCCCGCCATCACGCCAAAGGCATTCCGCGCGACCGCGCCGAGGCCATGCTGTGGTTCAAGAACACCGCCAAAAAGCTGCACGCGGGCAGCTGGGACGGCGACATCGACAGCCTGGCGCAGCCGCCGGAGGCGGAGGACTGGCGCCAGGTGCAGGCCAACGCCCATGCCTGCAACGGCGGGCGCTGCGAACATTTCAAAAGCTGCGCGTTTTTCAGGGCCCGCCGCCAGGCCGCCAGCGCCACGCTGCAGGTTGCCAACCATGCGCTGATTCTGGCCACGCTGCAGACCGACAGCACGCTGATCGACCCCGGCAACACGCTGTTTGTGTTTGATGAGGCCCACCACCTGCCCGGCATCGCGGCCGACCAGTTCTCCTATCGCGCCCGGCTGGGCACCAGCATCAAGTTGCTGGCCAGCCTGCGCACCGTGGCGCTGCGCCATGGCCGCGTGCTGCCGGCCTCGACCCGGCCCGACCCGGTCGCGTTTGCCCAGCTGATCACCGGCTGCACCGACAAGCTGGCGCTGATTGAAAACTACTGGATGGAGGCCCGCCTGGTCAGCGTCGACAAGGCGGTGCACCGCTTTGCCCAGGGCCAGATTCCCGAGGCCCTGATTCCCGAGTGCGAGCAGCTCGCCACGCTGTTGCGCGCCATCACCTCGGTGGTCGCCAGCATCGCGTCGGCGTTGATGGAGCCCGACGAATCGCAGTCGCCGGCCGAGCGCGACGAACAGGCCCGTGCCGGGGTCGAGTTGGGCGTGTTTTTGTCACGGCTGGACACGCTTGAAAAACTGTTCAGCGCCTGGGCTACCCACGACAAGGTGCCGTGGGCCAAGTGGCTGGAATGGGTCGAGGACGCCGGCGGCACGTCGGTCGATGCCTGGCTGTGCGCCAGCCCCATGACGGCGGCCCAGGTGCTGTCCAAAAGCCTGTGGAAAAACGTCAGCGCTGCCGTCTGCACCTCGGCCACGCTGACGGCCTGCGGCAGTTTTGACTTTTTTGACCGGCTGAGTGGTATGAACCGCTTCCCGGACCGCCGCGCGCTGGTGGTGGCGTCGCCGTTTGACTACGAGGTGCAGGGCGAGTTGCGCATCGCCGCCATGAAGCATTCGCCCAAAAGCCCGGGCTTTTCCGACGAGTTGTGCCAAAAGCTGCCCGATCTGCTGCGCGAGCACCTGCATGGCCAGTTGGTGCTGTTCACGTCCAGGCGCCAGATGCAGGCCTGCCATGCCGCGCTGCCCAGGGATTTGCTGGCCCAGGTGCAGGTGCAGGGCGCGCGCTCGCGCACCGAACTGCTCAAGGAGCACAGCCGCCGCGTCATGGCGGGCGAGCGCAGCATCATTTTTGGCCTGCAGTCGTTTGGCGAAGGCATAGACCTGCCGGGCCAGCTGTGTGAGCATGTGGTGATCGACAAGCTGCCCTTCACGCCGCCGAATTCGCCGGTGGAAGAAGCGCTGGCCGAATGGCTGAACGCGCAGGGGCGGGACCCTTTCACCGAGCTGTCGGTGCCGCGCGCCGGCATGAAGCTGGCCCAGTGGGCCGGGCGCGGCGTGCGCACCGTGACCGACCGGGCCGTGATCACGGTGTGCGACACCCGGCTGGCTACCATGCGCTATGGGCCCGCCATTTTGGCGGGCTTGCCGCCGTTTCCGGTGGTGCGGCCTGCTGCGGGCGCTTGATGCGGCAGGCCGGCATCGCTTGTTACGGTGAGCCCGAGCAGTCCTGCGGGGTAGCGGTAATAGACGGTGTTGAGGTAGCGTGCCACGTCCGCAATGTCTTGCGGGTTCCAGCGCAGCCCCGACAGGGCTTGCCAGCGGTCTACTTCTGACTGCAGGCTTTTCCAGTCGGTGGCGAGTTTCGTGTCGCGCCAATGCACCTGGTCGCTGTGGCAGGCCATGCAGTGCGTGGCATACAGCAACTCACCGCGCTTGGCGTCCCCCAAAGGAGGCGCTTCGGCTTGGGCCAGGCTGGCCCAAGAAATCAACAGGACGGCGGAAATCGATCTTGCAAGCATGTTCTTCTCCTGAAGAGGGGGGCTGACCCAAATCAGTATAGGCCGCGTTCCTGCTCGCTGGAAGTCTCTTAAAAAGGCATAAGCTTGGTCGCTATGCACCACATCACCTCGGCCGAGCAACTTGAAGAACTGAAGGCGGCGCCCGCCTTGCTGATTTTGTTTGGCGGCGCGCACTGCGGCGTCTGCCAGGCCATCAAACCCAAACTTGAAATCCTGATGGCGCAGCATTTTCCGGACATTGCGCTGGCCTATGTGGACTGCGCGCTGCTGCCCGACAGTTGCGCGCAGCACGGTGTTTTCACGCTGCCGGTGGTGCAGCTGTTCATTGAAGGTCAGCTGTGTCTGGAGCGGGCTCGCAGCTTCAGCCTGCAAGAATTGACCGCGCAGATCGAGCGCGTTTACCGGCTGTGGCAGGACGCCAGCCGGTAAATCCGATCAGGGGCGCTCAGGGAACTCAGGTTTTGTTTTTCATGGAACAGGTGTTCCAGCCAAACAGCGCGTAGGGCGGGCACCAGCCAATCAAGCCGGTGACCAGCGGCACAATGCCGATCCAGCCCCACAGGCCCACCGTGTTGGTGGCGGCCAGGCCGACCAGGACCAGGCCAATCACGATGCGCAAAATGCGGTCGATGCCGCCGACGTTGGATTTCATGGCTGTTTCCCTTGAAAGAGGTAGTTGAAAACCGTATTGGACGCGTTGCCGCCCCCATCGTCTGTGACTTGCGTCACGCAGCCGCAGTTCCCGCGCGCTGTCAGGCGTGCAGCGCGGCCGCCACGGCGCGCAGCGCGGCGCTGTTGCTGATGTGAATGCGTTCGCGCGCCAGTTCCACCCAGCCTTCGCGTTCAAAGCGGCGCAGCAGACGCGAGACGATTTCGCGCACCGTGCCCAGCTCGTCCGCCAGCGTCTGGTGGGTCAGCGCCAGCTCCTGGCCCCGGCCCAGCAGCGCGGCCGCCAGCCGCTGGTCCAGCCTTTGAAACGCCACCGCGTCGATCAGCCCGGTCAGGTCGGCCAGGCGTTCGGCAAACAGGCCCAGAACCTCGTTGCGAAAGTCCGGGGTTTCCAGCCACTGGCTGAACACCGGCGGCGCAATCAGCAGCAGTGTGGTCGGTTTGGTGGTCACGCCTTGGGCCGACAGCGGCTGGTTGCGAAACAGGCAGGCACTGGACACCAGGCACAGTTCGCCCGGCACTACCCGGTACAGTTCCAGCGAACGCCCGTCGCCCGAGTGGCGTGACACCTTGACTTCACCCTGCAGCACCAGCGGAAAACCCTGGCACGGGGCGTGTTCGGAAAACAGCACGGCCCCGGCCGGCACGCTCAGCGGCCCGGCGGAGCCGCCCAGCGCCGCCAGCGAGGGCGCAACGTTGGCCAGGGCAGGGTAGAGCGTTAAGGGGTCGGTCATGCGGGCAGTGTAGCGGCCTGCGGGCGGCCGAAGGCCACGTCAAAGCGGGCCAGGTCGGCGTAGTCAAACGTCACGCGGCGCCCCAAGGGCAGGCGCAGCACCCCGGCGTAAGAGCCGGTGATGACCACCTGCCCGGCCTGCAGGCCCAGGCCGCGTTCGCGCAGGAAATTGGCCAGCCAGTACAGCGGCGCACGCGGGTTGCCATCGGGGTGGCGCCCCTGAACGGTCTGGGCCGTCTCGCCTTCGAGCTGCCAGCGCAACTCAAAAGCGGCGGCTGCTGCTGCGTCGTGGGGGTTCAGCGCGGGTCCCATCCACAGGCCGCTGTTGACCAGTCCGTCGGCCAGCAACTCTGCAAAAGGCAGCGCTGCCGGGTCAAGGTAGCGGCTGGCGCAGAGTTCGAGGGCGGCGTGCACCGAGGCGACGGCGGCATTGACCTCGGCCTCGGTGTAGGCCTGTGCGCGGGCCGGCAGGTCATGGGCCAGCACAAAGGCCAGTTCGGGCTCGACGTTGACCTCGGCCTGGTGCGGGTCAGTCCAGGGCGCAACGCACACCGCCGCCCGGCTGAGGGTAGGCGCATAAATCGGCGCGGCCACCCATTTGCCGGTGCCGGGCAGGCCCGCCTTCCAGCCGCCAACCGGCAGCCCCAGCAGGCGCGTCACTTCTTGCTGCACTTGCCAGCCGTCCTCCAGATCGGCCGGGCGGCCAGTGGCAGGCAAACGCGGACCGGCCTGTCCGGCGGTTCTTCTTGCTATTAATTCGATGGCAGCTTGTGCAAGCTGGTAGGGTGATAGAGGCATATTTTGCTTGGAAAATGTGATCGCCGGGGTCTTCTGGACGCACGCAGATTGTTGCAGTGGCTATGGGCTGAGGCTATCACGGGGGTCGCCGATGGGGCTTGACAGCCAGGACCTGCAAAACCCCGCCGATCACGCGATACTTCGGCGGAAATGATGCAATGTCCAGTCTGCCCATGACGCCTATTCATGAGTTGCTTGCACGTGTCCGGTGGGATCCCGAATTTGGGGCGGCGCGGTTCGTGATCGGCTACTACGACCGCATCACCCGGTCGCAGGTCAAGGTGCCGCTGGAGCGCATCCGGTTCAAGCCGGGGGACGGTTTTGGATTCGAGGTGGAGGCAGAGGACGGCATGATTCACACCGTGCCTTATCACCGCGTGAGGAATGTGTGGCGCAACGAAGCGCTGATCTGGCACCGTCACGCGCCTCCCGCATGACCCGTCTATCCGGGATAATGCCGGATACCGTTTAGTCCAAGGCTGCCGCCATGCGCCCCACCTTCAGCCCCGAACTTGTCAACCAGCCCTTCGGCGACCCCGGGCTCTACGTCGATTTCACGTTCGAGAAGCGGGCCCTGCTGTTCGGTCTCGGCGATCTCACGGCGCTGCCGCCGAAGAAGCTGCTGCGGATTTCCGATGTGTTCGTCTCGCACACCCACATGGACCACTTTTTCGGCTTTGACCGGCTGCTTCGCATCTGCCTGGGCCGCAACAAGGCCATGCGCTTTTACGGCCCGCCCGGTTTTGCGGCCCAGGTCGGGCACAAGCTGGCTGCCTACACCTGGAACCTGGTCGAGAACTATCCCGGCGACTTCATGATCGATGTCTGGGAGGTCGATGCCGGCTGGCAGGCCTGCGGCACACGGCTGCGCTGTCGCAATCGCTTTCCGGGAGAGCCGCTTGAGCCGCTGCAGTTGCAGGACGGCGTGCTGCGCGATGAGCCGGCGTTCCGTATTCGCGCCGCGTTTCTCGATCATGGAATGGCCTGTCTCGGCTTCGCGATCGAGGAGAAGATGCACCTCAACGTGTGGAGGAACCGGCTTGCCGAACTCGGCCTTCCGGTTGGGCCGTGGCTGAAGGAATTCAAGGATGCGGTGATGCAGAACGCACCTGACGACACACCGGTGCGCGCCTGTTGGTGCGACCGCAACGGCGAGCACGAACGCGTTTTGGCGCTGGGCGCGCTCAAGGCCGAGGTGCTGCGGCGGGTGCCGGGCGAGAAGATCTGCTACATAACCGACGTCGCTTTTCACCAGGGCAACGTGCAGCGCATCACGGCGCTGGCGGCGGATGCCACTCAGCTTTTCATCGAATGCGTGTTTCTTGAGCAGGATGCCGATCATGCGGCCCGAAAGCACCATCTCACCGCGCGGCAGGCGGGCAGCATCGCGCGGGAGGCCAGCGCCAAACAGGTCATTCCCTTTCATTTTTCGCCGCGTTACGCCGGCCGCGAGGCCTTATTGCGCGCAGAGATCAAGGCGGCATGGGCCGGATTGCCGTAACAGCCTGCGCTTTCTTCACCTGGCGTTGCTGGTGCTATTAATTCAATAGCTGCTCGCGCAACATGGTATTGCGCCAGAGGCCTGTTTCGCTTAAAAAAATGGGTCATGGCGCAGGGCCCGACGGCAGGAGTCAGGCGATTGTGTAGCATTGGCACGCGCAACAATCGTCCATTTTTATTCACTTCACATGCACACCTCGGCACTCGTTCTCTTTTCTGGCGGTCAGGATTCCACCACCTGCCTGGCGCAGGCGCTGTCCAAATACGAGCGCGTCGAAACCATCGCCTTCGACTACGGCCAGCGCCACAAGGTGGAACTGGAGGCGCGGCTCAATGTGCTGCGCGAACTCAAAACCCGGTTTCCAAAATGGGCGCCCAGGATGGGTGAAGACCACCTGCTCGACCTGGCGGTGCTGGGCCAGGTCAGCGACTGCTCACTGACGCGCGACGTGGCCTTCAAGATGGAAAGCTCCGGCCTGCCCAACACCTTTGTGCCGGGCCGAAACCTCTTGTTTCTGACGCTGGCCGCCGCGCTGGCCTACCGGCGCGACCTGCAGGTGCTGGTCACCGGTGTGTGCGAAACCGATTTTTCGGGCTACCCCGACTGCCGCGACGACACCATGAAGGCGATGCAGCTGGCGCTGTCGCTGGGCATGGACAAGCGCTTTTTGATCGAAACCCCGCTGATGTGGATCGACAAGGCCGACACCTGGCGACTGGCGCATGCGCTGGGCGGGCAGCCGCTGGTGGACCTGATCATCGAGCACACCCACACCTGCTACCTGGGCGACCGCGTGCACCGCCACGCCTGGGGTTATGGCTGCGGCACCTGCCCGGCCTGCGAGCTGCGGGCGCGCGGTTTTGCGCGCTATTCCGAACGCGCCTGAGCGCGGCCCGGGCCTTCCACCACGCAGCGGCTGACCTGGGGCGGCGCGTCGCCGATGTGAAAGGCCAGCTTGCGCTCGCGCAGCGCCACGTCGCTGGCGGTGACGCGGTCAAAGCGGCGCAGGTGTTCGGTCCAGGACTCGTCCACGATCTGCTCGACGAAGTGCCCCGGCTGGTTCACGTCGCGCAGTAGCGCCCATTCCAGCGCGCCCTGGCGCAGCCGGCTGCGGCGGCTTTCCTGCATCACCGCCCGGAAGTCGTCGGCCCGCGCCGGATCGATCTGGTAGTCGATGCGCACCACCAGGTGGCCGGTGCCGGGCGGCATGTCGGCCACCGGCGTCTTGAATTCGCTGGACGGCGTCAGGTCTTCTTCCGCCTGGCGGTCGGTCACCCAGCGCAGCGCCATCAGCATGCTCAGGCTGCCGCTGACAGCCGCCACCGCCAGGCCGGTCTGCACGCTGGTCAGTGTGGCCACCTGGCCCCACAGCGCCGCGCCCAGCGCGCTGGCGCCCATGATGGCCATCTGGTACATCGACATGCCGCGCGCCCGCACCCAGTCGGGCAGCGACAGCTGGGCCGACACGCTGAGCGAGTTGGCGCAGGTGATCCACGCCGCGCCGTTGAGCAGCATCGCCGGCACGGCGACCCAGGCGTTGGGGGCAAAGGCCATCACGGCGGTGGACACCGACTGCAGCAGCGTGGCGCGCAGCACCAGCGTGTCGCGCGTCATCATCTGGCGCAGGCGCGGCAAAAACAGTGCCGCGCCAATCGCGCCCGCACCCATCGAGGCCAGCAGCAGCGTGAAGGTGCTGGCGCCGCCGCCGTGCAGGCCGCGCGCCACCAGCGGCAGCAGCGCCAGCAGCGCGGTGGAATGCAGGAAAAACAGCGCCACGCGCAGCAGCACCGATCGCAGTCGGGCCGATTGGCGCACATACTGCAGGCCCACACGCATCGCGCTGACCAGGCGTTCGCGGCCCAGCGGGCTGGGCACATGGGTGCGGCGCCAGCGCATGATGACAAAGCCCGACACCACCGACAGCACGGCGTTCAGCACAAATACATAGGCCGTGCCGGCACTGGCAATCAGCGCGCCGGCCACCAGCGGCCCGACGATGCGCGATGCGTTCATCGAAATCCCGTTCAGGGCCAGCGCCGCCGGCAACTGGGGGCGCGTGACCAGCTCCGGCATGATGGCGGCAAAGACCGGCCAGCGCATGGCCAGCCCGATGCCGTTGGCAAAGGTCAGCAGCAGCAGCGCCGGCGTCATGACGCCCGAGAGCACGGCGATGCACAGCAGCGTGGCCACGCCGGCGACCCAGAACTGCGTCATGATGAAGTAGCGCCTGCGGTCCAGGATGTCGGCCAGCGCGCCGCTGGGCAGCCCCAGCAAAAACACCGGCAGCGTGGACGCCGACTGCACCAGGGCCACCCAGAGCGGCGAGGTGGTCATGGAGGTCATCATCCAGGCCGCCGCCACGTCATTCATCCACATGCAGACGTTGGCCACCAGCCAGGTGGTCCAGAGCAGCCGGAACGCCGGCACCTTGAGCGGCTCCCAGGGCGAGAGGGACGGCGCAGTGGCGATCTTGGTGGCGGCTTCTTCAGGCATTCAGGGCTCGCTTTACGACATGGCCGGCGGTGGAGTTTGGCGCATCCGGTACAGCGCCGATGCGCCTTCCGGCAGTTTTTCCAGTTCCCACAGTGTGCTGTGGAACGCCGCCACGCTGGGGCGGTGGGCAATCGACACGATACTGCCTTTGACCAACTGGACATGCGCCAGCAGCTTGCCGTAGAGCTGGCTTTCGGCGCCTTCGTCCAGCGCGCTGGTGGCTTCGTCGGCAAAGATCCAGCGCGGCTTTTTCAGCAGCACCCGGGCAATCGCCAGCCGCTGCTGCTCGCCGCCCGACAGCTTCTGGCTCCAGGCGTCCTGGTCGTCGAGCCGGCAGGCCAGCTGGGGCAGCAGCGCGTCGGTCAGCGCCTGCTGCAGCGCCGCGTCGCTGTACTGCGCGGCCGGCAGCGGGTAGGCCAGCGCATCGCGCAGCGTGCCGTCGGGGAAATAGGGACGTTGCGGAATGAACATCGCGTCCTGCGGCAGCTGCGTGCGGCCGGTGGCAAACGGCCAGATGCCTGCCAGCGCGCGGAACAGCGTCGATTTGCCGCTGCCCGACGGCCCCTTGAGCAGCACGCTCTGGCCCGGGCCGGCCTGCAGCGACAGGCCGCTCAGCAGCGTCGCGCCGGTCGGCAGGGTCAGGTTCAGGCCGCTGACGGCCAGCGCGTCGGCGCCGGCCAGCGGTTGCTGGTTTGCTATTGAATTGGTAGCATCCTGCGCCCGCGCCTGTTGCGCCAGACCCGCAATATTGTCTTCAAAGCTGGTCAGGCGGTCGGTCGTGGCGCGCCAGGCGGCCAGGCTGCTGTAGTTGTCGACCAGCCAGCTCAGCGAGTCCTGCACCCGGCCAAAGGCCGACGATATCTGTATCAGCTGCCCGAGCTGGATCGCGCCACTGAAAAAGCGCGGCGCCGCCACGATGAACGGAAACACCACCGCCGCCTGGCCAAAGAAGTTGGTGAACCAGACCAGGTTTTTCTGCTTCCTGATCAGCTGCAGGTAGTTGGCCAGCACCGCCGCAAAGCGGGTGTCCAGGTGGCTGCGTTCCACCGCTTCCCCCTTGTCCAGCGCAATTGACTCGCTGTATTCGCGCACCCGCACCATGTGGTGCCGAAAGTCGGCCTCGACCCGCTGCTGCTGGAAGTTGAGCTTGATCTGCGGCCGGCCGATATAGTGCGTGATGACGCTGCCGACCACGCAGTACAGCACCGCCATCCAGACCATGAAGCCCGGAATGTTATAGCTGCTGCCGCCCAGCGTGAAGGCAAACGCGCCCGACAGCGTCCACAGGATGCCGACAAAGCTCAGCAGCGTAACCACGGCATTCAAGAGCCCCATGCTCAGCGAAATGCTGTAGGTGGTGAACAGGTTGATGTCTTCCTGGATCCGCTGGTCCGGGTTGTCCGGCGTTTTGGCGGCGTTCAGGGTGTTGGCCGCGGCGAGGTCGCCGCCGGTAAAGCGCGCCAGCTCCAGCTTGTAAAACGCGTGGTCGGCCAGCCAGCGCTGCAGGTAGTGCGTGGTCATCCAGGCGCGCCAGCGCACCTCCAGCAGCTGGGTCAGGTAAAAGCGGTAGACGGCAATCAAAATGAAGGCAAACGCCAGGTAGGTAAAGCGCGCCAGCTGGGTCCAGAACACCGCCTCGTCCTTGTTTTGCAGTGCGTCGTAAAACACCCGGTTCCACTCATTGAGCAGCACCAGCATGTAGACCGCGCCCAGATTGAGCAGCACGATGGCGGCCAGCAGGCCGCGCGCCTTCCATTTGTCCTCGCTCCTGAAGTAGGGCGCTGACAGGGCCCAGACACGGGCCGTGAAGAGTTTGAAGGCGCTGAGTTTGAGGCGCAGGCGGGCAAGCAGTGGCATGGGTAAAAACCGGGTTCGCGCTGTCAGGACAGCGGGTTGGAAACGCCGCTGGCCACATGGCCCGAAGGCACATGCTGGGCCGCCGAGTGGACATGGCCGCTCTGGTCGTCAAAGAAAAAGTCGGGCTCGAACTCGCGCAAAAACTCGCCCTTGGCCAGGCCGCCCAGAAACATCGCTTCATCGACCTCGATGTTCCAGTCCATCAGCGTGCGGATGGCGCGCTCGTGCGCCGGTGCACTGCGCGCGGTGACCAGCGCGGTGCGTATGCGCATGTGGGGCGTGCCGGCCTGCTGCAGCCGGTGCAGGGCCTGCAGCAGCGGCTTGAACGGGCCGGCCAGCAGCGGCTGCCCCGCCTTGTCGCGCTCGTGCTGCTGAAACGCCGACAGGCCCTGGGCCTGGTAGACGCGCTCGGCCTCGTCTGAAAACAGCACCGCATCACCGTCAAAGGCAATGCGCACCTCGTTCGGGTAGGTGCTTTTGGCGTGCACCGAGTGCATGGCGACGGTGGCGGCCGCAAAGCCGGCGTCCAGCGCGGCGCGCACGTCTTCGGGGTTGGCCGACAAAAAGAGGTTGGCTTTCAGCGGCCGCAGGTAGTTGTAGGGCGCGCGGCCCTTGGTGAACACGCCGCGCTCCAGCTTGAGCTGGTTGGCGTCGGCCGAGCGGAACACCCGCATGCCCGAGACCGGGTCGTTGCGCGACAAAATCACGACTTCCACGCGCTGGCTGGCGGGCTCGTCGGGCTTGTCGGGCGCTTCGTTAAAAGCCAGCAGCTTCTTGACCAGCGAAAACGCCACGCCCGGCCTGGCCGGCCGGTCCAGCCGCGCCAGCTGCAGTTGCATGTAGGCGCCGTCTTTTTTCTCACCGTGCACCGGATCCTGGTCCAGGCCGGCTTCAAACACCAGGTTTTCTTCTTCAAAGTCAAACAAGGCGCGCGATGAAATCGCCACCACCAGTTGCCCGTCCAGATTTGCCGCCATGGGAATGCCTTGTTTTATGTACTGTTTGTCTGCGCCTGGTTCGCATGGCCTGTGGGCAGCGCCAGTGTCCGCCATTGTCCATAGTTTGGTGCGTCCAAGGGCCACTGGCTGGCTTGCTGCGGGCAGCGCACGCCCCGGGCCAGCAGGTCAACCGCCCGGATCACGCCCGCATGGGTGATCCACAGCGTGTCGCTCGGGCTCTGCAGGCCATCGAACACCGCGCCCACCCGCGCCATGAAGCCGCGCACGCACTCGCCGCTGCGGCCCACTGCATGGCCGGCAAAATCGTCGGTCCAGGCAGCCAGTTCGGCGGGGTCAATGCCCTGCCAGGTCCGGCCTTCCCACTGGCCAAAATCCATTTCCTGCAGGCGCGGCTCGGTTTTATAAGCCAAATCAGGCCTTAGCCCATACAGGGCGGATGCCAGCTGCTCACATCTTTGTAGCGGCGAGCTGAACACGCGGGTGCCGGGCGGCAGTTGTGCGGCCAGCGCCTGCGCGCATTGCGCGGTGCCCGCCGCGTCGGCCGCCACGTCGAGCCGGCCATAACAAATGCCGCTCGCCAGCAGCGGCCGGGCGTGGCGGACCAGCCAGAGTTTCATAGGCTGACTGCCAGCCCCAGGTAAAAGGCGACCTCGCAGACCTGCTGCGTGGCGCCCAGGCAGTCGCCGGTAAAGCCCTGCAGCCGGCGCCTGAACAGCCGTGCCAGCCACAGCAGCGCCAGCCCTGCGGTGGCGCAGGCCACTAGCAAATCAATAGCAGGCAGCGCAATACTGGCAAGCGCCAGCGCACTAAAACACCATAAAAATGCAATCCCCAGGCGGCCTGGCGTGATCTGGTCGGCCAGCGGCTTGGACCTGGACTGGGCGGTGTCGCCGACATGCGGCAGGCGGTAGATCAGCAGCAGCGGCAGCAGGCGCGACACCACATGGCCGGCGAACAGGGCGGCGCCGATGTAGGCGATGCCCAGGCCCTGCGAACCCAGCAGCGCCAGCAGCGACACCTTGCACAGCAGCACCAGCACCAGCGCCAGCGCGCCAAACGCGCCGACGCGCGAATCCTTCATGATCTCCAGCGCGCGCGCCCGGTCGTAGCTGCCGCCCAGGCCGTCGCTGACATCGGCCAGGCCGTCTTCATGAAAGCCGCCGGTCAGCAGCACCGTGGCCACGGTCGACAGGGCGGCTGCCCCCAGCGGCGCCGACAGCGTGTCGGGCAACGCGGCCTGCAGCAGCACAAACTCGGCCGTTGCTAGTGCGCCGACCACCG
>Ga0123337_10001988_pt1 | contig 24361 bp, 22 predicted proteins | sample frozenSSSSmetaG_FD_89792 | JGI IMG/M metagenome (GOLD analysis project Ga0123337, IMG submission 89792) | Glacier valley bacterial and archeal communities from Borup Fiord, Nunavut, Canada, to study Microbial Dark Matter (Phase II) -... | ecosystem: Environmental > Aquatic > Freshwater > Ice >...
CGCGGTTTCCGATCAGCAGCGACAGCAGGTAGATCGCCCCCGCTACCAGAATGATCGCCGGCCCCGAAGGCACCGACCAATAGTAGCTGAGCAGCAGTCCCAGATAGCTCGACGCCACCCCGCTCCCCATCGCCACGAGGCAGAGCGCCTCAAGGCCTCTCACCCAGAACCGCGCCGCCGCCGCCGGCAGCATCATCAGCCCGACGGCGAGCAGCGTCCCCAGCGCCTGGAAGCCGCCGACGAGGTTCAGCACCACCAGCGCCAGGAAGATCAGGTGCACCGGCTGCCCCGCCCCTGATACCGAGCGCAGGAAGTTGGGGTCGAGGCACTCGGCGAACAGCGGTCGCCAGATCAGCGCCAGTGAGATCAGCGAGATCGTCGCCACCGCGCCGATCATGATCAGCGCGTCGTTGTTGAGCGCCAGCACCGTGCCGAACAGCACATGCATCAGGTCGACGCTCGAGCCGCGCAGGCTCACCAGCATCACGCCGAGGGCGAGCGAGATCAGGTAGAACGCCGCCAGCGAGGTGTCCTCGCGCTGCACCGTCAGCCGCGATACCAGCCCGGCCAGAAGCGCCACGATCAGCCCGGCGGCGAACCCGCCCAGCGTCATCGGCAGGATTTCAAGCCCGGCGATCAGGAACCCGACGCCCGCGCCGGGCAGGATGGCGTGCGCCATCGCATCACCGGACAGACTCATCCGCCGCAGCATCAGGAACACGCCGACCGGCGCCGCGCTCAGCGCGATCACCACCGCGCCCACCAGCGCCCGGCTCATGAAGCCGTACGAAACGAACGGCGCAACCAACAGCTCGAACAGGTTCATGCCGCGTGCCCGTGCGAGTGGTGGCCATGCCCGTCATGCCCAGTCTCGTCATGCCCAGTCTCGTCATGCCAAGCCGCCTGCTCGTCCCAGGCCTCGGTCATCCGCCGCGCTTTCAGCAAATTCTCGGGCGCCAGGGCCTCGGCCGTCGTTCCCCAGGCCACTGGTTCCCGCGCCATCAGCAGCGCCTCGGGGAACACTCGCCGCACCATGTCGATATCGTGCAGCACGGCGACCACGGTGCGCTTTTCGCCGTGCCAGCGCTGCACGAGGCCGATCAGATCGGCCGTCGTCTTCTCGTCGATCGCCGTAAACGGCTCGTCGAGCAGGATCACCTCGGCGTCCTGCAGCATCACCCGCGCGAACAGCGCCCGCTGCGCCTGCCCGCCCGACAGCGTGTCGAGCCCGCGATCCTCGAAGCCGCGCAGGCCGACCGCCTCGAGCGCCGCGCGTACCGCGCCATAGTCGGTGCCCGAGATCGCGCCCCACAGCCCGCGGCTCCGCCAGTGCCCCAGCGCCACCAGGTCCGCCACCGTTGCCGGAAAGCTCCGGTCGATCTCGGCGCTCTGCGGCAGGTAGGCGATCTGCCGTGGCCGCGCCGCCCCGCGCTCGATCGAGCCGCCGATCGGCTTCAATATGCCGGTAATGCCTTTGAGCAGCGTCGACTTGCCCGAGCCGTTTGGCCCGACGATCGCCGTCAGCGACCCATCGGCAAACGTCCCGTCGAGATGGTGCACCGCCGGGTGCCCGTCATACCCCAGCGTCAGGTCGCGCAGTTCGATCGCCATCAGCCCACCACCAGTGGAATGATTGCCACCCAAACCAGCCCCACCAGCCCCATCGCAATCAGCAGCCGGACACCCACCCCCTGCTGGGCGAGGCTGAACTTTCTGGGCGAGGGGGTATGATGGTCGTGCATGAACTGTCTCGTTTGCTGCGTGATGTAATAACGTAACATCATGACCGCACGCAACCCCCGGCGGCGACAAACTCACCCATCAGGCAATGTGCTGGCCGCTGCGGTTCCCGCCCACCGGCTGTCATCCCTGCGAAAGCAGGGACCCAACTAGCAGCCTGCAAAGCGGTGACATAGGTCCCTGCTTTCGCAGCGATGACACCGGATGAAGGTGACCACCAGCCAGTCTCGCCTCAGTCACCGTTCATCCGCCCGCTGCCCTACGCGTCCGCCCTCATTTCAACGGCCCTTTGAAAATGAAGAACGCGCCGGCGAAGATCAGCCCGAATCCCACCGCGTGATTCCACGTCAGCTTCTCGCCGAGCACGAACACCGCGAAGCCCACGAACACCGTGAGGCTGATAACTTCCTGGATCGTCTTCAGCTCGGCCGCCGTGTACGCCCCGTAGCCGATGCGGTTGGCCGGCACCGCCAGCCAGTACTCGACCAGCGCGATGCCCCAGCTCGCCATCACCGCTACCCACATGGCGGCACTGGGAAATTTCAGATGGCCATACCAGGCGACGGTCATGAAGATATTGGAGCCGATCAAGAGGACGATCGGCATCACGGTCTGGAAGGTCAGGGGCATCGAGCGCTCGCGAATCAGGCAATGATAGGGGAAGCATCACATTGTTCAGGTTTGCCGCATGGCCGCCGCAAGCCCTCAACAAACTCGGTGCAAATCAGCTAGATACGCTGCCGAACCCGGAGGCCTTCTGATGCGTCGCCTGCTCCTGCTGCCCGCCCTTCTCCTCGCCACCCCTGCCTTCGCCGAGCAGTTGAGCTGCGACGGCCCGTTCGCGGCCGATTCCTCGGAGGCGAAGCTGATCGAGACCTTCGGCAAGGACAACGTCGTCACCGGCGAAGTCCCCGGCCCCGAGGGCTCCACCATCCTCGCCACCACCATTTTCTCGAACGATCCGGAAAAGAAGATCGAAGTCGGCTGGTGGGACGAGGAAGGCCTCACCCAACTGGCCTATTTCACCGTCCCTACCGCTGACACTTCGCCGCAGGGCGTCAAGACCGGCATGACGGTGAAGGAAGTCGAAGCCCTCAACGGCGCCCCCTTCGAGATGCAGGGCTTCTGGTGGGACTATGGCGGCTACGCCAACTTCACCGGCGGCAAGCTTGGCGCCCCCGAGGAAGGCTGCATCGTCTCGGTCCGCTTCGCCCCGGTCGGCGAGTACCCGGCGGACCTCAACGTCGACGCGGTCGCGGGGGAGGTGCTGGTGCCCTCCAATGAGCCGTTGCTGGAAACACTCGATGCTCGCGTCGAGTCCCTGTCGGTCAGCTACCCCGATTTCGGCGCGACGGAAGATTGACGCCAGCGCCCTCGCGGGCGTATCGAAGAGCCACGTTGGTTCCCCGGACCCGCTTGGGCGAGGGGATCAAAAGGGAACACGGTGCGGCGTACCCATCAGGGACCAAATCTGTGGCAGCCCCCGCTACTGTAAGCGGCGAGCGCCCTCCGAATACCACTGACCGGGGTTCCGGTCGGGAAGGTGGAGACGCGTGACGACCCGTGAGCCAGGAGACCTGCCAACGCCCGGGAGTGTTTCAGGAAAAGTTGCAGACTTTTCCGATTCGAAACACGACAAACCGGGACAGCCGGGCTGAACGCCCTTTTCAATCCTCACGGTGGGTGCAGGTAATATGAATACGCAAACGTCGGCGGTCGGTACCGCCTCTCTCTCGGTTTCGCAGCGGCTCGTCGCCGGTGTGCTGGCTCTTGTGATCGGCTTCGTGCTGGTCGGCGGCGTCGGCTTTGCCAGCGACATGAACATCCACAATGGCGCCCACGACACGCGCCATTCGCTCGGCTTCCCCTGCCACTAAGTAGCTGCACCACATCATGAAACTCTTCCAGCGAATCTTCTTCGCTGCGGTCCTCGCCGGGATCGCGGCCGGTCTTGCCATGAGCGCCGTCCAGCAATGGCGCGTCGCCCCGCTCATCCTCGCCGCCGAGGTCTACGAGAACGCCGCCCCCGAAGCGCCGGCGCCCGTCGCGCACAGCCACGACGCCGCCACTCCCGCCCACTCGCATGAGCACGACGCGGACGCCTGGTCCCCGCAGGATGGCCCCGAGCGCATCTTCTACACAGTGCTCGCCGACGTCCTCGCCTCCATCGGCTTCGCCATGCTGCTGGCCGCCGTCTCGGTGCTGGCCAATATCGAGATCACCGCCAGGAACGGCGTGACCTGGGGCCTCGCCGGCTTCCTTTGCCTGCAACTCGCGCCGGCCTTCGGCCTCGCACCCGAGCTCCCCGGAATGCCCGCCGCCGACCTTGTGGCACGGCAGGTCTGGTGGATCGGCACCGCCCTTGCCACCGGCGCCGGCATCCTCGCCATCGCCAAGCTGCGAAACTGGACCGGCATCGTCATCGCCGCTGTGCTAATCCTCGCCCCGCATGTTGTCGGTGCGCCGCAACTTGAAGGCGAGCCCGTCTCGGCCGTTCCCGCCCATCTTGCCACGGCGTTTGCGGCCAACTCGCTGTTTGCCGGTGCGGTGTTCTGGCTCATCGCCGGCCCGTTCCTCGGCTGGCTGAACGAGCGCTTCGCCCGCTCACCCGCCTTCGCCCTCAAGGGAGCCCACGCATGACCACGACCGCCAAGATCCCCGTCACCGTCATCACCGGCTTCCTCGGCGCCGGCAAGACCACGCTGGTCCGCCACCTCCTCGCCCACGCCAAGGGCAAGCGCATCGCGCTGATCATCAACGAGTTCGGCGAGCTCGGCGTCGACAAGGAAATCCTCGCCGGCTGTGGCGACGAGACCTGCCGCGAAGAGGACATGATCGAGCTCAGCAACGGCTGCATCTGCTGCACCGTCGCCGACGAGTTCATCCCGACCATGCAGCAATTGCTGGCCCGCCCGGATCGCCCCGACCACATCGTCATCGAAACCTCCGGTCTCGCTTTGCCGCAGCCACTGATCCGCGCCTTCAACTGGCCGCAGATCAAGTCCGAGGTCACCATCGACGGTGTCATCACCGTCGCCGACGCCGCGGCGCTCTCCGAAGGCCGCTTCGCCAACGACGAAGCCACGTTCGATGCGCTGCGCTCCGCCGACGACATGCTCGACCACGAGACCCCGCTCGGGGAGCTGTTCGAGGATCAGCTGATCGCCGCCGACCTGGTCATCCTCAACAAGGCCGACCTCGTGTCCGAAGCCGACCTCGACACCATCGAGGCCCATCTGCGCGCCGAAATGCGCCCCGGCACCGGTATCATCCGCGCCCGCAACGGCCATGTCGATGTCGCGGCGCTCCTCGGCATGGGCCTCTCCACCGAGGACAATCTCGCCGGCCGCGACAGCCACCACGAGCTCGAGCATGGCGGCGAGGCGCACGAGCACGACGATTTCGACAGCTTCTCGCTGCACCTCGACGGCGTTACCAGCAAGGACCATCTGCTTCAAACCATCGAGCACACCATCCGCGCCCACGACGTCCTGCGCCTCAAGGGCTTCGCGGCGCTCCCCGGTGCCACCGCCCGCCTCGCCATCCAGGCCGTCGGCCCCCGCGTCACCGCCTATTTCGACCGGCCGTGGAAGCCGGGCGAGGTGCGGGAAACCAACCTCGTCGTCATCGGCCAAAGCCCGCTCGACCGGGCTGCGATCAGTCTGAGCCTGAGCGGCGCCATGGCCGCCGCGGCCTGAACCTGAGGGACTAACCACATGAGCGACATCGTCAAAGACAGCAACGGCACCCCATTGGCCGATGGGGACGCCGTGACCCTGATCAAGGACCTCAAGGTCAAGGGCACTTCGGTGACGCTCAAGCGTGGCACCCTGGTCAAGAATATCCGGCTGACCGGGGATATCGAGCTGATCGAGTGCAACGCCGAAAAGGTCAAGGGGCTGGTGCTGCGCACGGAGTTCCTCAAGAAGGCCTGATCGATGCATCTCCTCGCTGCCCAAGCCGGTGCGCTGCAGCAGGACGGCGAGGCGATCGACCTCGGCCAGACCCCGGCCGACATCGTCTTCGCCTCCGCTGCCGACAGCGAGCTGATGATGCTGGCGGCGGCGGCCGACCGGGCAGCGGCCACCGATCTCCGTCTCGCCAACCTGCTGCGCCTGAGCCACAATCTCAGCGTCGACATGTGGCTGGATCAGACCGTGCGCGACGCCAGACTCGTGGTCATCCGTCTCCTCGGCGGCCCCGCGTACTGGCCCTACGGCATCGATGAGCTGACAGCCCTGAGCCTCAGCGGCCGCCCAAAACTCGCCATCCTCCCCGGCGACGCCACCCCCGACCCCATCCTGCAAAGCCGCTCGACCGTCGATCCCGAGGCGTGGACCCGTCTCCACAGCCTCTTCACCGCCGGTGGGCCGGAGAACGCGGACGCGCTGCTGCAGTCGTTCCGCCAACTGGTCGGCCCCGCACCCGGCGGCTCCGCCGCCACCCTCTCCCCAGAGGGGCGAGGGGAGGCCGTGACATCGACAGTGCCGCCTTCATCCCTCGCCCCTCTGGGGAGAGGGATGCCCGAAGGGCAGTGTGAGGGGCCGTTGGACACGTGTCAGATAAAACCCTTCCCCCGTTTCGGCGTCTGGCACCCCGCTCGCGGCATGGTACCCGAACTGTCCCCGAGCCCGCACCCCAACGTGCCGATCCTCTTCTATCGCGCCGCGCTCGAAGGTGCCGGCACCGCCACGCTCGAAGCGCTGATCGCCGGGCTCGAGGCGCAAAACCTCAATCCCGTGCCGCTGGTCATCTCGACTCTGAAGGAAGGCGCCTGCCTCCGTTTCGTGCAGCGCGCCTTCACCGAATACCCGCCCGAAGTGATCCTCAACCTCACCGGCTTCGCCCTCGGCCTCGACGGCCTCGATCCGTCGCAAAACCCCTTCGCCGGCACCGACGTCCCGGTCATCCAGTTGATCCAGGCCGGCCGCCCGGAAGCGCAGTGGGCCAGCGATCCCCAAGGTCTCACCTCAAAAGACCTCGCCATGCAGATCGTCCTCCCCGAACTCGACGGCCGCCACGGCATGCTGCTGGTCGGCCACAAGCAGGAGGCGGTCTGGCACGAGCGCACCCAGTGCCCGCTCTCGGCCTATGCCCCCGACGCCGACGGCATCCGCCGCGCCGTCACGCTGGCGAAGAACTGGACCACCCTCCGCGCCACCCCGCGATCCGAGCGCCGGGTTGCTATCGTCCTTGCCAATTACCCCATTCGCGACGGCCGCCTCGCCAACGGCGTCGGCTACGACGCCCCCCAATCGACGGTGGAAATGCTGAAGACGCTCGACGGGGCGGGGTACTCATTCGCCCCCTTACCCGGCGCCACGCGCCACCCTCTCCCTCAAGGGGAGAGGGGCGATGTGGCACGATCACGCCACAGCCTCCCCTCTCCCCTTGAGGGAGAGGGTGCCTCGCGCAGCGAGGCGGGTGAGGGGGCGTATCCCACAACGGGCAACGCCCTCATCCACCTGCTCCAGTCCGGCCCCACCAACGCCCACCCCGAACGCGGCACCGGTATCCCGTTTCCCGTTGCCCGCTACCGCCAGCTTTTCGCCCGACTCCCGACCAAAGTGCAGGCTGAAGTCACCGCCCGCTGGGGCGACCCCGCCGCCGACCCCTTCGTACGCCGCGACAATTTCCACCTCCCCGCCCTGCACTTCGGCAACCTCGCCATTCTGCTGCAGCCGGCCCGCGGCTACCATCTCGACGAAACCGCCAGCTACCACGACCCCGACCTCGTGCCGCCGCACGGCTACCTCGCGGCCTATCTATGGCTGCGCCACGAGTTCGCCGCCCACGCGCTTCTCCACAACGGCAAGCACGGCAATCTCGAATGGCTGCCCGGCAAGGCCACCGCCCTCGATCCGGCGAGCTATCCCGCCGCCCTCTGGGCCGAGCTGCCGCAGCTCTACCCCTTTATCGTCAACGATCCGGGCGAGGGCACGCAGGCCAAGCGCCGCACCGGCGCGGTGATCATAGATCACCTCGTCCCCCCGCTGACCCGCGCCGAAACCTACGGCCCCCTCAAGGACCTCGAGGCCCTGCTCGACGAGTATCACGCCGCCTCCGGCATGGACCGCCGCCGCCTCGCCGGCCTCCGCCAGCGCATCCTCGATTTCACCCGCGACGCCCGCCTCGACCGCGATATCGGCCTCGTCCAAGGATCTATCGACAGCGAAACCGAGTCGCTCCGCCGCATCGACACTTTCCTCTGCGACCTCAAGGAAGCCCAGATCCGCGACGGCCTCCACATCTTCGGCCAATCGCCCACCGGCCGTCTGGAGCGCGACCTGATCGTCGCCCTCGCCCGCGTGCCGCGCGGTGATGAAGCCGGCGACGCGTCGCTGATTCGGGCGCTGGCGGATGATTTGAAGCTGGGCTTCGACCCGCTCACGGCGGACCTTGGCACCCCGTGGACGGGGCCGCCCCCTCCACCGCCTTCGGCGGTCCCCCTCCCCCGTTTCACGGGTGAGGAACCAGGCACCGCCGGCGCCGACCTCACCGTCAGGGAGGCACCATCTCTCCTTGATCCTCACCCGCAAAGCGGGGGAGGCGCTTCGAGCCGTCCCGAAGGGCAAATCGCTCCAGTGGAGCGATTTGAGGAGAGAAGGCCTGAAGAGCTGCGCTCGGAAGGCCCGCCGAAGGCGGTGGAGGGGGCGACCCCACGCACCGTTGGTGACGTCGTGGAGTACCTGGAGGAGTTGGCCGCCGCCCTCGTCGACGGCCGGGCGCCCGACGCGGACTGGACCGCCACGCGCGCTGTCCTCACTACCATCGAAACCACCATCCGCCCCCGTCTCCGCGCCTCCGGTCCCGCCGAAACCGCCGCCCTCCTTGCCGGTCTCGACGGCAAATTCATCGCCCCTGGCCCCTCGGGGGCGCCGTCGCGCGGCCGCCTCGACGTTCTCCCCACCGGCCGCAACTTCTACTCCGTCGATATCCGTGCCGTCCCCACCCCAACGGCCTGGGAACTGGGCCGAAAATCCGCCGAGAACCTGCTGCTCCGCCACTTCCAGGATCACGGCAGCCCACTCGGCTCACTCGCGCTGAGCGTCTGGGGCACCGCCAACATGCGCACCGGCGGCGACGACATCGCCCAGGCCCTCGCGTTCATCGGCGCCAGGCCCACCTGGGACCCGTCCTCGTTCCGCGTCTCTGGCTACGAGATTATACCGCTAGCCAAACTCGGCCGCCCGCGCGTCGATGTCACCCTGCGCATCTCCGGCTTCTTCCGCGACGCCTTCCCGGCGCAGATCGCACTCTTCGACAAGGCCGTCCGCGCCATCGGCGCCCTCGACGAGCCCATCGACGACAACCCCATCGCCGCCCGTATGCGCAGCGACGCCCTCGCCCTCATGCGCGATGGCGCGAGCGAGCGCGACGCGGCGCTCAAGGCCGGCCACCGCATCTTCGGCTCGAAACCGGGCGCCTATGGCGCTGGCCTGCAGGCCCTGATCGATTCCGGCAACTGGCAGACCAAAGCCAACCTCGCCGAAGCCTTCCTGAACTGGGGCCAGTACGCCTATGGCGCCAATGCCGCCGGCACGCCCGAGCGCGACAGGTTTGTTGCCAGACTCAGCAATGTCGATGCCATCGTCCACAATCAGGACAACCGCGAGCACGACCTGCTCGACAGCGACGATTACTACCAGTTCGAAGGCGGCCTCGCCGCCACCGCCGAAGTGCTCACCGGCCGCAAGCCTGCCGCCTACCACACCGACCACTCGCGCCCCGAGCGCCCGGTGGCCCGCACGCTGGAGGAAGAAATCTCCCGCGTCGTCCGCTCGCGTGTGGTCAATCCCAAATGGATCGATGGGGTGAAGCGCCACGGCTACAAGGGCGCCTTCGAAATCATCGCGACGGTCGACTACATGTTCGCCTTCGCCGCCACTACCGGCGCGGTGAAGACCCACCATTTCGACCTCGCCTTCGAGGCCTTCGTCGAAGACGATGGGACCCGGCAGTTCCTTCAAGCCAACAACCGCTTCGGCTACAACGAGCTGATCGCCAAATTCAACGAAGCCCGCCGCCGCGGCTTCTGGGTTCCCCGCTCCAACTCCGCCTTCGCCCATCTCGAGGAAAAGCCATGACCGACAAGGCCCCCAAGAAGACCGACCTGATGACCGAGGCGGAGCGCGACGCCTATCACGCCGAAAAGATGAAGAAGAAGAAGGAGGCGCGGAACAAGATCCTCGCCACCAAGACCGAGGAGAAGGGCCTGCTCATCGTCCACACCGGCAAGGGCAAGGGTAAATCGACCGCCGCCTTCGGCATGGTGTTCCGCGCTATCGGCCATGGCTTCAAGGTCGGCGTGGTACAGTTCGTCAAGGGCGCCTGGTCGACGGGCGAACGTGATGTGCTCGACAAGTTTCCCGAGCAGGTGACCATCAAGGCGATGGGCGAGGGCTTCACCTGGGACGTCGCCGACCGCCAGCGCGACCTCGCCGCCGCCCGCGGCGCCTGGGAAATGGCCAAGGCGCTGATCGCCGATGAAAGCTACAAGCTCATCCTGCTCGACGAACTCAACATCGTGCTGCGCTACGACTACCTGCCGCTCGAGGAAGTGCTCGAGGTGCTCCGCAACAAGCCGCGCGACACCCACGTCATCGTCACCGGCCGCAACGCCAAGGACGAGCTGATCGAACTCGCCGACCTCGTCACCGAAATGACCGAGATCAAGCACCCCTTCCGCGCCGGCGTGAAGGCGCAGGCCGGCATCGAGTTCTGATGTCGGCGGACGTCAGCACTGCCACCCCGTCCCACTGTCCTTGAGGCTCGTCACCAGCCGGTCAACCACCGGGTTGAACGCCTTGAGGTCGGCCTCGGAGTATTCGAGCTCAAACGCCCCATACATGTCGCCGCCACATATGCTGATCGCTCGCACATAGAGGACACGGCTGCCCTTCTTGCCCGACCAACTGGCCCAGCCCGGCGTCGACGCCTCGTAGGTGATGGCCCAGCCGTCGTCCTTGTTCCACTGGATGCGCTGCCTGACGGTGCTCTCGAAATCGCCCTCGACGATCAGGCTGCCATGGACGGAGAGCTGCGCCGTCGGCGTCGAAAAGCCCAGCCCATCACCATTGGCCGGCGCCGCCCCGGGCGCAAAGCCCGGCGGCACGTCGGCTTCGACGCCGAAGCGCTCGTTGACATAGTGCCCCCACTCGGCGGCGAGGAGCGGGGTGGCGAACAGGGCGAGGATCAGGGCGAGGACGATGCGCATGGCGATGAATCTGCCACGCCTCGGCTGAACGCTCAATGAGCACCGCGACGCTCTGCCCGCTTGCAATTGCGGCCGCACACCACAAATAACCTCCAGTCACTAGAGGTTCGAGGCCTGGGATGAGCGATTATTCGATCGGCGATCTTTCAACGCAGTCGGGCGTAAAGGTCCCCACCATCCGCTACTACGAGCAGATCGGCCTGATCGACGCGCCGGCCCGCACCGAGGGCAACCAGCGGCGCTACGGCGCGGCCGAGCTTGACCGCCTGCGCTTCATCGCCCACGCCCGCGACATGGGCTTCCCGATGGAGTCGCTGAAATCGATGCTGTCACTATCGGCCCGCCGCGACGCCCCCTGCGCCCGCGTCGATGCCCTGGTCGAGCAGCACCTCGCCGAAGTCGACCAGCGCATCGAACACCTCACCCGCCTCCGCGGCGAACTCGCCGGCATGCTGAGTAGCTGCCACCACGGCACCGTCGGCCAGTGCCGCATCGTCGAAGTGCTGTCCGATCACGATCAGTGCGCCTGCGAGCATTGAGCGCCACAGGCCAGGAGGGAGGTCGCCCCACCCCACTGATATGGCACCTCACACCACCACAATCCCGGTGTGCTTCGCCTTCTCTTCCGGCTCGACGTGGATCGTCACCTGCGCGTTCTCCACCGCCTCGCGCAGCTTCGCCTCGATCACGTCGCAGATAGCGTGCGCCGCCTCGACGCTCATCGCGCCCGGCACCACGAGGTGGAAGTCGATGAACACCATCTTGCCCGCCTGCCGGGTGCGGATATCGTGCGCCTCGATGGCGCCGTCGGCATTGGCCGAGATGATGTCCTTGATCTGCGCCAGCACCGGCGTCTCGACGGCCACGTCCATCAGCCCGATCACGCTCTGCCGCACCAGTCGCCAGCCCGACCACAGGATGGTGAGGGCGACGAACCCGGCCATGATCGAGTCGAGCCGCGCGAAGCCCGTCACCACCGCGAGGAACACGCCGGCCAGCACCGCGGCGGTCGACAGCACGTCGGTCATCAGGTGATGCCCGTCCGCCACCAGCGACAGCGACTTCTCGCGCGTACCGGCGCGGATGATGAATTGCGCCCAACCGAGGTTCAGCAGCGTCGCCAGCACCGACACCCCGAGCCCGATCGGGTCAGCGTCGAACGGCAGCGGGTTTGAGAAACCCTCCCATGCCCTCTGCAGGATCAGGATCGCCGCCACGGCGATGAAGCCGCCGATGATCACCGCCGAAAAATACTCGGCCTTGTAGTAGCCGTATTGCAGGGTGGCGTCGGCCGGCCGTGCGGCAAAACGGATGGCCACCAGCGCCACGATCGCCGTCACCACGTTGACCACGCTCTCCAGCGCATCGGAATAAAGCGCGATCGAGCCCGTCGCATAGGCGGCATAGCCCTTGAGGGCGAGCACCAGCACCCCCACGGCAAGGCTGCCATAGGCGATGGTGATGACGTTGCTGTTGCCCCTGCTGACCATGTGCCGCCCATACCGCTCCTGCAAAACACTGGCAAGTAGCTGTATTTGCAAGTGATTTTCAGAAGCGTTCAGAACTGGCCTAAGCCCTTGATCCATCGTGCCGCACCTGCCACTGGCTTGCAATTGCGGTTCGCGCGCATTCCCGCAATGCACAGCTGTCGCAGCCGCAAGCAGGGAATCGTTGCCCGCTGCCGCCCCAGCGCCTACAACGCGCGCCTGGCGCAGCGTTCCTTCAAGGGCACTCACGCCCGGTGCGGTCGACCCAACTCGGGGACCAATTCCGGGGCTGCTGATTGGTCGAAGAAACTCTGCCTTTCTGCGCGAGAGAGGCGAGACGTGACGAAATCCCTGATTCTGCCCCACGATGCGGGGGTAATGCTGTGTGGCCATGGCAGCCGCAACACCCGCGCCGTCGGCGAGTTCGCCGTGCTGGCCGAGCGCCTGCGCGAGCACCTGCCGAACGTGCCGGTCGAATACGGCTACCTCGAATTCGCCAACCCGGTGATCCACCAGGGTCTCGACCGCCTGCGCGAAGCCGGCGCCAAGCGCATCCTGGCCGTCCCCGGCATGCTGTTCGCCGCCGGCCACGCCAAGAACGACATCCCCTCGGTGCTCAACACCTACGCCGCGAAAACCGGCGTGAACCTCACCTATGGCCGCGAGCTCGGCGTCGACCTCAAGATGCTGCGCGCCGCCGGCGACCGCATCGAGCAGGCCATCGCTGCCGCCTCCACGTTCGTACCGCGCGATGAAACCCTGCTGCTTGTCGTCGGCCGCGGCGCCTCCGACCCGGACGCCAACTCCAACGTCGCCAAAGTCATGCGCCTCCTCTGGGAAGGCATGGGCTTCGGCTGGGGCGAGGTGGCCTATTCCGGCGTAACCTTCCCGCTGGTTGCCCCCGCGCTCGATCACCTGGCGCGGCTCGGCTACCGCCGCGTCATCGTCTTCCCGTATTTCCTGTTCACCGGCGTATTGGTGAAGCGCATCTACGACGCCGTCGCCGAGGCGCGGACAAGGTACCCACAGATCGAGTTCCTCGACGCCCCTTACCTCAACGACCACCCGCTGGTCATCGAGACCTTTCTCGACCGCATCCAGGAAATGCTGGTCGGCCAGAACCTGATGAACTGCGCCATGTGCAAATACCGCGAGCAGGTGCTGGGCTTCGAGGCCGAAGTCGGCCTGGCACAGGAAAGCCACCACCACCACGTCGAAGGCATTGGCGGCGGCATGGAAAACTGCCCCTGCAAAGGCGACTGCGACAGCTCCTGCCGCGACGAGGCCTTCTGCAAGGCGCACGGCCTGCCCTGGACGCCGCTCCACACCCACGATCACGAGCACGGACACTCGCACGAGCACGGCCCGCACACCCACACCCATCCCCCGGCCCGCCACGCCCTACTGATCGGGGCCAAGCCGCTGGTCAATCTCGGCCCGCCGCCCGCCGCCGATCACCAGCACCACCCCTATCCTCACGCCGACCACCCGCTCGGCCCCAACACCCTGCCCAAAATCCCGGGCCGCCTCGCCCGCGGGGAGCAGGGCTGAATGCCGCTCTTCGACCGCTACATCGCGGTGGACTGGTCGGCGGAGGCAAAGAAGAAAAAGGGCCCAGATTCCATCTGGATTGCCGACGCAAGCCGGGGGGCCAATGGCATCCGGCTCGCGGAATCCGTCAATCCCGGCACGCGCTCCGAAACGATGCTGATCGTGGCCGCGCGGATACGCGAGAGCCGCACACGCGGGGAGAGGATGGTGATCGGCTTCGATTTCCCGTTTGGATATCCGGCTGGCGCTGCCGAAAAGCTGTCGGGCTCGCCGAACTGGCGGTCACTCTGGCAAGGCATAGGGGCGCTGATCCACGACGCCGACGACAATGCCAACAATCGCTTCGATGTCGCATCCGATTTGAACATGCGGCTATCTGCAAAAGGTTATCTTTACTGGGGCCATCCCGAAGGCCGCAGTTACGATCGTCTTCGACCGACGCGTGCCGGGCTAGATTACTCGGAAATCGCGGAAAAGAGGCTTGCGGAGCGTGGGTCCACGGCAAAGCCGGTTTGGCAGTTGAGCGGCGGCGGCAATGTCGGTGGGCAAGCGCTGACGGGCATTGCTCGTCTGGAAGCGCTACGCCGCGAATTCGGCGAAGTCCTGTCGGTCTGGCCCTTCGAAACCGACTTCGAGCGACGCCTCGATCAGCCAGTGACCCTCGTCGAGATCTACCCAACGATTTTCACCCGCGACGAGCGCATGCTTCCAAAGGATCGGGGGCAGGTAGAGGCTGTTGCTCATGGCTTTGCTGAGCTCGATGCCAAAGGCAGGCTGGGTGAGCTTCTGAGTGCGCCGGCCTCACTAGGCGATGCTGAACGGGCCGCCATCATGCGTGAGGAGGGGTGGATCGCGGGAATGGGGCACGACGCTCTCCGCCGCAGCGTCTCGCTGCCACGCCCGAAGCATATGACGAGGCCGTCGGCGCAGCCTTACCTCCGCGACCCCGACGCCATCTACGCCCGGTCCTTCGCCACCATCCGCGCCGAGGCCGACCTTTCGCACCTGTCGCCCGCGCTGCACGACGTCGCCATCCGCATGATCCACGCCTGCGGTATGGTCGACCTCGCCGCCGACATCGTCGGCTCGCCAGATATCGTCGCAGCGGTAATGCAGTCCCTTGGTAAGGGAGGCGCCATCCTCTGCGATTGCGAAATGGTCCGCGCCGGCATCATCCGTCGCACCCTGCCGCTCGACACCGACCTCATCGTCACCCTCAACGACCCGGCGGTCCCCGATCTGGCGAAATCCCTCGGCACCACCCGCTCCGCCGCCGCCGTCGAGCTCTGGCGCCCGCGCCTCGAAAACAGCATCGCCGTCATCGGCAACGCCCCTACTGCTTTGTTCCACCTCATCGAAATGCTCGAAGCCGGCGCCCCGCGCCCCGCCGCCATCATCGCTGCGCCTGTCGGCTTCGTCGGCGCCGCCGAAAGCAAAGCCTTGCTAGTGGCCTCGGGCTTTCCTATCCCATTCGTAACCGTCACCGGACGGCGCGGCGGCTCGGCCATCGCGAGTGCCGCCTTCAACGCCATCAGCAAGGGGGCTTGGGCATGACCACGGCCTGGCTGCACATCATCGGAGTTGGCGAACGGGGCCCGCGCGACCTGTCGCCTGCCTTCAAGTTGCTGCTCAACTATGCCGAGAACGTCGTCGGGCCGTCGCGCTTCCTTTCCGACCTAGAGCCGGTGAGCCGCCCCGGCGCGTCCGGTGACCTGTTCAATCCCGAGTTCGTCACCAAGCGCAGCTTCGAGGCCGTCGCCCGCGCCCTTGCCGGCGATATCGAGGACACCTCGCCCCGCCACGCCTATGCCGATGGCCGCACCATCATCGAATGGGAATCGCCGCTCGAATCGATGATCGAGCAGGTGCTGAAGCTGCGCGATACGCCCACCGTCATTCTCGCCTCGGGCGATCCGATGTGGTTCGGCATCGGCGCCACGCTGGCGCGCTATTTGGTGCCCAGCGAATACGTCGTGCATTCGCACCCCGCCGCCTTCCAACTCGCCGCGGCGCGCCTCCACTGGCCCCTGCAGTCGGTCTCGACGCTGTCGATCCACGGCCGCCCCACCGAGTTGCTCCACCCGCACATCCTGCCCGGCAACAAGATCCTCGCGCTCACCTCCGACCACACCACGATCGACCTGACGCTCGAACTGCTCGGCGATCGCGGCTACGGCCGCTCCATCGTCACCACGCTCGAAAACCTCGGCGGCCCCGACGAGCGTATCACCACCGAGGAAGCCGAGAGCTTCGAGACGCGGGGCATCGGCGATTTCTACGTCCTCGCCATCGATTGCGTGCCCGACCTCAACGCCACCCTGCTGCCGCCTGTCCCCGGCCTGCCCGACGAGGCCTTCGTCAACGATGGCCAGCTCACCAAGCGCGAGGTGCGTGCTGCCACCATCGCCAAGCTCGCCCCGTTCCCCGGCGCCATGCTGTGGGATGTCGGCGCCGGCTGCGGTTCGGTCGCCATCGAGTGGATGCGCTCGGCCCGCGACGCCCGCGCCGTCGCCTTCGAGCGCGAGGGCGAGCGCCTGCAGATGATCGCCGTCAACGCCGCAGCGCTGGGTGTCCCGACGCTGGAGATCGAGTCGGGCGAAGCCCCGATGACCTTCGCCCGCAAGGCCCCGCCCGACGCCATCTTCATGGGCGGCGATGTCGGCAACGACGACCTGTTCGATGCCTGCTGGTCGGCACTCAAATCCGGTGGCCGCCTCGTCGCCAACGCGGTCACCCTCGACGGCGAGCACGCGCTCTATTCTCGTCATCTCCAACTCGGTGGCGAACTCACCCGCATCGACATCTCCAGCCTCGATCGCGTCGGCGGCCACCGCGCCTTCAAGCCGCGCATGACCGTCACCCAGTGGGTGGTCACCAAGGCCATGCACGGGCTCGTCGTCTCGCCATGAGTGACGGGCCTACCGCAACGCTCCACCTCGTCGGCGTCGGCCCCGGCGACCCCGAGTTGCTGACGCTGAAAGCCGTTCGGCTGCTCGGCAGCGTCCCCGTCATCGCCTATCCGACCACCGGCGAAGGCGCCGCCCTCGCCCTCGACATCGCGCGCCTGCACCTCAATCCGGCCGCTGAACTTCTCCCTGTCGCCATCCCGATGTCGGTCGAGCGCGGCCCGGCCCAGGCCGCCTACGACACCGCCGCCACCACCATCCTCGCCCACCTCTCTGCCGGCCGCGACGTTGCCTGGCTCTGCGAGGGCGATCCGCTGTTCTACGGCTCGGCCATGTATCTGGTCGCGCGCGTCGCCGCCTCGGCGCCTGTCGCCGTCATCCCCGGCGTCACCTCGCTCACCGCCGCCGCCGCTGCCATCGGCCGGCCGCTCGCCGCCCGCAACGAGACGCTGAAAGTCCTGCCGGCCCCGCTCGACGACGCCACGCTGCGCGCCGAACTCGGCACCGCCCCGGCCGTCGCCATCATCAAGGTCGGCCGGCACTTCGACCGGGTGCGCGCGCTGCTGATCGAAACCGGCCACGCCGACAGCGCCATCGTTGTCGAGCACGCCACCACCAGCCGCCAGCGCATCACCTCGCTCTCGGCCTTCGGCCACGACGAGCGGCCGTATTTCTCGACCATCCTCTGCTATCGCGGCACCGAGGCCTGGGGCCAAGACTCATCACAGCAAGTATCGGTGAAGGGAGCCGGATGACCCCCGCCATCATCCACTTCTCCGACGCCGGCCTCGACACGGCCAAGCGCATCGCATCCGCCATCGATGCCGAGGTCCACTCCTGCGGCCAGGGCGGCGCCGACGCCCAGACACTGCTGCCGAAACTCTTCGCCGAGGGCCGCCCGATCATCGGTGTCTGCGCCGCCGGCATCCTCATCCGATTGCTCGCCCCGAGCCTGAGCGACAAGCGCAAGGAGCCGCCCGTCGTCGCCGTTTCGCAGGATGGCGCCTCGGTCGTCCCGCTGCTCGGCGGCCACCAAGGCGCCAACCGCCTCGCCCGCCAGCTCGCCGAAGCGCTCGGCGGCACCCCAGCCATCACCACGGCCTCCGACAGCCGCTTCTCCCTCGGCCTCGACGAGCCGCCCGAAGGCTGGGTGCTCGGCACCCCGCAGGACGCCAAGCCCGCGATGATGGCGGTGCTGCTCGGCGCCAAGCTGCAGGTCGATGGCGACGCCCCGTTCCTCGCCGAAGCCGGCTACCCAATCTCCTCCTCCGGCGCGGTGAAGGTCCTCGTCACCGAAACCATCCAGCGCATCGAGCGCGGCGTCGTCTACCACCCCAAGACCCTGGTGGCCGGCGTCGGCTGCGAACGCAGCGCCGATGGCGCCGAGGTCATCGGCCTCATCGAGAGCGCCCTACGCTCCGAAAACCTCTCGCCCCTGAGCCTCGCCGCCATCGCCTCGATCGACATCAAGGCCGACGAGCCGGCCCTCCACGCCGCCGCCCGCCATTTCAACGTGCCGCTCCGTCTGTTCTCGGCCACCGAACTGGCCCAGGAGCGCTATCGCCTGAAGCAGCCCTCCGACTACGTCGAGGATACCGTCGGTACGCCCTCAGTCGCCGAAGCGGCGGCCCTCAAGGCCGGACCTCTCGTTGTCGAGAAGCGCAAATCGCACCGCGCCACCTGCGCCATCGGCCGCGCCCCGCGCCCAATTGATGTCGCCGCGTTCGGCCGCCGCCCCGGCGTGCTCCACCTCGTTGGTGTTGGCCCCGGCGAGGCCCCGCAGCGCACCGCCTCCGCCGTTGCCGCGCTCGAGGCCAGCACCGACTGGGTCGGCTACGGCCTCTACCTCGACCTCGTCTCGGACCTCCGCCGCAACCAGTCCGAGCACCGCTATGAGCTCGGCGAGGAAGAGTCCCGCGTCCGCCACGCGCTCGAACTCGCTGCTGAAGGCAAGGCCGTCTCGCTGATCTGTTCCGGTGACGCGCAGATCTACGCCATGGCCGCGCTCGCCTACGAACTGCTCGACGCCGAAGGCGAGCGCGCCGTCTCCGCCGTCGCCCGCCGCGTCAACATCGAAACCCACCCCGGTATCTCCGCCTTCCAGGCCGCCTCCGCCGCTGCCGGCGCCCTGATCGGCCACGATTTCTGCTGCATCTCGCTCTCGGACCTCCTCACCCCCCGCGAGGCCATCCTGAAACGCCTTGAAGGCGCCGCCATCGCCGATTTCGTCACCGCTCTCTACAACCCGCGCTCGCAGCGCCGCACCGACCTGATCCAGGAGGCGAAGCGCATCTTCCTCGAGCACCGCCCACCCGACACCCCGGTGGTCATCGGCTCCAACCTCGGCCGACCCAGCCAGCGCGTCCGCGTCGTCACGCTCGAAGCCTTCGATCCACGCGAAATCGACATGCTCACCATCGTGCTGTTCGGCGCCAGCACCTCGAAAGCTTTTATGCGCGGCGATGGGCTGAAGGCCTACACGCCGCGCGGCTACGCGGCGAAAGCAATCAAATGACCGTCTATTTCATCGGCGCCGGCCCCGGCGCGCCCGACCTCATCACCGTCCGTGGCCAGCGCCTGATCGAGCGCTGCGCGGTCTGCCTCTATGCCGGCTCGCTGGTCCCCACCGAGATCGTCGCCGCCGCCCCCGAGGGCGCGCTGGTCCGCGACACCGCTCCGATGCATCTCGACGAGATCATTGCCGTAGTCAGCAAAGCCCATGCCGAAGGCAAGGATATTGCTCGCGTCCATTCGGGCGACCCGTCCATTTACGGCGCCGTCGCCGAGCAGATGCGCCGCCTCGATGCCCTCGGCATCCCATACGAAGTGGTGCCCGGCGTCCCCGCCTTTGCCGGCGCCGCCGCCCGCCTCGCCGCCGAGCTGACGCTGCCGGAAATCTCGCAGACCATCATTCTCACCCGCACCTCCGGCAAGGCCTCCGCCATGCCGGAATCCGAGAGCCTCGAAATCCTCGGCCTATCCAAGGCGACGCTCTGCATCCACCTGTCGATCCGCAACCTCGCTTATGTCGAAACCGCGCTCACGCCGAACTACGGCGCCGACTGTCCGGTGGTCATCATTTACCGCGCCACCTGGCCAGACGAGGAGGTGATCCACACCACGCTGAGCCAAATGCGTGCCCGCGTCCGCGAGGAAAAGATCACTCGCACCGCGCTGATCCTCGTCGGCCGCGTCCTCGGCGAAACCCGCTTCCGCGACTCGAGACTCTACGACGAGAGCTACGCCCACATCCTGCGCAACGCCGGCAAGAAGAAGCAGAGGGCAGGGTGAGTGTATCGCTGAGGTCGCCGTGGTCCTCCACCGCAAAGCGGGGGAGGGGCTTCGAGCCGCGCCGCAGGCAAAATCGCTCCAGTGGAGCGATTTTAGGTGAGAAGGCCTTGAGAGCTATGCTCGAAAGGCCCAGCAAAGCTGGTGGAGGGGGCGTTCGGCCTCTCCTAGTTCAGCCGCAACGCCGCGATCGCCTGGCCGATCGTCGGCACCTCGTAGGCCGGCGGCAGCTCCGGCCGGGCGATCATGAACACCGGCAGCCGCAGCTGCAGCGCTGCCTGCAGCTTGGCCTCGGTCTGCACCCCGCCCGAATTCTTGCTGATCAGGTGGGTGATCCCCTGCTCCTGCATCAGCTGCAGTTCGCCCTGCGGATAGAAGGGCGGCCGCGCGATCAGCGACGTGGCGTTCACCGGCAGCGGCTTTTCCGGCAGCTCGATCGATCGGACCACGAAGCTGCAATCGGTTCGCGCGAGGAACGCCTCGAGCCCCGTATGACCGATGGTCAGCAGCGCCCGCGCCCCGCGCGGCAGGCTTTGCGCCGCCTCTTCGGGCGAGGCCACGCGCTTCCAGAACGCATATTGCGGCTCCTGCCATTCGGGCCGCGTCAGCCGCACCAGCTTGAGCTCGGCCATCGCCGCCGCCCGCACCGCGTTGACCTTGATGTCGGTGGCGTAAGGGTGCGTCGCATCGACGATGCGGTCGAACTTCTCGTCGCGCAGATACTTGCCCAGCCCATCGCCGCCGCCAAACCCGCCGGTCTTGACATTGCCCTTGGGCAGGGCCGGCGAACTGGTCTTGCCGGCAAGCGAAGTGGTCACGTCATGGCCCATGGCGACGAGCCTATCGGCGAGCAGCCGCGCTTCTTCGGTGCCCCCCAGGATCAGGATCTTCATCGCCTAGCTGCCCATCCCCAAGCCGCGCACCGGGCCAGACCCGACGCACATCGACGCAATATAGGGCCAAGTCCCTGCAATCCGCAGCATTTTTATCGAGTAGCACCGTCATGAACGGCCTCGTCGTTGCCGCGCCCCGCAGCGGTTCGGGCAAGACCACCATCACCCTCGGCCTCCTTGCCGCCCTGACGCGCCGCAGCCTCAACGTCGCCCCCGCCAAATCCGGCCCCGACTACATCGACACCACGATCCTCGCCCGCGCTGCTGGCCGCGAGGCGATCAACCTCGACGCCTGGGCCATGTCCCCGGCCCGCCTGCATCAACTGGCGGCAACCCAGGCTGCAAACGCCGACCTCCTCATCGTCGAAGGCGCCATGGGCCTGTTTGATGGCGCCGCCGACAATCGCGGCTCCACCGCTGATCTCGCCGCCTGCCTCGGTCTGCCGGTCATCCTGGTCCTCGACGCCGACCGTCAGAGCCAGTCCATCGCCGCCCTGGCTCACGGCTTCGCCACCTGGCGCGCCGATGTGAAAGTCGCCGGCCTGATCGTCAACCGAGCCGCCAGCACCCGCCACGAGGCGATGCTCCGCCGCGCCCTGTCGGCCCTCGACATCCCCCTCCTCGGCATCCTCCCCACACGCCGATCCCTGACCCTCCCCGACCGCCACCTCGGCCTCGTCCTCCCCGGCGAAGTCGCCAGCTTCGACGACGTGGTGCAGTCCGCCGCCGAAGCAATGGAGGCCTATGTCGATCTCAACCTGTTGCTTGCACTATCCGCCCCCTCACCCGGCGCTTCTCGCCACCCGTCCCCTCAAGGGGAGAGGGGCCTAGAGGCACCATCGCGCCGCGACCTCCCGTCTCCCGTTGAGGGAGATGGTGCCTCGCGCAGCGAGGCGGGTGAGGGGAAGAGACTCTCGCCCTTGGGTCAAGCGATCGCCGTCGCTCGCGACGCCGCCTTCGCCTTCCTCTACCCGCACTGGCTCCGCGATTGGCACGCCGCGGGCGCTACAGTCAGCTTCTTCTCACCGCTCGCCAACGAGGCGCCGGACCCCACGGCCGATGCCGTCTTTCTCCCCGGCGGCTACCCGGAGTTGCACGGAGAAACCCTTGCAGCCGCATCCACTTTCCACGCCGGCCTCCGCGCTGCCCGCGACCGCGGGGCTCTGATCTATGGCGAGTGCGGAGGCTTCATGGTCCTCGGCCAGTCGCTCACCGACAAGTCCGGCGCCACGTACCGGATGGCCGGCCTGCTGCCACACGAAACCCGCATCGACCGCCCGAAGCGCGTCCTCGGCTATCGCGGCCTCACCCACGCCAGCCCGCTGCCGTTCCCGGCTCGCCTCACTGGTCACGAGTTTCACTATTCGAGCGCCCGCCGCACCCACGGCACGCCGCTGTTCGAGGCCACCGACGCCCTCGGCGAATCCCTGCCACCGATGGGCCTGGTGGAGCGCAACGTTATGGGCTCCTATGCCCATGTCATTGATATCGGAGCGTGATCCGGAAAGCTGCAGACGGCTCCGGTTCGATCACGCAACAAGGCCAACCGCGTAGCTATTCCGGCTTCCGGATCATGTACGTATCCATGATCCAGCCGTGCCGCGCCTGCGCCTCGGAGCGTTTGGCGTCGATCTCGGCCTTCACCTCGCCGACCGGCCCGGCGACAAGAATCTCGTCCGCCGTGCCAAGATAGGCGCCCCAGAATATCTCGGCCTCTTCCCCCGCGAACCGGCGGAACGCCTGGTGGTTGTCGAGCATCACCACGGCGCTCGACAGTTCATCCGCCTCGCCCTCGCCGACCCGGCGCCCGGTAGTGATCGTCACCGCCTCGCCGACCCGGTTGAGCGTCACCTGATGCTGCGCGGCGAGCGCCTGCGGCGCCGAGATGCCGGGGATCACCTCGATCGCGAACGCCCATCCTGCCGCCTGCATGTCCTTGAGGATCCTGAGAGTTCCGTCATAGAGCGTCGGATCGCCCCAGACGAGGAAGGCCCCAACGCCAGCGTCGCCGAGTTCGTCGAACATCGCGCGATAGGCGGCCTCGAGCTTGTCCCGCCACTCCTGCACCGCTTGTGCGTAGCCCGGCGTCTCGGCCTGCCGGCGCGATGGAATGGCGAACTCCACCAGCCGATAGCACTTTTCGACAACGAAGCGATCGAGCATGCCGAGCCGGATCGCGTTCAGCCCCGCCTTCTCCAACCCCTTGTCGGGCATGAAGAAAACCTCCGCCCGGTTCATGGCGTTGATCGCCTGCACCGTCAGGTAGTCGGGGTTGCCGGCGCCGATGCCGATCACGAGAAGCGTACGCATGCGGCAATCCCTACCGGAACGCGGCGCCAGCGGCTATCACATGCGCATGGCGGCACGATCGATCATGTTCATGGGCACCGGCTCCGATGTCGGAAAATCCCTGCTGGTAGCGGGACTTGCGCGCGCCTACAGCAATCGCGGCCTGCGCGTTTCGCCGTTCAAGCCGCAGAACATGTCGAACAACGCGGCGGTTACCGCCGATGGCGGCGAGATCGGCCGGGCGCAGGCGCTGCAGGCCCGTGCCGCCCGCCGCGAACCGCTCACCGCGATGAACCCGGTTCTGCTGAAGCCGGAGGGCGAAACCGGCTCGCAACTGGTGGTGCGCGGAACACGCGTCGGATCGTACAAAGCCCGTGACTACTGGTCTCAACGCCACAAACTTCTGCCAGCGGTCCTCGCCGCCCACGCTGAACTCGCCACCGACGCCGACCTCATTCTCGTCGAGGGCGCCGGCAGCGCCTCCGAGGTCAATCTGCGTCCCGGCGACATCGCCAATTTCGGTTTCGCCCGCGCTGCCAGCAAGCCGGTGGTGCTGATCGGCGATATCCAGCGCGGCGGCGTCATCGCGGCGCTGGTCGGCACCTTCGCCGTCATCGACCCTGACGATGCGGCGCTGATCGTCGCCACGCTGGTCAATAAGTTCCAGGGCGATCCGGAATTGTTTGACGATGGCAAGCAGTTCATTGCCGATCGCACCAATCGCCCCTGTCTTGGTCCGGTCCCCTTTTTCGCCGATGCGAACAAGCTCCCCGCCGAGGACATCCTCGGGCTCGACCACATGCAGCCGGCCGGGCCGGGCGCCTGCCGCATCGTCGTGCCGCGCCTGCCGCGCATCTCGAATTTCGACGACCTCGACCCGCTGCGTCTCGAACCCGGCGTCACCGTCGAGATCATCGAGCCCGGCCGCCCGCTCCCCTATGGCGATCTCATCATCCTGCCCGGCAGCAAGGCCACCCGCGCCGATCTCGC
>Ga0123337_10001989_pt1 | contig 24355 bp, 22 predicted proteins | sample frozenSSSSmetaG_FD_89792 | JGI IMG/M metagenome (GOLD analysis project Ga0123337, IMG submission 89792) | Glacier valley bacterial and archeal communities from Borup Fiord, Nunavut, Canada, to study Microbial Dark Matter (Phase II) -... | ecosystem: Environmental > Aquatic > Freshwater > Ice >...
CATCGAACTCATGCACATGATTCGCAAAGGTCAGCTCATGATCGAGGTCGGCAATGAGCGGTCTTTTGCCAACCAATTTTATGCATTGGCAGGGCAAATCCGTCCCATCTGAGGAACTGGCATTCGTTTGCCCCCCAAACACGTTTATCAACCGGCAACGCGACAGAACCCAAAGCGCTGATGAAGACAGCGTTGCGAACCTTTATGCGCGCCCTATCTTGCTGGGCCTTCTCTGCCCAATCGGAGCCTAGTGGGTCACTTGGCAATGACCAACTGGAAACTGGCTCGTTTGAGAGCTGTGAAGTCCGGCAAGGCTCGAACGCCGCTGTCGGTAATCACGGTGTCGATGCCCGCGGCGGAAATGTAACTTGCACGGCTAGTTTGTCCAATTTTGCTGTGGTCGGCCATGATGATGACACGCTGTGCTTGCGCGCACATCGCCCGGGCAACTTCGCACTCGTGGTGTTCGAAACTGGTAGCCCCATTTTTAGCGTCAAGCCCTACCGGCGAGAGAATGGCTAGGTCGGCGTTGTACCGGTGAATGTCACCAATGGTGATGTCCCCATAGACCGCCTGCGTTTCCGAACGAACCCTGCCGCTCAGCAGGATGCTGCCCTGCTCGGAGGTGCGTGTGGTGTTAAAGGCCGAGAGTTTGAGGGCAATCGTAATTGAATTTGTCACCACAGTCAGGCCGCTCACCGAGGTGAGTTCTTCGGCAAGGATCGCAGTGGTGGTTCCCGCATCCAGGAACAGTGTCTGGCCTGGCTTGATCAGCTTCAGGGTAGCCTTGGCTATGCGGCGTTTTTCGATGGGGTTGGAGCGTAGGCGCACGCTCAGCGGCGCTTCTGGTTCGGGGCCTATCGAGACGGCGCCACCATGCACGCGGCGCAAGGTCCCCAAGTTCTCCAGGTCCAGTAAATCACGACGCGCCGTCTCACGAGACACATTCAGGTCGCGCGCAACCCGGTCCGTGCTGACTCGCGTGAATGTTTCCAGCAGGTTGCGAATGCGAAAAAAGCGTTCTTCTTGAAGCATGTCAGGTGCTTTTATTGAGGTGACTTATTTTGAGGAGGTGGTCGTTAGCATGCGGTCGGTAACCCAGTGCAGAACGAGCGCCATCGTACCAACAATGACCATGATGCATGTTGAAAAAGCCGCCGCCTCCGAGGTCAACCCCGCTTCGTCCAGACGCATTACCGTGACGGATGCCAGTGAGAGCGATGGCGTGACGAGGAAGATGACGGCCGCCAGCGTCACCATTGAGCGCATGAACAGGAATATGGCAACCGATAGCAAGGTGATGCGCAAGGCAGGCAGGTACACATCTCGCAGGACGCGGTTGGTGCCGCCGCCAAGCACCGCTGTAGCATCTTCTAGCGCGGTGGAGATATTGCGCATGCCGGTCATCATGATCACGTAGCCCTGTGTGTGGTAATGGTAGTAGTTGCATAAGGCTAGCAAAACCATGGAACCATAGAGTACCCCCCAAGGCATGGTGGCCGAGTTGAAGGTGAATATATAGGCTAGGCCCAATACCAAACCTGGCACCCCGACGGGTAGGACGCTGAGCAGGTTGGCCAAGTGGGCAGCCGGCCCCGGTAGGCGCCGCGTGCCAAAAGCCAGGGTGCACAGCAAGAGAGTACCCAATACGGCCGCTAACAGAGACACGATGATTGAGGTCCACAACGGCGTGTAGCCGCCTGAGATGGTGATGTCATAGTGCTTGAGGGTAAATGCCAGTTTGTAGGGCCAGAGTTCTATGAAGCTGGCCACCACGACCGTGCCAATGACCACATATACCGTGCCACAGATGAGCAGCGACGTGATCAGGAAGGCTTTGTCGCACACCGTGCGAGGTGTCAGCGCTGGAGGCGTTGCCAGCGTGGTTGCGCCTTGGCGGTGTGCGGCGACTCGGTCGATCCATACCGAAAGCGCCGCAGGGAGCAAAAGCAAGATGCCGACGGCGGAACCTAGCCCGAATTTCATCTGGCCGTTGACCTGGTTGTAAATTTCTGTGGCAAGAACCGGAAAGTTACCGCCGATTACGACGGCGTTACCGAAGTCCGTGATGGTGATGGTGAAAACCACAAACCCGGCGCTGAGCAGGCCGTAGGTCATGCCTGGCAGCGTGATATCAATGAATTGGCGCAAGGCCCCAGCTCCCATTACTTCGGCCGCCTCGTACTGGCGCGCGTCGCCATGACGCAGCGCTGCGCGCACAATGAGAACGGCTTCAGGCAGGGCATACAGCACATTGGCCAGCAGTAAGCCCCAAAAGCCATATATCTCCGGCCGGATGTCCAGCAGCCGAGCAAGTACGCCGCCGCGACCCAGCAGGAAGATTAGTCCCAGGCCCAAAACCAGTGAAGGTGCCAGCACGGGCAGCGCCATCGCTATCGAGATAAAGCGTTTGCCGAGCATGGCTGTACGTTCCAGGCCGTAGGCCAAAACCGTAGCCATTAGCAGCGTGAGCAGTGTGACTGAGACGCCCAGCATCAGACTGTTGCCCACGGCGCGCCAGATTCCTGGCGAATTCAGCAGTGCGGCGTAGTTTCCCGCTCCCAGACTGCCATCGCTGTCTTGCACCAGACTGCGCCAGCCAATACCTAGCATGGGTAGAGCGAAGAACAGTAGCAGCGCCGCAAGCGGCAGCCATACGCAAGCGCGCAACAGCCAGCGATCTGCGTTAGAAGTGAGTGATGACGTGGCGGTATTCATGCGCTCACCCACGCGCAGTCTTGGGCTGCCAGCGAGACGTTGACGGCTTCTCCCGGCGTGAAGCACATGGCGCTGCTAGTTTCGGCCAGCAGTTCTAGGCCCTGCCAGTGCAAGCGCAGCCGCTGGATGCTGCCCAGGAACGTGATGTCGGTGATGCGTCCTGCGCCTTGCTGATGAGTGGTGAGCCTCAGGCGCTCGGGACGCACACAAAGTTGGGCCTGCGCGAGGTCCATGTCGGCAGGAATGCTGGCGATTAGCTCGGGCAGCAGGGCTTTCACCGTGGCCGCGGGCAACAGATTGCTCTGGCCCATGAAGTCCGCCACGAAGCGGGTTCGAGGCTGCAGGTATAGCTCTCGTGGTGTGCCGACCTGCTCAATGCGGCCGCGGTTCATGCACACGATTCGGTCGGCCATGGTCATGGCCTCTTCCTGATCGTGCGTCACCATGAGCGTCGGGATGCCCAGTCGACGCTGGACATCGCGCAGTTCCCTGCGCAGACCGGCCCGCACGCGGGCGTCAAGCGCCGACAGCGGCTCGTCAAGCAGCAGCAAGGCCGGGTTGACTGCCAGTGCGCGGGCAATCGCCACGCGTTGTTGCTGTCCGCCCGAGAGTTGGCCTGGATAGCAGGCAGAAAATTCGTTCAATTTAACCATGTCCAGCAACTCCGCGACACGTTGATGTTGTGCGGATGCCGGTGTTCTTCTGATGGAGAGACCATAGCCCACGTTCTGCGCCACGGTCATTTGGGGAAACAGTGAGTAGGACTGGAAAACAATGCCGAAGCCCCGTGCGCTGGCTGGTTGTGACGCAAGGTTTTTTCCGTCCAGGGTGAGGCTGCCGCTATCGGCTGCCAGCAGCCCGGCAATGATGCGCAGCAGGGTAGTTTTGCCGCAGCCGCTGGGCCCCAGCAAGCAGACAAACTCGGTGCCGGCGACCGATAGGTCGATGTGCTCAATAGCTGTTTGTGTGCCAAAGCACTTGTGCAGGTCTTTGATCTGCAGGGTCATTGTTATTGTTTTTCCATCTTTTGATGAATAGGTCGGCCCGTCAAAAGGGCGGGCACGACCTGTCTTGCCTGCTTAGATATCTACCATGCCCATGGCTGGGTCGCTAACGCTGTGTCTGCCAGTTTCGACGCGGCCCGCAAAGCGCCTGGTGTAGAGCAGGTCGCTGTCACTGCTGACCGTGAAGTCGTACCACTGGCCGCTCTTGCTCAGGTTCCAGTGCTGTTCCTTCGTGGAACCTGGCGCCACCACGATGTTCCAGGGGCCGTCGTTGCGATACGCCTTGGCTCGGACGGTGAAGGTGCACGGGGCTTTCCCGGCATTCATCATGCTGAGGTAGACGTTTCCATTGGCGATGTCGTAGCACACGCGCACTTCCGGGTCGGCAACCCCGTTAGCACGCAGCGTCGCCAAGTCTCCCTTGAAATGGCGGTGAAAGCCATTGGGGCCCAGTACCCACAGGTCATAACGGCCGGCATCGTCGACCATCGCGTTCCAGCTGTCGTCCAGCATCTTGTTGGGCTCCAGCGTGAAACGGCGCGGCAGGCGGTCCAGGTGCAGACGGTCATAAACATGGAACACGGCACCTACCTTGCCTGTGTTGGAGAACAGCAGTTGGATTTTGCCTCCGAGGGTATCGCTGCGCGCGCTGACATGCAGTTCATAAGGCAGAGCGCGGGAAGGCCGGATACCAGGGGCTTGCGCGGGCAGTCTCTGTGGAGACGGGCGTGGCACCTGGGCGAGTTTTTGCTGTTCGGCGCGCAGGCTGTCGGCCTCGCCCTTGGTCTTGCGTCCTGCCAGAGTAGGTAATAGCTCTGCGTTCGGGTTGGTAAAGTTGAAGGCGGTGGTCAGATCCCCGCACACGGTCCGACGAAATGCGCTGATGTTGGGCTCCTGCACACCGAAGCGTTGCTCCAGGAAGCGCAGCACGGAAGTGTGGTCAAACACTTGCGAATTGACCCAGCCGCCGCGGCTCCAGGGCGATATCACGTACATAGGAACGCGAGGGCCAGGGCCGTAGACACGGCCATCAGCGCCAGGCTGGCCCGGAAAGCCTGGCGGCTTGGGGTGGGTGTAGCGTTCCAGGGCCACTTCGTGTTCGGGAAGTGTGGTCTTCCCTGCTGACGAGCCATCAGGGTTCAGCGATGGCGCGGAGGGGCTGGGAACGTGGTCGAAGTAGCCGTCGTTCTCATCGAAGTTGATGAGCAGTACCGTCTTGGACCACACTTCGGGCACCGCGGTCAAGGCATCCAGCGTCTCCTGGATGTACCAAGCCCCCTGTACCGGGCTGGATGGGCTGGGGTGTTCGGAGTAGGTGGCCGGCGCTACGATCCAGGACACCTGTGGCAGTTTGCCGTCTAGTATGTCCTGCTTGAACGTACCTAACAGGCCCCCGTCGGGCATCGTGTTGGCAATGCCTTTGTACAGCGGGTTGCCCACGTCGTCGCTGGCCGGATCGTAAGCGGGTGAGGCCGCGAAATTGCTGACCGGTTTGCCTGAGGCTTCGTTGGCTTGGCGGAATTGCTTGAACGTAGCCAGCGGGTTGTCGGTGAAGTTGTCGGGCATGTTCTGGTAGGTCTTCCAGCTCACGCCCGCAGCTTGCAGCCGCTCCGGATAGGTAGTCCATTCGAGCCCGGTCGTCGATGGGCCGATAATGTCCTGTTCGTTGTTGACATAGCTTACACCCTTGGCCGACGGTCCATTGGTGCCAGTCCAGTGGACGATACGGTTGCTGCAGGTGCCGGCATGTATGCCGCAATGGTAGGCGTCGCATAAGGTAAAAGCATTGGCCAACGCAAACTGGAACGGAATTTCTGCCTCTTTGAAGTGGCCCATTGAGACGTCGTTCTTGTAGCGCGGCCACTGATACATGCGCCCGCCGTCCCAGGCATTTTGCGAGTCGACCCAGCTGTGGGGCGTGCCACTTGCGCGCTGAGCATTGCCCTTGGTGCTGTCCAGGTGGTAAGGCAAGATAACGGCGCCGTTGGCATTGAGCTGTTGCCAGACGTTTAGGCCGGCAGGCAAAGGAATTGGAAAGCGGTCGCCAAATCCCCGCACGCCCGGCAGTGTGCCGAAATAGTTGTCGAAAGAGCGGTTTTCCTGCATCAGGATCACCACGTGCTGCACGTCGTTGATGGTTCCTGTGGCATTGTGGGCTGGAATCGCAAGCGCGCGTCGGATGCTGGGCGGAAAGGCCGATAGTGCAGCCGCTGCACCGACGGTGCCCGCGGCGCTGCTCAGAAAGCGCCGTTTGGAGAGGTTAATGGTCATGTATGTCTTTACAGGTTGAATCGCTGGGTAGTGCAGAAGGGAAAAAGTCTAAGGAGCACAGCGGATTTGTGGTGGTATCGGCGGTGTTTCCGGATCTGGCTTCTCGGGCGTCGGTTTTTCTGGCTGATCTGGCGAGGACCCGGTGCCTCCGCCGCATGCAGTCAGTGCCAGGACGGCAAGGGTGGTTGCCAGCACGACGCGCCAGCCTTGCTGGGGAAAAGAAAGGGAAGAAGTGTAGAAACGCATGGGGATTTCTTTCGCTGATGGAGTTGGTTCAGGGGGTGAGCGTGGAAAGTGGTCGCCCTGACTGGAAGATCGTCGCCACTTCTTCTGCGGTGAGCAGCCGGTCCCAGGTCGCCAGCTCATTGAAGTCCATGGCTCCGCGCGGCGACTCGCTCCAGGATTGGTAATACCGGCCAGTGCCGTCCTCGTTCAGACTGAAACCGAGGCCCAGACCGCTCAGCTTGCTGGCAATTGCAGCGCTGAAGGAGGTGCTGTTGACCGTTGCACCCTTGATGGGATCGAAAAAGTAGCTGTACATCTTCAGATTCGGCCGGTCGATGGCCAGCGCGACGTAGCTCCATTGAGCCGCTGACAGGAAGTTGCCGCGGATGTCGACCCGGCCACTGCCGCTGCCAAGGTTAATTCGGACTTCGCAACTGTCGAAGAGACCAATTGCAATGCCGGCATTGATGCCGCTGTTCCAATTCTTGTTGACAAGAATTGGCGAGCCGTTGCCCACGCCCTGGCTACATGTGGCGTCCGTGCGGAACCAGAAGCCGACGGTGAACTCCGGCGATGCCGTGATGTCAACGGGGGAGGTCAGTCGATAGCCCGTGGCACCTGCTGCGTTGTAGACGCGTGAGTCCACCTGCAGCGCCATGCCCTTCCAAGCGTCCATGAAGTTGTCATCGTTGACAAGCTTTCCAGCATTGGCGTCACTGGCAAAGGGAGCCAACGTTGAGGCATTCTTGCTGTCCAGCGCGGGCAGTGCATCCAGTGTGAAATAACTGCGCAGGCCGTTGACCAGGGTGGGCGCGAGGACGACGGGTTTCACATAGTTGATCTGGGCCAGGGTGGAAACGAGGGTGTTGTCTGCCACCAGGGTGTATTGACGGGACAGCAGGCCACTGGCATCTGCGCCGAGTTGCCCGTCGGTGTAGCTGCGTGCATCCGATGGCAAGGTGACCAGCGGCTGGCCGTCGCGCAGCAGTTCGATAGGGCGGTTGACCGTACCTTCGATGGCCCAAGACAAGGCAATGCTGGTGCGGTCTTTGCCTGCCGCGTACCTGAAGGGGCGCACACTCGGCGACCCTTGCAGTGCCTGGCCGTCCATGGCATACAGCGCTGGTGTGATCGAGGCACCCAGGTGCCGTAGCACGGTGGGCGCGATGTCGGTGATCGACGCCAACTGGTAAAGGTCCTCATCGGGAGCCAGCGTGGATTTTCCAATGGCTGGCAAGGCTGGTGCCTCCTTGTTGATGGCGATGAAGGCGGTCTTGTTTTCAGGCGACTGCAGGCCATCCGCATTGCCGTAACGGCCCAAACCATGGCTCGTCGTGGTAATCACCAGCCAGTCTTCATTCGGGTTCACCTGCTGGCGTTTCGCGATCGCCGCCAGCAGTTTTCCCACGGCGACCGAGGTTGCCGAAAGTGTCTTCGAGTAGTCGCCCAGCAGACCACCGTACTCCGCAGTCTTGGCGACACCGCCAAACTGCGCGACCACAAGGTCATAGTCTTGCGCGATGAGCGCACTGGTCCTATCAGCCACACAGCTGTCTGCCTCGGCGCAATCCACGGCTGCGTCGAGATAGCCTTGGTTAACGTCCTTTTGCAACAGTCGCAGATAAGGGCTATTGCTGGCGATAGCGGCGGTTTTTCCCGCAGGCAACTTGCGCTTGAACTGCTCGAACAGCGTGCTGGCCTGCAACGGCTGCTCTGCCGTGTTCCATTGCACGCCGTGGCGGTTGACCCACGCGCCGGTCAGCAGGCTGGCCCAACCCGGAATGCCAGTGGTCGGCTGCTCGGTAATCGTGCCAGTCATTCCTCCCGTCCAGGCTGGGGCGATCTTCAGCTGTGACAGCGCAGGAACGGATGCATCGGCGATGGCCTGCTGCAGCGCGCTGTAGACCACGCCGTCGATTTCGATGATCAGTGCTTTTTGGACGACAGGCTGCGGACCGGTTGGTGGAGCGACCGGCGTTGGGGACGCAGAATTGTCACCGCCTCCACATCCCGAAAGCAAGCCTAAAATGACCAGGAAACTGGCCGCCATATGGGTTTTAAATCGTTGTTTCATGATGGTGAGGATGGTGTTCGTTACCAGATCGGTCGAGCCGGGAGGCTTAGCGTCCGATGGCTCTTTGCCAGGTGCCGAGGATGGCGTCGCGCTCTTTCGCTGAACGAGCGAAATCCACCGGATATAAAACTTTGGAGAGGTTGGCGGGCAGGCCGGCAGCCTGCGCGGCCTTGGATGGCGGGGCGCCCGGGATGGTCACGATTTCCTTGTACTGGGTGTAGCCGGCGGCTGCGTTGGGCGACAGGGTCCAGTCCAGGAACCGCTTTGCGTCTGCCTTGTTTTTGGCGCTCTTCATGAGTCCCGATGCTTCGAGCTCATAACCGGCTGCGTCGCTGGGAATCACCATCTTGATCGGATAACCGGCTTCGATCGACTGCATGGCGACGATGGCCGACGAGGCGCCGATGGCGTATTCACCTGCTCGCGTCGTCTTGCAGGGCGCGGAGCCCGATTTGATGTACTGGGCGATATTGCCGTCCAGTGCCTTGATGAGTTTCCAACCAGTCTCGTCACCCAGGGATTGCAGCAAGGCCGTGATCTGAAGATAGCCAGTGCCCGACGACACTGGATTGGGCATGACGACTTCGCCTTTGTAGATCGGGTTGCTCAGGTCTTTCCAGGAAGTCGGCATGGGTAGGTTCCTGGCCTTGAGCACCTCGGTGTTCACGCAAAATGCACCCATGTAACCCGTCGCTGCAAACCATTTGCTGTCGGCTGCCTTGTAGCGAGGTTCGAGTTTGTCCGTTCCCTTGGCGGCGTAGGGCTCAAGCAATGCCCCGATACGCGGATCGGACATGTTCGTGAGTGCCCAGCCCCAAATTACGTCGTGTTGCGGGTTGCCCGCTTCGGCCAGGATGCGGGCGCCCAGGTCGCCGGTAGACAGACGCAGGACCTTCACTTCCACATCAGGCATGTCCTTCTTTGCGGCTGTTACATAAGCCTTGATCTCATCCTCTTCCAGCGAGGTATAGGCAGTGACCGTACCCGCGTGGACAGCAAAGCTCAGGCTCATGCCAAGACCCAGGATGGCATGTAGGCGGGACAGGGATTTCAGGGGGAAGAGGGTTTTCATCAGATTCTCCAAAATTCAGAAGTGTCAAAAAAGTCAAGGATTGGTGGCCGCTTCAGCCATCCGTCATGGGAATTTCTTGGCGTTGTGTTAATGTTTATATATGCAAAAAAACACACAAAAGCAAAAATTAACAACTTGATAGTCCACTTTTTTTATTGCAGCCTTATGACAACCCCGACTACGACAACACTAAATACCCCGGGCTCTTTCTTGACAACTGCCCAAGCGCTGGCCGATATAGCTCGCCGTCATTCGCTGACTTATTTCCGTACCAACCTGAACGTAATGACGAAGTCCGACGACAGTCCCGTGACGATTGCAGACCGGGAAACCGAGGCCGCGATGCGCCAATGGCTGCAGCGCATGCATCCCACGCATGGCATCCTGGGGGAGGAGCATGGCCGGGAGCGCATGGATGCCGAATACGTCTGGGTGTTAGACCCTATAGACGGGACCAAGAGCTTCATCACTGGCTCGCCCTTGTGGGGCACGCTGATTGCCCTGTTGCGCGACGGCAAACCTGTCCTGGGACTGATGGACATTCCGGTGCTGGATGAGCGCTGGGTGGGCCAACTCGGCAAAGATGCACTGTGGAATGGCCGGCCAGTCCACGCTGGCCGCCGTCAGGTGTTGGCGGACGCAAGCATCTACACGACCTCGCCTGACGCTTATGGCGCGCAGGACTGGCAACTGTTTGACGCTCTCAGCAAGCAGTGCGCCTTACGCCGCTTTGGCGGTGACTGCTATGCCTACGGGCAATTGGCCGCAGGGCATGTTGATTTGGTAGTGGAGGCTGGGCTGCAGCCTTACGACTTTATGGCCCTGGTCTGCCTGGTCGAAGGCGCTAGCGGCTGCATGACCGACTGGCAAGGCGATGCGCTCACGGTCGCATCGGATGGACGCGTCGTGGCTTCTGCCAATCACGCGCTACATGCACAGGCTCTTTCGGTCCTGTCGGGTGCTTGAGACTGCAACAAATAAATAGACGGCAAGAGCGAACCGTAACTTGTACGTGGGGTCACTTCAGGAAACGGAAAATAAAGCACGTTAAGGTGATGACATTGGTCGCAGTGACCTGAACTTGCCGGCACCGTTCTTGGCGCTGCTTTTCCAGAGGAAGTCGCCGGTCAGGTTGAGGTGCTCCCAGCCCAGGGGCGACAGGTATTGCAGCAGCGCATCGTCCACGGGCGCTGCATGACCACGCAATGCGTTGGTGGCCCGCTCCAGATACACCGTGTTCCAAAGCACGATGGCCGCCGTGATGAGGTTCAGGCCACTGGCGCGGTAGCGCTGCTGCTCGAAACTGCGGTCCCGGATTTCCCCCAGCCGGTAGAAGAACACCGCCCTGGCCAGCGCATTGCGCGCCTCGCCCTTGTTCAGTCCGACCTGCACGCGCCGGCGCAGCTCCACGCTTTGCAGCCAGTCGAGGATGAACAGCGTGCGCTCGATGCGCCCGAGCTCACGCAGGGCGATGGCCAGGCCGTTCTGGCGCGGATAGCTGCCGAGCTTTCTGAGCATCAGCGAGGCCGTCACCGTGCCCTGCTTGATGGAGGTCGCCAACCGCAGGATGTCATTCCAGTGGGCGCGAATGTGCCTGATGTTCAGCCTGTCGCTGCTGATCATCGGCGCGAGCGCGTCATAACTGGCATCGCCCTTGGGGATGAATAGTTTGGTGTCACCCAAATCCCGGATGCGCGGCGCGAAGCGAAAGCCCAGCAGGTGCATCAGCCCAAAGACGTGATCGGTAAAGCCCGCCGTGTCGGTGTAATGCTCCTCAACCGCCAAGTCCGACTCGTGGTACAGCAGCCCATCGAGCACATAGGTGGAGTCGCGCACGCCGACATTGACCACCTTGGCGCTGAAGGGCGCGTACTGGTCGGAGATATGGGTGTAGAAAGTTCGTCCCGGGCTGCTTCCATACTTCGGGTTGATATGCCCGGTGCTCTGCGCCTTGCTGCCAGTTTTGAAGTTCTGACCATCCGACGAGGACGTGGTGCCGTCGCCCCAGTTCCCGGCAAAGGGCTGCACAAGCTGGGCATTGACCAGTTCGGCCAGGGCCGATGAATATGTCTCGTCCCGGATGTGCCAGGCCTGCAGCCAGGACAGCTTGGCGTAGGTGGTGCCGGGGCAGGACTCGGCCATCTTGGCAAGGCCGAGGTTGATTCCGTCGGCCAAAAGCGTTGTGAGCAGCAAGGTCTTGTCCTGGGCCGTGTCACCGGTCTTCAGATGTGTGAAGTGCCGGGTGAAACCGGTCCACTCATCGACCTCCATGAGCAACTCGGTGATCTTGACGTGCGGCAGCAGCGCCGCCGCCTGGGCAATCAGGGCCTGGGCGGCATCAGGCACTGCGGCGTCCAGCGGCGTGACCTTCAGGCCCGACCCGGTGGTGATGATGGCGTCCGGCAACTCGTTGGCTGCCGCCAAGCGGTTGACCGTAGCCAGCTTGCGCTCCAGCAGCGACAAGCGGCTTTGCAGATACTGGTCGCAATCGGTGTCAACGGCCAGCGGCAACTGGCTGGCCAGCTTCATCGCGGCGAACTTCCCGACGGGCACCAGGTAGTCTTCGAAGTCCTTGAACTGGCGCGAGCCCTGCACCCGGACATCGCCCGAGCGCAGCGCGTTCTTGAGCTCCGACAGCGCGCACAGCTCGTAGTAGCGCCGGTCAATGCCCTCGTCGGTGATCACCAACCTGGCCCAGCGCGGCTTGACGAACGCGGTCGGCGCGCCGACGGGCACCTTACGGGCGTTGTCAACATTCATGCCGCGCAGCACGTCGATGGCCTCAAGCACGCCCTTGGCCGCCGGTGCCGCCCGCAGTTTCAGAACCTCCAGGAATTGAGGCGCATAACGGCGCAGCGTGGCATAGCTCTCGCCAATGCGGTGCAGGAAATCGAACTGTGCTGGCTGCGCGAGCTTTTGCGCTTCCCCGACGCTGGCCGCGAACGCGTCCCAGGACAGGACCGATTCGATAGCCGCGAAGGGATCGGCGCCGTTTTGTTTGGCTTCGAGCAGCGCTTGGCCGACGCGCCCGTACAGGCGCACCTTATCGTTGATGGCCTTGCCCGAGGCCTGAAACTGCTGCAGGTGTTTGTTCTTGGCCGCGTTGAACAGCTTGCCGATGATGCGGTCGTGCAGGTCGATTGAATCTCATCGGTGACGGTGGCCATGCCTTCGATGGCCAGCGCCACCAGAGTCGCATAGCGCCGCTGGACCTCGAATCTGGCCAAGTCGGCGGGCGTCATCTGGCCGCCCTCGCGGGCTATCTTGAGCAGCCGGTTCTGGTGGACCAGCCGCTCAATGCCCGCTGGCAGGTCCAACGCCTGCCAGGCCTTGAGGCGCTCGATGTGTTCAAGCATGTGCCGCGAGTTCGGCTTGGCCGGCGACTGGCGCAGCCACGCCAGCCAGTTTCCCTTGCTGCCTTCCTTGCGCTGGAGCAGCTCGTCCAGACGCTGACGGTGGACGGACGACAGGGGGTCCGTCAGTGCGGCGTAAATGTACCGATTCGCGCGGGTGATCGCTTCTGCGCTGGCGCGCTCGATGGCGTTTATGACAGGCAAGATGATGCTCTGCCGCCGGAGATTTTCGACCAGCGCACTGGCCAGCACGATTCCCTTGTCGGTCTGCAAGGCCAACTCGGTCAGCGTATGCACCTCTCGTTTGTAATCGCTCATGGTGAAGGACTTGAATCCGAACATCGCTTGGAGCTCGACCAGATGCTCCCGCCTGGTTTGCCCGCGTTGCCCATACTCATCCCAGCTTTCCACCGGCACTTTGAGCTGCGCCGCCACCATACGCAATAAGGGCGCAAACGGTGGCTCATCGACACCCAGAACCATGCCAGGAAATCGCAAATAGCAAAGCTGCACAGCAAAGCCAAGCCGATTCGCAGACCCGCGATGCTGGCCAATGATCGACAGGTCGGTTTCGCTGAGCGTGTAGTGTCGAATCAGTTCATCCTTGGCCTCAGGCAATGCAAGCAGGCTGTCTCGCTCGGTGGCGGACAGAATCCAACGACGTGGCATGGGGTATTCTTGTAAACGGGGGTTTTTGAGCAGCTTTGCTGTGTGCTTCGTATCGCCCGCAGAATCAAGGCTTTAGCATTCTCGAAAATATTTCTTGAAACTATATTCTTGAAGCTTTACCATAACAACGAGTTTCGAGAAAAAAGAGAACATGGAACAACCCAATCGTGATGCGGCATGCTGATCGGCTATGCGCGCGTCTCTACGCTGGATCAAAACCTTGATCTTCAGATCGACGCCTTGACCAAGGCGAGCTGCCACAGGCTCTTTGATGACAAGATGAGCGGGAGCCGGGCCGAGCGGCCCGGTCTGGCCAAGGCGCTGGAAATGCTGCGTGAGGGCGACACCCTGGTCGTGTGGAAACTCGACCGCCTTGGCCGTAGCGTCAAGCACTTGGTGGACCTGGTCGGCCAGTTGCACCAGCAGGGCGTGCATTTCAAGAGCCTGACCGATGCCATCGACACAGCAACACCCTCGGGCCGATTCTTCTTTCATGTCATGGCCAGCCTGGCCGAGATGGAGAGGGAACTGACAGGAGAGCGTACCCGTGCAGGGTTGGAGGTGGCCCGCCAACTGGGCCGCAAGGGCGGGCGCAAGCGGAAAATGACCGACAGCAAGATCGCATCAGCCAAGAAGTTGCTGGCCAGCGGCGTGCCACCGCGCGATGTGGCCAAGAACCTGGGCGTGTCTGTGCCCACTTTGTACCGCTGGATTCCGGCATCCTCGCGCGCTTAACGTGCTTTATTTTCCGTTTCCTGAGGTGACCCCTAGATGGCTTCGTGAGAGATACGCATGGATTTGTCATCCGGGAAGTCGACGCGCAGCAGGTTGGCAATCTGTTCGTGCGACCAGCCATTGACCCATTTTCGGTCACCTCGATGAGGTTTGTTGCGACCCTGGAACGGTGCCTGTCGAGGGCCGGCAACCTCACGGCCACCAGCATCATGAACCATGCCTTCTAAGCGGTCTTGGACGTAGTGGTGCAGTCGCGGGTTAGTCACCAGTTTCGCCGGCTTCGGTCTTCTGTCCACCAGCTCTGCCTTCCACTGCGCAACAGATGCCCGATACTCGAGCTTGCCTCCACGAGTTGCAGCGTTGCGTGTCAGCTCTCGTGAGACCGTAGAAGGGCTTCGCCCCATGCGGCGCGCGATCTCCCGTACACCAACGTCTTGGGCTCGCAGCAGTCCAATTTCTTCTCGCTCCACGAACGACAAATATCTTGCGGACACAGGTTTCGACATAAACAATGGCATGCCGCCACGATGCCGGAACCAACGAGTGCCTACCGCCTGCGACACGCCGACCACTTCGGCCGCCCTCTCGCTCGTCATCCCGGTCGCAATCTGCTCCCAGAACTGTCGCTCCACTTCTCGCCGAAGCGACGGCGCACCCGGCGAGCGCATCGCTCCTCGCCCCGTCAACTTCTGCATCCACCCTGCGGGTCGCCCCATAAACACCTCCATGATTAAGGTGTTGCGGCGACCGGTTGAATGCGCCCTGCGTTCCCCGGTCCGAATGCACGATAAGACCCGCACAAGGATTGCGCTGCGCGATAGCCATCTGCACGGGCGTGCACACCAGCGTTGCAGGCATCTCGGGGGCCATGGCCCAGCCGACGATTTTGCGTGAATGCAAGTCCAGCACCGCCGCCAGATAAAGCCAGCCGCTGCGGGTGCGGATATAGGTGATATCGCTAACCCAAGCTTGGTTGGGCAGCGGTTGATCAAACTGGCGGGCCAGCACATTGAGCGACACTGGCATGGTGTGCCGGCTGTCAGTGGTGTGCATGAATTTTCGTCTCCAAACTGGCCGTAGCCCGTTGGCACGCATTAGAGTTCGTACCCGCTACCGCCCTATGGTCACACCTTGCTTTTGCAGCGCTACGCACAGCCGGCGGCTGCCGTAGGCCCGGCCGCTGGCGGCAAAGGCGGCTTTCAAGTGGACACTGTCGGCACATGGCCTGGGCGCTCGGCGCGTGCGCATGCGCGCGGCGTAGTAGCCGGACTGGCTTACCTGCAGCACCCGGCATGCCTGGGTCACGGACACGGCCTTCTTTTGCAACTGCTCCACCAGCTGGTAGCTCACCGGAGTTCGCGGGCAAAGAAGGCCGAGGCTTTTTTTAATATCTCCACATCGCCTCGCAGTTGGCGGTTTTCAAGCTCGAGTTGGCGAATGCGCTGGTGCTCGGCGGTGATGGGCTTGCCGATACCGCTCAAGCCGGCTTGCTCGGCTTCAACCTGGCTGAGCCAGCGCCTGACAACACTCTCCACGAGGCCCATGTCCTTGCAAACCTGCCCGACACTCAGGCCTTGGACTTTGATCATCTGAACGACCTGCAGTTTGAAGCTTGCGTCAAAGCTTCTTCTGGATTTTTGATTCTTCACGTCTTGCGCCATTTAGGTTCTTGAAAAAAACCTATCGTTGTGTCCGTTTAAATTAGACCACCACAGCCAGGGCTGGGCCATTCAATGCGTAGCTTTCCTGCAAGGCCGTCAGGCGCTGCGATGGCGACCAGGAGGCAGCAGGGCCTTCCAGCGCAGGGCTTGCCTCCCCGGGTGCTTGTTCGCCAGCCTTGGCTGAGTCCAACACCCATCTCTTGAGGGTCCTGGGTGACATGTTCAACTCGCCGGCAAGGCTTAAAAGTGAACGCGCGCCGCGATGCCGCGCTTTGAGCAGTGCCTGCTCCTTGAATTCAGGGGAATGATGGGAATGAGGTTTTCTGTGCATGAAATGTCGCTTACGGTGCGGATAACCTGCGGAAAATCGGAAGCGACAACAATTCTGACACCCGGGGCGGGTAAACACCTATGCGCAAATGAAAAATCTTCTTTGACACAACAGTACCAATTATCTATAGTTATGAAACAGAAATTTCAGAACGATGGTGATTCACCACGTAAACCAATGGACAGCAGCATGCAAGAGCGAATACTGGAGATGCAGCACCACTTCACCGAAAGCGAGCACAAGCTCGCTGAAGTCGCGCTTGTGCACATCTCCACGCTGGCTGCTTATTCGGCTACCGAGCTCGCAAAAATGGCGGGCGTTTCGAAGGCGACGGCGGGGCGGTTTTTCAGGCGCCTTGGGTATGAGTCGTTCAACGATGCGCGATCGCAGCAGCGCGATGCTGGTGACAAGGGGTCGCCACTGTTTGCGCTTGCGGGGATTGAGCCCAGTCATGTTGTGGCCGAGGACTCGCTGCGTGCCCATCTTTCCGATGATCTTCAGAATCTTGCGAACACGTTCGAGCGGCTCGATCCGGCTGATCTGAAGAAGGCCACCCTGTCGCTGCAAAAGGGCAGACGCGTCTTCATCGCCGGGTTTCGCAATGGCCGCGTGTTGGCGCAGTACGCCTGGGCCTTGCTCACGCAGTTGCGCGATGGCGTTCAGTTGGTGCCCGGTGCGGGGCTGAATCTTGCGGAAGACCTGGCCGATCTGGACAAGGGCGATGTATTGCTCGTCATGGATTTCCGTCGTCGGGTTGCGCTGCTGCGGCCTATGGTCGGGCACGCAAATCAAGTGGGCGCGCAAGTGATCGTTTTGACCGATCCGAGCGCTACCGAACTACCGGCGCGCGCCGATGTGATTCTGCGCTGCGTGAACAAAGGCGCGGGCATCTTCGATTCGTATATCGCTGCGATGTCCGTGATCAATCATTTGTGCACAAGCCTAGGACTCGCACTTGGCCCTGCCGCGCGGCAGCGTTTGGAGCGTATCGAGGCTTTGCATGACCACTACGGCGATTTACATCGCTGACCTTGTTTTTTATTCTGGAGACTGCCCCGTGAGCCACCCGTTACCCAACCTTCGTTTGCAATGCACCTTGAATGGCGCTGCACAGCCGCATGCCGAATACGGCGTGAAAGAGCGCGCCATTCTGGGCGGTGATGCATACACGCTCGCGGCCTCCGAAATCAAGCAATGGCCGGGCTACCAGACGACGCCGCTGATGTCGCTCAAGGGGCTGGCAAAGACGGTGAATATTGCTGCCATCCACTATAAGGATGAGGGCGGTCGTTTTGGCCTTGGAAGCTTCAAGGCGCTGGGCGGTGCTTACGCCGTGAGCCGCTTGCTAATTCGCGAAATCAAGGCGCGAATCGGCGCGAGTAAAGTGGGTGTGGAAGACCTGCTTAGCGGAAAGTACGCAGATATCGCCAAGAGTATCACCGTGACTTGCGCAACCGATGGCAACCACGGTCGCTCCGTGGCCTGGGGGGCGAAGCGCTTTGGCTGCCAGTGCGTGATCTACGTGCACTCCACGGTGAGCCAGGGCCGCGTGGACGCGATTGCGCACTACGGCGCAAAGGTTGTGCGCACGGCTGGCAACTACGACGATGCAGTTCGCCAGGCTGCGGAAGACGCGGAGCGCGAAGAGCGCTTTGTGGTCTCGGATACGTCCTATGAAGGCTATATGGATGTGCCCAAGGATGTCATGCAGGGCTATGCGGTGATGGCCGAAGAAGCGATCTTGCAATGGCCTGAAACAGACCTTCCAACGCACGTTTTCCTGCAAGGAGGTGTGGGTGGATTGGCTGCCGCGGTCTGCGCGCATCTGTGGGAAAAGCTGGGCAACAAGCGGCCGCGTTTCGTGATCGTCGAGCCCGACAAGGCCGCATGTCTGTTCGAAAGTGCCAAAGCCGGCAAACCCGTTGCCGTGCATGGTGATCTGGATACGGTGATGGCGGGTCTCGCCTGTGGCGAAGTGTCGTTGCTGGCGTGGGAAATCCTGCGTCCGGGCGCTGCTGCGTTCATGACGATCGATGATGAATCGGCGCTCGAAGCCATGCGCATTCTGGCCGAAAGCCGATATGGCGATGACCACATCGTGGCGGGTGAGTCAGCGGTTGCCGGCCTGGTCGGTTGCCTTGGCGCGGCTGGTAATGAGACGCTTCGCAAGGAATTGGGCCTTGACGAAACGAGCCGCGTGCTGGTGTTCGGCAGCGAAGGTGCGACCGATCCGGAGCTGTATCAACGCATCGTCGGCAAGTCCGCCGAGGCCGTTTTAGAAGCAGCATGAGCGCGCTTGCCAGTATCCGCATCGATGCGGTGAGCCAGTTGCAGATCGATCTGCCACGCTTGCTTATGCGCATTGCTGCGTTGGGCGAAGTGGGTGCGATTGATGGCGGCGGTGTATGCCGTTTGGCGCTCACCGATGCCGACCGCGATGGCCGCGATCTGGTCGTACGCTGGATGAATGAGCTGGGTCTGGCCGTGTCGGTCGACGGCATCGGCAACGTGGTGGGCGTGCGCGCTGGCCGCGAAGATCTGGCGCCAGTGATGACGGGCTCGCACATCGACACGGTGCGCACCGGAGGCCGTTACGACGGCAATCTGGGCGTGCTTGCAGGGCTTGAGGTGATGGCTTGTTTGAGTGACGCCAACATCGTCACCAAACGGCCGCTGGCCGTGGCCTTCTTCACCAACGAAGAAGGCGCACGCTTTGCGCCCGACATGATGGGAAGCCTAGTGTATCAGGGTGATCTGGCGTTGGAAGAAGCACTCGATACCGTGGGCATCGATGGCACCAGCGTGCGGGACAACCTGCGGCGCATCGGTTACGCGGGCGATACCCCGGTTGGCAACAACCAGGTGCATGCGTTTGTCGAACTGCATGTGGAGCAGGGCCCTGTGTTGGAGCACGAAGGCATCACGATTGGTGCGGTGACCGGTGTGCAAGGCATTCACTGGACCGAGTTCACGGTGGAAGGCGTTTCCAACCACGCGGGCACAACGCCCATGGCCTTGCGTCACGACGCGGGCTTGGTTGCGATGCGCATCGCTGCGTTTGCACGTGAAGTTGCCGCCGAGATGGGGCAGGGGCAGCTTGCTACGGTGGGGCAGATTAACCTCACGCCCAACCTCATCAACGTGATTCCGAACCGCGCGGTGTTCACGCTCGATCTTCGCAATACCGATGCCGATGCGTTGAAACATGCGGTGAACAAGGTGTTCATGTTTGCTCTGCAAGTCGCTGAAAAAGAGGGTGCGAAGCTCACGCATCGCTCGCTTGCCGACTTCGAGCCTGTGGCGTTTGACGAGCGCATCGTTGCCCGCGTCGAAGCACTGGCAAAGGAGCACGGCCATTCCGTGCGCGTCATGCCCAGCGGAGCAGGGCATGACGCGCAAATGCTGGCTCGTATGTGCCCAGCCGGAATGATTTTTGTGCCGAGCGTTGCGGGACTTTCGCACAACGTGAAGGAATTCACGCACGACTCCGACATCGGTGCGGGAGCGAATCTGTTGCTCTCATTGATGACTGAACTTGCCGAGCAGCCATAAGGCGCTGCCAATTGCCGAACCGAAGATAGAAAGAGAAAAATCCAATGACACGTATCGTCAACGTGGCCGCAGCGCAGCTCGGCCCCATCCAGCGCAATGATTCGCGCGCCGAAGTCGTCGAGCGCTTGCTTGCGCATCTGCACAACGCCGCAGCCATGGGCTGCCATCTGGTGGTGTTTCCGGAGCTCGCACTGACCACGTTCTTCCCGCGCTGGTATCTGGAAGATCCCGTAGAAATGAACATGTTCTACGAGAGCCAGATGCCTGGCCCCGAAACGCAGAAGCTGTTCGATGCGGCGAAGAAACTCGGCATCGGCTTTTATCTCGGCTATGCAGAGTTAACCATGGAAAACGGTGTCACGCATCGCTACAACACCTCGATTCTTGTGGGGCGTGATGGCGAAATTATCGGCAAGTACCGCAAGGTGCACTTGCCCGGCCATGCGCAGAGCGAGCCTTGGCGCGCGTTCCAGCATCTGGAGAAATATTACTTCGAGCCCGGCCCATCATTCGATGTATGGCGTGGGTTTGGCGGTGTGATGGGCATGGCGTTGTGCAATGACCGTCGCTGGTCCGAGACTTATCGCGTGATGGGCCTGCAGGGCGTTGAGATGATCATGCTGGGCTACAACACGCCCGTGCACAATCCGCCCGCGCCGGAGCATGACGATCTGTCGATGTTCCACAACCAGTTGGTGATGCAAGCCGGTGCCTATCAGAACGGCACTTGGGTGGTCGGCGTAGCCAAGGCAGGCAAGGAAGAGGGCTGCGAAATGATTGGTGGCACTTGCATCATCGCGCCTTCTGGAGAAGTGGTTGCGGCTTGCTCGACCAAGGGCGACGAGCTGGCGATTGCCCGCTGCGATCTGGACCTATGCAACTCCTACAAGAGCACCACCTTCAACTTTGATCGCCATCGCCGACCAGAAGCGTACGGGCGGATCACGGAGCAACGCGGCGCTATCGCGCCAGCGGCTGTGTAGTCGAGGCAAACAACGACAGCATCACTGCCTGCCGTTGCATTTATTTTCTGTAGAGACTTAATGCAGGCGCTGTGCGACCCGCAGTGGATGCCCTTGCCTGCGAAAAATAAAAGGAGACAACAATGATAGACGTTAATCAAGCAACTGCCAGCCCGGGCCTGATGAGCTCGGGCGCTGGCAGCGCGGTATCCAACCCATCTGTTGAAGATCGCGACAACGGCCTTTATCGCCGCGTGGCCTGGCGACTGGTTCCGTTCCTGATGATGTGCTACATCGCCGCCTATCTGGATCGCGTGAACGTGGGCTTTGCCAAGCTGCAGATGCTCGACGCGTTGCAATTCAGTGAGACCATGTACGGCCTTGGCGCGGGGATTTTCTTCATCGGATATTTCATCTTCGAAGTACCCAGCAACGTGCTGATGCACCGCATCGGCGCGCGCAAGACGCTGGCCCGCATCATGATTCTGTGGGGGATCATTTCGGCGGTCATGGCACTCACCAAAACGCCTGCGCAGTTCTACATCCTGCGGTTTCTGTTGGGCGCAGCCGAGGCGGGTTTTTATCCGGGCATCATCCTTTATCTGACCTATTGGTTCCCAGCTCATCGACGCGGCCAGATCATCGCTGTGTTCATGACGGCTGTGCCCTTAGCAAGCATTCTGGGGGGGCCGCTTTCGGGCTGGATCATGGAGTCATTCCACGTCAAGGGTGGCTTAGACGGATGGCAATGGATGTTCGTCATCGAGGCCATTCCATCTGTGATTCTTGGCCTGGCAGTGCTGAAGTTTTTGGATGACCGCGTGAGTGATGCACGCTGGCTTTCGGCAGAAGACAAGGCGCGCCTTGAGTACAACTTGCAAGCCGAAAAGGCGCAGAAGGTGGAGCATGTTTCGATGCTTTCGCTGCTCAAGGATCGCCGCGTGATTCACATGGCACTGATCTGCTATTGCACGGTGTCAAGCCTGTCCGGTCTGGCGTTCTGGACGCCTTCGGTGATCAAGTCCACCGGCGTGGTTTCGCTGCTGGATGTGGGCTTGTTGACGGCGATTCCGAACGCGTTCGCAGTGGTCTCGATGGTTCTGGTTTGCCGCCATTCCGACAAGGTTCGCGAGCGCCGCTGGCACATGATCATCCCGTTCATCATCGGTGGCACAGGCCTGATTCTGTCAACGCTGTTCAGCCATAACCCAATGATGGCGGTGGCTATGCTGTCCATCGCAGCTGCTGGCTGCATGGTGTGCTCGCCACTGTTCTGGAGTCTTCCTACGGCGTTTCTTGATGGCAAGAGTGCAGCGGCAGGTATTGCGGGCATCAACGCGTTTGCGGGGCTGGCTGCGTTTGCAAGCCCTTACGCCATCGGCTTCATCAAGGATGCGACGGGTTCCACTGATTACGGCATGTTCTTCCTTGCAGCGTTCGCGTTCATAGGAGCATTCCTGGTGTTCCTGGTGCCGAAGAAGTTGGTCAATCGATAGAGTGTCAATCAGGGCTTGAAATGAAATTTAGTGATGTCGTCGCGCTGACGCGCGAGATGGTGCGAACGCCGAGTTTGTCAGGCCACGAGGGCAACGTAGCTGCTCTTGTCGCGCAGAAGATGCGTTCTCTTGGGTTTACAGTCACCGTCGATGGCAATGGATCGGTGCTCGGGCTGATCGGCCCGGAGGGCGCGGAAATCGCGCTGATGTTTGACGGCCACCTGGATGTAGTCCCGGTGGCTGGCGAATGGACGCACGACCCGTTTGGCGGCGAAATCGTCGATGGGAAACTCTACGGACGCGGCAGTACGGACATGAAGGGTGGCATCGCCGCCGCCATCTGCGCAGTGGCTTCGGTCGCGCAGACGGGGCGGCTCAAGCGCCGCGTTGCCGTATCTGCGAGCGTGATGGAGGAAGTGATCGAAGGGTACGCGCTTGCTGAGGTGCTTGATCATTGCAAGCCCGCAGCGGTGGTGATCTGCGAGCCTTCAAAACTGCAGATCAAAGCCGGGCAGAAGGGCCGCATGGAAATCCTGCTAACGCTGCACGGCAAGCCCGCGCATGCGGCTTCGCCCGAGTGCGGTGTCAACCCGCTGCATGCGGCAGCACGCGCCTTGCTTGCTCTTGATGCCATCGCCTTGGGAAAGAGCACCGATTTGGGCGATGCGCTGCTGGTGCCAACCGACATCACATCGAGTCCATATCCATCGATTTCGATGATTCCGATTGCCACAACGATCCGTTTCGACCGCCGCACTTTGCCCGGTGAAACGGCGGAGCAGGTGATTTCAGAGATCGAGCAATGTCTGCGCGATGCGCAGGTGAATGACTTCACCGTGCGCATCAGCGGCGATGGAATCAAGACCTATACCGGTGCATGCGCCAACCCTTCGCGCTGGCTGCCCGCGTGGCGTCTTGATCGCGAACATGTGCTGGTGCAGCATGCTGTTTCTGCGGTGCAAGCTGCGGGTTTGCTGCCGACCATCGGTACCTGGCGTTTTTGTACCAATGGATCGGAGTCTGCCGGGCGACGCCATATTCCTACCATCGGCCTCGGCCCGGGCCGTGAGGAAGACGCTCACACGAATGACGAATCAATCGAGATCTCGCAGCTGGAAGGTGCGCGGGAAATCTACAGAAACCTGACTTTGGCACTGGCCGGGGCATAACGCCTAGTGTGTCTCTGTATGGAGGTTGTGAAGGTTTGACTGGGCTGTAGAACACGCAGCGCGATGCTGCTGTCGGCCTGATCCTGCCGCAGGCCAATACCGAGGCGATGAGCCGTCACCTGCAAGCCATCAGCGAGGTAGTTCCTGCGGGGCGTCACGCGGTACTCGTGCTTGATCGTGCAGGCTGGCACACCACAGCCAAATTGCCGCAGTTTTCCAATCTGTCCTTGCTGCCGCTGCCTGCGGGCTCGCCCGGACTCAACCCGGCCGAGCAGGTGTGGCAGCAACTGCGCGACCGGCACTTCGCAAACCGCTGCTACGACGGCTACGAGCAGATCGTCAACGCCTGCTGCGACGCCTGGAATGCCTTCACGCAGATTCCTGACGCCATCCGCTCTTTGTGTTCGCGCCGCTGGGCCATGCTGCCTTCAGAATCGGTCATGTCATGACATAGGATTGGTATAAGGCGTACCGACAGTTTTCAGATGACGCGACACTACATTGAAGCGGAAACTTCAATAATCGGCATCAGGAAAATCCCTTCTGCCGCCCAGACTCCTAGGCCATCGTGGCCGAAGGCTTTGATCACATCCACCGCACCAACTTGATCGGCATGGGCATGCTGCAGCGCTTTGCGCAATACTTCCTGGCACAGAATATAGAAAAAATAAGCCTCTGGCGCAGGCGTGACAAGCGCTACTAGCTATCAAATTCGACAAACCGAACCTTCAAAAGACCGATGACCCGTTTTGCACCGCAAATCAAGATACCTGCCACCTATATGCGCGGCGGCACCAGCAAGGGCCTGTTCTTTCGTCTGCAAGACCTACCTGGCGCCGCGCAGCAACCTGGCGCCGTGCGCGATGCCATCCTGCTGCGCGCCCTGGGCAGCCCCGACCCGTATGGCAAGCAGATCGACGGCCTGGGAAATGCAACGTCGAGCACCAGCAAGGCTGTCATCCTGAGCCCAAGCACCCGCCCCGGCCACGACGTGGACTACCTGTTTGGCCAGGTCAGCATCGATCAGCCCTTTGTGGAGTGGAGCGGCAACTGCGGCAACCTC
>Ga0123337_10001990_pt1 | contig 24353 bp, 16 predicted proteins | sample frozenSSSSmetaG_FD_89792 | JGI IMG/M metagenome (GOLD analysis project Ga0123337, IMG submission 89792) | Glacier valley bacterial and archeal communities from Borup Fiord, Nunavut, Canada, to study Microbial Dark Matter (Phase II) -... | ecosystem: Environmental > Aquatic > Freshwater > Ice >...
AACAGAACGGTAAGTAAAAGAGAATATATAACAGGATATAACTAATAATATATAGCTCGTCTACATATGTTGCTGCATTAGTGCTTATTCCAAGCTAGAAATGGACTTATATCTACGATAATTAGCCAAAATCTTAGATAGAAGCTGCGAAAGCATTAGTTCAATTATTGTGGGATGAATCATATAAGCTAGCAATTGTGCCTATAAGTATATCAGACTTAGAGCCTATTGATACACAGTCTAGATTTGAGCGTTGGGCAAAGGCAAAGCAACAGCGTTATCAGCCCCTTCTTCAAGACGAGTATCTTAAATACTGTCAATTGCCAATTACCCCCAAATGTGATGCTAGAGGTTGGTGGATGGAGCCTGCTCAACGGATGGCATATCCAAATCTCCATAAAATGGCGATTGATATCCTATCGATACTAGCAATGAGCGCAGAGCTAGAACGGTTATTCTCAGGGGCTAAGATCACAGTCACAGAGCATCGCAATCGATTAGGGGTAGATACTATTAAGTACTTAGAGTGCTTAAAGTCTTAGTTGGCTATTACAGATACACCTTGGGCAGAGGATTAAGATAGCCTAGTGAAAAAGGGGGTTGGTGCGAAGCAATTAATGGTACTATTTATAGGCCATATGGTTCACACTGTTTACACTGCATACACTGCTAAGCTTTATGGTCACAATACAATATACTGCCAAGCCATATAGTGACAATATAATACAGGTACTCGCAATATGGTGACAATACAATATGCCATTTTCCTAGCAATATATTGCCAAGAATTACTATTGACAACACTGGCTCTAAAGAGCTGAGTCCCTACTAGCTAAAACTTTAGCCTTGCGGCCGTTAGCCCCCTCGCTGCCAAAAGGAGGCATGAGCGGCGCCGTTCTTCTAGCACCACGTCACGATGAACGCATAAGACACATGCTAGCTTCCTCATTGAGCAAAAGTATCATGCACCATGAGGTGAGGCCTTTTTACGATAGGCTGACAGGTAGCACTTGTAACGACGCAATCTCCGAGAAGAATATGATGATGAAGGATGTGATGACGCCACGACAAGGCGCTGTTGACGCATGAATCATGCGAGACTCGTACTTAAAAGAATTTTGGGCTAGAAGATGCCCGATCGACATCGACAGCTGCCTCAAATGGTCCTAGATTGCTCGTGATGGCGATGCTAGATCGCCTCATTTCTAAGGAGCTTGCGTGAGAAATGACCTCATGACGCGATATGACATGGCGTTTCCGAAGGGGAATGAATGAGGCTTAGCGACAAGTTCGTATCCCTTGCGCAGCTAAATTCGAATCACGCGCTGCTCCGCACAACGAGGAGCGACGAGCATCGACGCAGCGGTGGTCGTTGGAGAGTAGGCATGGATGCAGGTGCAGGGCGCAGCTACGGCGACAGCATGCAGCTGTGTGGGTCCGCGTCGCTCGGGGCAAGGCGCAAGAGGGCAAGCGAGCCTGCGCAGGCATCGAGAGGAGATCGATGGAGGAGATCAAGAAGGGTGGTGAGCTCGCCGTGGGAAGAGCGCGGTCTTTATACTCCTCGAAAGCGGCGGTAGGTCCGTGCATGCACCTTGCCCGATTAGGCGGGCGCCAAACCCGGGGGGGACGACACCACGCTCTATATTATAAGATATAATAAGATCTATATTATAACATACTTTTCCTTAGATTTAACCTATAATTCCTTTAATACCTTAAAATTTATTAAAATAAAGAATTAATACTATTAATAAAAACTATTATATACTACTAAAACTCATATGACTAAAACTCAAGAAACTCGTAAGTTTTAAAATACACAACTTAAACTCAACTCATTTCTTAGCAACTCAAACTCATGAGTTTGAGTTTTTGAGTAACTCGAGTAACTCATGAGTTTCTTGAGTTTTTGTGAGAAGCCTGAAGGTATGCGATTAACTCAATCTGCAAAATCCGATCAAACAGTCTTTATATCTCGCCTCTGAAAATATGTACAACAACAGCAGCGGCATAAACAACAGGTTTACAATTGTGGTACTAGGTACGCTAAGTGCGACGGAAGCACTCCTTTTCTACTATAGTGTTAATCAGGGTTATTGTAAGAACTGATGATGAACAGGGTGAACACAAGAGTCTGGCCATCGAGTATCCCTCTTTATGGGCCAGGTAATTTAGTAGACTAATCGCTGACTCTCCTGTAGGGAGGGTCGCTCTGCTCTATATACATGGTCGGCAAGGATGCGCGCCCTCGGCGCTCCTCCGGGTACCCCGCTCCGAACCATCAAGGTCCGAAGTCTCCCGTTGCGCCCTAGTCCTGACAGTTATAGAGAAGACTACAACACATGCAGTAGGGTTGATTCTGCTTAACGATGCTCTGAGGCCGTGGATCTGTGCTATCGACGCCTTTGAGAAGCCCCCAGCGAACATCCTTCCCCGACCTCCTGCCATCTCGGATGGCCAAGTCCATCATCCCTCCGCCTACCCCCTTTTTGCCCCTTTTTTTGTTTCTATGCTCCTTGCTTAGCTCGTCTCGACCCAGATAGTTCTCGGTCATGTGACTTTGCATCTCCTTGGCCTGCATCTCAATGCCCTGCGACTCAACTCTTAGCTCCGAAACAGTCAGCCAATGGGAATGGGGGATCCCGAAGCGCCGACGAAGCGCTGAGACGAAGAGGAGGCTGTTTCAACTGTTGACAAAGGCGTTCCGGCAATCTCTCAAGTCATCCAACAGAGGCAAGAAAGACATCCGAGACGACACGGCGACGGGCGATGCGGTGCGGCGATGCACAGCCTCTCCTGAAGCGCTCTCGAGAGCCAGTGAACCTGCAGTCGCGCGTCGCGGGTATGATATGATATTGATAGCGCGTGCTCGCGACGCTGCAGGCCAATTCGCGGGCGAGGGTCGGTTTGTCTTGACCTTGTGGATCGGGATGTAAGCCTCGGTCATGGGCTGCATGCTACTGGGAGGGAGACGGGTCTGGAAAAGTTCTAAGAATGGATACCCACTGCTGGGAGGGACATGTCGCGACCCATGACATGACGTGGTACCTGGGACTGTCTGGGACGACAAAGAAGTGGCGATGCAATCGGTAGGTCGGCGTGGGAGGACATGTCTCGTGCGATGGAGAGACGTCTTTTTCTTTGTTTGGGGAGGGATGTAGTACTCTTCCTTCTCTCATATCTTTTCGTGCTGCGCCTGATGCTGGATCTTTGTTCTGATTTTAGCAACTCTATTCTACTTCGATTCACTTCCATTCACTTAGATTCACATCTATTCTTCGGTCTAATTCTGTTGTGGTGTTTGTGAAGTGATAGAGAGACGGCTGCGACGACGCTTGATGAACGACGAAAGACTAAGGTTTGGAGAACGGGAAAGACATGAACAGAAGAGTTGATTCACACCCCGACATTTGAAATCACAGGAGACAAACGCTAGGACAAGATATCCTCTGCCTCTTCGACAAGCACACGATATGAAATTGAACCGGAAATCGAATCCGAAATCCAGCAAGCTCACAATCAACATATTCCCATCTCACCTTGCAGCCGCCATGCGGCGCCCTCCCCACCTCCTCGCCCTCACGGCCTCTCTCACCACCTCCACCGCCCTCACCCACCCCTCCCACCTCTTCGCCCGTCAATCCGCCTCCGCCTGCCCGTCCACGTTCTCCTTCTGCGCCAACTCCGGCTTCCCCTCCTCCTTCTGCTGTCCCGCAAGTAGCACCTGCATCACGCTCGCCAGCAACACGACGCTGCTCTGCTGCCCCTCGGGCACCGACTGCCAGAGCATCAACCCCATCGTATGCGACGTCGCGCAGCAGAATGCCACCGCGTTTCCACGGACCACACTCAAGAGTACAAATCTGGACGGCGCGATGGTGAAGTGCGGCAGTCTGTGCTGTCCCTTTGGGTTCAGCTGTAATAATGGCGTGTGTATTATGGATGCGGATCAGAAACTGCTGCCTCCGCCCGTGGTGAGCTCGAGCACGGCGCGTCCGGGGACGATTTCGAGCTCTCCTCCGAAGACAGCGTCGGCCAGTCCAAGCAGCACGTCTGCACTATCAGCATCTCCGGCGGGTTTAACGACCTCAACCACCTCTCCATCACCCTCATCCCCCGCACCCCCCGCCCTCCCAAACATCACCTCCCCCCCACCCAGCACCTGCGCCCGCTTCCCCGCCCCCGCCGTCCTCGCAGGCTTCTTCCCCGGCCTTCTCGCCGGCATCCTGCTCTCCCTCCTCACCCTCTGCCTGCTCGGCGCGCGCCGCCGCAAGACCCCCAAGATATCCAGCCCCAGCTTCCAGGGCACCGGCACCGACTTCCGCACCGACTTCGTGCGCCGCTACCAGCCGAGCCTGAGCACGAGCCAGGCGGCCCAGAACGAGACGGCGCAGATGGTGGCGCCGGGCACGCCGATGCAGCGTATGCGGAGTCTGTTCCGGAAGAGCGAGGCGAGCAGTGGCCGCGCGAGCGCGAGCGCGCCGAGGGGGCTGGGCATGGGACTTGGCCTGCCGGCCTCGCCGGCACCCAGGCGGCCGCTCGTGCCGGGCGCTGCTGGCGTCCCCGTGACGCCGCGCCTGCAGCGCGAGCCGTCGTCGGAGAGCATCAACATCTTCGCGGACCCGAGCACGGCGGGGAGCGGGAGCGTGCAGATGCAGATGCGGGAAAGGGCGACGAACGGGGACAGGGACAGGGATAGGGATCGGGAGAGCAAGTACACGACGTTTACGGATATGATGGAGCGCGCGGAGCTGGGGGGTGTGGGGAGGGGCGAGCCGTACGTGCCGGTGAGGGAGGACGTGCCGAGACTGAGTCCCAGTACGTATACACCGAGGCCGGGGGATGGCAGTCCGAGGGGGAGAGGAGGGAGGGGATGACGAGGGCAGGTAATGGATGTGTGAGCGATTGAGCGGGGTGGTGTGGTGTGGTGTGGAATGTTGCTTGTGGCGTTTGGAAGGGAAGGGAAGCATGGCGTTGGTGGCATCCGCTCGTTTTGCGTTGGTGTGGAAGTCGTAATAATCCTCGGCGGTCAGTCGTATACCAACTTGGAATTCCAGCATAGCTTTACCATATAATCCATCCTTGCGTCTCCTCAGCGGTCTTGATCCTGACAAGTCGACGTCCTGAGGTCCTCGGCATTCAGCCTCGAATTTCGAGAACCCCGGCCATCCATCGCGACTGCGTCGTAACGATGCCGTCTCACCTCCTGCGGGCCGCATACCGTGCCGTCTGTCATGTAGGGACACAAACCTCCCGCCTCCCCCGGGGTCCCCACGCTTGGAAATCGAATACCCCGCACAGGCCGTCCGCTCCAGCCCAGCCCAGCCTACCTGTACACATCAGCGCTCCCTCGCCCGCGCACTTCCTCCGTTGCGGTGGTGGAAACGAAAAGACCCCCACCCCTCCCCGCGGCGTCTCAAGTCGGCGTGCCGGGATCTTTTCCTTTGCATTACCGCGCCGGTCTGCGTGGGGGCTGGCGGGCGGTGGAGTGGTAGGGAAGGAGGGGCTGCAGGTCGCCGGCAGATAGGGGAGGGGATGCGGGGTTTCTCGCGTGTGGATGGTGCAGTGGCATGAAGGGATGCTGGGAAGTTCGTGGCTATTTGACGGAGGAAGGGGGGGGAGGGTTTATATGCAGTCATCATGTCGTGGGGGGATGTTGCGAGAAGGACGAAGTAAGGGGGGAGGAGGGGGAGGTAGGATGCGCGGTTGCCCACTGATGTCTGCTTTCTCGCTATCAAGCCTTGATCTCCCTCGAGATTGAGAGCTGAGGGTCTAGTGAGTTAAATGTCGTCTCTTCTTGGTTGAAATTCAAGACAATACCTAATTGTGGAGGGTTTCGATTTTATTCTGCACGTGTGATGGAGCGTTGTCTCGTCTCTTTCTCTGTTATTTACATCCGTCTTTTGGTAGACCATTGCTCTGGATGCCCCGAAGGCAGGCCTTTCCAATTCATAATCGCCTGACATTCCCCCCCCTTTAGGTGAGAACTTCGGTCCTGGGGCAGTAATATATCTGCTTTTAAGGATCACTAGATATTCCTCGAAGATCGAAACCTAGATTTGAAACTCGCATTACTCATCACTGTATGCTGAACAAACCGCTCATTTACTGCCTTCAGCAATCCTAAGCAAGGTATTTATCAAACCATGCAATGCCCTGCTTCAAAGAGTCATCCATCGCCTTCTGATCCTTATCACTGCTCCAATCCCCACGAATCGTAAAGCCATGAACCTGGTCCTCATAAACCCTCACCTCAGTCGGCGCATCCCTCTTCTCCAGCGCCTCCTTAATCCTCTCCACAGTCTCCATATCCAGCATACTATCCTTCTCCCCCACCGCCAGCGCCAACGGCTTGTTCACCGCCTCATAATCCGGAATACCAGTCAAGCTCGGATGGCACGCGTACGCCGCATCCGCCCCCTCGCCCGCCAGTAGAATGGCATACCGTCCGCCCCAGCAAAATCCCACAGCGCCGACCTTGCGCGTCCCCTCAATGGCCCTGACAGCCTTCACGAATCCGTCAATCTCGGCCCGCACGGTGTCTTCGGGGTGGCGGCCCAGCCACGGCATGAACGTGGCGCCCAGCTCGGCGCCGTTCTTCGCCACCTCTTCGGCCGACAGCTGCAGGCGCACTTTGAGCGGCGGCTCGACGGCCTGCAGGAACGAGATCGGCAGCGCGTCGCCATGCAGGAGGTCGGGGACGTAGGCGGTGAAGCCGGCGCGGGCGTAGGCGTCTGCGAGGAGGCGCACGTTGGGGAACTCCCAGCCGAAGACTGTGGTGATGTCAGTGTGATGTTGTGTCTGAGGCAGAAGTGAAGGATGGAGAGGGGAGGGATGGCGGGATAATGCGGGGTAGGTGAGGGGAGTGTGAAAATGGACATACTATCGGCCAAGAAGACGATCGATTTGGCTGTTGAGCCACCTTCTGGTCTGGCGACGTAGGTTTCCAGGCCGTTGATGGTCTCAACTGTGCCCGTGGGAGTGCCTTCATGCAAGGTGCCCGAAATACAGCACTTGCTGAGCCCTTGGTTACAAGCCATTGTGTTATGCACTGCTAGAAAATGCGAACTGCTGCCTTCAAAAATGTAGAAACAATGTTCGATAGATGAAGAAATAAACCAGTGAAGAGCTGCGCTAGTTGATCAGAGAATGGTTTGTTGACTTACTTACCTTGGGGTTATGTTACATGTATGAAGTCGTGTAAACCTCGGTTCGGCACCGGGCAGTCCGGGCTAACAAAGGCGGCAAAGGCGCGGGCTATGTACCAAGAGTTACGTACCGTACTAGACTCTACCCGTGATCCATGTGTTATGCACCGTAAACTATAAAGTAAATGGATTAAGAAAGTTCAAGGATGAGGTGTGCATTGATTTAGTATGTATATAATGGAACTGACAGGCTATAACTTAGCCGTGTAGCAGACTATCAGTAGATAGCACATACATAGCAAATTAAATAAGATTTATATACTGAATTGTTTTGATATTTGTCCTCCTTATATGTCTGTATTTACAGAAACAGTATCTCCGACTCGAATCGTCGGAAACTGTCGATCCGGCGTTGGGGCTCCTTCGACAACGTGATGGCACATATGGGATCCAAAAAATACCTTGCCATCAAACCTCCGTGTCTTCGCCAAGGTCACCAATGGTTCGTCGTCCTTGACAGCAGTGTCCTGGTCGACACATATCATGTGGCAGCGCCGACAGGACCCGAGCATTGTGAACTGCTGGTGTCCAATGCGAATACTTGACCAGTGATCTTCTGCGTATGGCTCGTGCTGCTGAACTGGACCGGATGAGCTGATGAGAATGTTCGCACGGAAGACAGAGGAGGAAGCTGGTTTTCCGCCATGCTTTCTGATCTCACCATTGAGAGCCTCAAGACTTGATCTATTGATCATAAGAATGGGACTCTCATTTGAGAGGAGAATTGATCGTGGGCTATTCTCATTGTCCGAGTCGGGCGGAGTTGAAGAGATAGGGAACGCTCCAGGTGCGATTCTAGAATCGCTATCTTGTCTTCGCGGCCGCTGATGCTTCTGCATATGCGCCTTTGAATGTCTTGTGTTCAGCCCTGAGCCACCAGCAGGGAAGCGTGCTAAGGCGCATGGAACATCAAGGATTTCACTAAAGAAGTCATTGATAGCTTTGCTTGAATACTTATGCGCTGTGATAACATCACCGCATACCCTCGAAGAGAGCGATCTCGACCCATGCACTGGCTCATAGCATGCTGGATCTGCTGAGAGTAATACTGATATCTGCCGCCCCTGATACTTGACAAGCAGAACACCAATATTGAAATCAATTGCAGGCCGAATTAAAGCCATGCGTGGATGGCGCTTCTGGCTGAGTGCTTGGCCAGTTCCTTGATGGATAAGACACCATTCTCTATCCCACGCCAGACCTTCTGGTTTAACTTCCCAATCAACGCCCGATGAAATGGGAAATCCACCACAGCTTTTAATGGGATATATGGTTAAGCTTTTCACATAGAGATCCCTTGGAGCTTGAATGGCAGGCCTCACTTCAGTAATCTCGGAGACTGTCTTCTCGACGTAGAACTCGTCAATAAACTCAATAAAGCGTTCGATATCCCGAAGTGTACTCATTGCGCCCACGCTGGCTCGAATAATGCCAGTTGGCTTTCCAGCTATGACATCGTTGTCACTGCCACATCTGAAGCCGGCGGAGAAATTTCGCTTGATCTCCCATGGTGCCAGATCGAGAGCCGTGGCGATTCCGCCAGGATTGCACAACCCGCCAGTTCTGATATGTATTTTCCGTACAGTTGCCAATTTCTCAACTTCTGTATTGCTGATCCATGCTCCATGGCTATTTATCAAGTTGAACGCGACAATCGGGCCTTGAACATGTCTGTTCCCGAAAGACTCGTCGTTGGCATACAGCTTGCAAACATTCCTTTTATTCGCATGTTTCAGCGCCTTCAGGCTTGAGTACAGCTTCTGAGCCAGACACATTGTATGCTCCGATATTCTATCCATTGATTCATACAACTCTTTATGAACTGCCATAGCGGAATCAAGAGCTATGATATTATGTATTGGTAATGTGCCGTCTTCGAGACTCTCGTGTAAACTTTGTTCTTTAGGCATGTGCCATTGTTCATTGATACAGACAACAGTTTCGACAGTCCCGCCGCCGAAGTATTTTCTTCCTTGTAGGATCTTTCCGGATTCTCTTCGCACAAGCAACGCACCAAGATCTGGAAAACCAAATATCTTATAAAAGCTTAAAACCGTGAAATCGGGGGCATTGTCGGCGTCGCTTAAATCGAGCTGAGACGTTGACACAAGAGCCGCAGCATCTAGCAGGACATATCTTTCCGGCTTTCTCGAAGACTCCACTCCACGTATCTGGCTCGACCATGAGAGCGGCAGCCTTCTCCCGTCCATATTTGACTGCGCAGGATAAGCAAACAACTCGGTGTTGTAATTTCTTTGAATGCATGTACTTGAATTGCTGCTTCGCCCCTGGATAATTGGTAATGATTGCGAAATCAAGGTTTCAACATCCTGATCATTAAAGCAACGGCTTGCGACCGCTGTCTCCCTGACGCCGACTAGGCTTGTATGCGAATCCTTATGGTAACCATACACGAATCCATTCTCGCAGGACCGGAATGCGTCCATAACCAGTTTGATTCCAGCCGTAGCGTTGGCGACAAAGATGACATCGAAATCAACAGGGTCTGCGTTGAAAAATTGTAACACTCGTAATCGTGTGTCCTCGATTCGTGTCGTCGACGCTTGGGAGGATGCGGAGCCAGAGTGAGGGTTTCCATAGAGGTTCGCGAGCATGTCCGAGGAGAATCGCTCAATAAGGGACTTGGCGTAGAGTGTCGTTCCGGCATGGTCGAGATATATCTCATCTTCACCTCTTATTAGCAGCAACTACGAGAGGGATGAGGTCCGCATATACCTTTAAGCATGGGATACTCCTCTCGAAGAAATTCCATCATTCTGCTCATGTCTGACGCCGAGTCAAAGCGCGCTGCCATAAGATAAAGAAACTGAAACTCAAAAGGACTAAGGAGGATGCACGAAGAAACCTACTCTTGAGGCAACATGACTTCTATGTCTGTACATTTTAAGAAAGCACAAGAGTGACGTTGGCCCATTTGGATGCTCGGTACCTTATCGTCATCGGCCTTCCACAAGCACAGAAGCTCGCTCATCGGAGATCGCCTGCAGGGTCACAGAGATGACAGAGACCCTGTCCCTCGGCAAAACATATCTCCACATCCGCTGGCGCCTCGCATCCCAGGCCTGAAATTATTGCTCGGGTTTAGAAAATCCTCGAGTGGATGCATTGAGAGCATCATCACCATCAACATGCTGCGCCCACGCATTGTCCGGGCATTGCCCTCTCTGCGAAGATCTATACACAGACTTCCTCCTCTCGAGCAGTTCCAGAATGGGATCCCGGGCCTCCTTACCCCGGACGGATTCAGAATTGCGTGGACGGAGTACCAGGGAATGATGCTTGAGAAGCTCAATGCTCTCACAGTTGGTACGTACACGCGCCTTCTAATTGCTTCAGAGCGGTCGCCGAATGGTTCTTGACGCTTCAATATCATCAATTGCGCCTGAAGTCAGTGTACTACAACAGCGCTGGCGACCAATTCACACCTCCTTCCCCAGGTACGCGGCTAACAATATCCCAGGTTCCGCCGAAGACTACTCCAGCACGACCAAGAACCTCCTCATCAAATATGCCCGCCAGCCCTCCATGGCCTCCCTCTTCAACCACGCCTCCATGGCGCACAACAACCACTTCTTCTTCTCGACCCTCTCCACCACCGCGACCACCATGCCCGCGGCCCTCCAAAAGGGGGTGGAGGCCTCCTTCTCCTCCGTCGAGACGCTGCGCCGCGAGTTCATCGCCACCGCGAACGCCATGTTCGGGCCGGGCTTCGTCTGGCTCGTCAAGACCAAGGAGGGCAAGTTTTCGCTGCTCACCACCTACATCGCCGGCTCGCCCTATCCCGGCGCGCACTGGCGCCTCCAGGCCAAGGACATGAACACCGAGGCCCAGGCCGATGTCGCGAACGCGGCCGACTACTACCGCCAGCAGGCCATGGCGAACATGCCGATTGTCAACGCCGTCGGGACGCACGGCCGCTTCAGCTCGACTGCGAAGATCGCGCCGGGAGGCGTCGATGTCAACCCAATACTCTGTGTCAACACGTGGCAGCATGTCTACATGCCGGATTGGGGCGTGCTGCAGAAGAAGCAGTATTTGGAGGCGTGGTGGGATCGCATTGATTGGAATGTCGTTGCCGATGCTGCTGGGGAGAAGTTCCAGGCTTCCAAGTTCATCCGGTGAGAGGGGGAAGCCGAGAGGAAGAGAGGGGGGAATGTAGCATATATGTAGGGCACAAAATGGCGTTTCAGGCTTACATAAAGTGTATAGTAGGCAGTGTACGAAGATCTCCAGTATAGTGGTGGTATTGGGCAACATAGAATGCTTGCCATCACAATTTCATCGTTCCCTATGCATCAATGATGTCTTCTCTTGCGTCGGTCCAAACCATTTATTATAGGGAGGGGCTTCTTAAATCCAGTCACTGCACTGAGCACCCTCACTCACTCGGAGCTGCGAGCCACTCAGCCGCAACTTCCAGCATCGCATCCTCTCATATAGAGCCACCCCTCTTCTCCCCTCTCCCAACCCACAGCCACCATAATCGCAGCTGGAATCGAGTCATGCCCAGCTCCATTGCCCGAATAACAAACAGCCAGCCTGGCGATTGTCTTGGCTTTCCAGCTCCGATTCCGCCCCGTTTCTGCGCAGGATCCGAGGAATGCTGGCGGTCGTCGTGTTGACGGCAGCAAGACGACGACGAAGGTGAGAGCACAATGGTGGCAGTAGTACGAGTGAGAACAGCAGAGGAAAGAACAAGAGGGGGCGCCGTATGGTAGGATCTGAACTTCTGTTTTTCAATGCGGAAAGCTGGTGAAGAAGACAAAAGAACACCCACGCACATCTCCGTGTTAGATCGAGATGAGAGACTCCAATGGCTTTATTGTTGATTAGGAAAACTTCGAGTATTGCTTTCATTTATACCCCATTTCCTAGCGCTTCTGCTACCGTCCTCCTCTATCCCCTCCAAACCTTTACCTCCACTTCCACCTCCAATCTCACCTCCCAATATCCTCTAATTCGAGCTGTTCACATCTCCTCCATACTGCACCCTCCTCAGAATCTCCCTGGTACATCCCTCCACCCCATTAATCCCCGCCAATCCCAGGCTCTGATCGAAATCCGCCAGCAACCCCCTCAAGACCTGTTTCGCGCCCTCCGGCCCCGCAACACCGAGCCCGTAAATCACCGGTCTCGCCACCAACACCGCCTTCGCGCCCAGACTCAGCGCTTTGATGATATCCACGCCCGTCCTGATGCCCGAGTCGAACAGCACCGTGATCTCCTCCCCCACCGCATCCACAATCTCCGGCAGCACCTCCAGACTCGCAACCGCGCCATCAAGCTGCCTGCCCCCATGGTTACTCACCACAATCCCATCCATCCCATACTCGACCGCCAGCCGCGCATCCGCCACATGCTGGATCCCCTTCAGCACGATCTTCCCCTCCCAGCCCTCCCTCAGCAGCTTCAGCTCCTCCCACACGTGGCTCTTCCCGCTAAACACCCCGCCGATCCACTCGCGGCTCGCCAGCACAGGCTGCTCCTCCGGCGTGCTGCCGCCGTACTTCTCCGCGAACGAGGCCCGGAACACCGGGTCCGAGAACCCGACTTGGTTCCCCACGCCCTTCATGAAGGGGATGTACGCCTGGTCGAGGTCGGCGGGGCGCCAGGCCAGCGACCACGTGTCGAGGGTCACGACGAGGACGGTGAAGCCGGCGCGCTTCGCGCGTGATAAGATCGACTGCGTCAAGGTGTTGTTTTGCGGCCAGTACAGCTGGAACCAGCGCGGTCCGGAGCCGGAGGCCGCGGCGACTTCTTCGATGCTGCTCGAGGAGGCGGTGGACATTATGTAGGGGACGTTGATCTCAGAACACGCTTTTGCGAGGCCGACTTCTTTTTGCTCGTGGAATATGGCTTGGACGCCTACTGGAGCCATGAGGATTGGCGAGTCTGCTTCGCATCAGCGCCATTCCTCACGTCTCTTTCTATTTCCACCTTCACACACTCTCTCTCTTCCCTCGTCACGCTCTAGGGTGAGTACTCACCATATTTCACACCGAATAATTCCACGCCGAGATTTTTATCCTTCGTGTCCCGCAGCATACGCGGGATAATCTTCCATTGCCTAAACGCTAGGCGATTCGCATCCATCGTCGCTCTCTCCCCTGCTCCTCCGGCGACATAATTGTAAGCTGCGAGGGGCAGTTTTGAGCGCGCTTGTTCTTCGAGTTTGTTGGGATCGGTGGTGACGATGGGGAGGCGTTGATGGACCAGGCCGGCCGTGTAGAGCTCGATTTGGAAATCGCCGTAAGAGGGGGGCGGAGGTGGGTTGATGGTGCCGACATTTGGAAGGGCGGTGGATTGGGAGGCCATTGTGAGAGATGGTTGTTGTGGAAGAATGCTGGCGTTGTTAGGACGGCCGATGAGTTCGAGCTCGGCTGGTGGTGAGTTTCAGGCGGGCAGATATATATTTTTTAAGTTCGAGCACCTCGTGGGGTATAGACCAGCGCTTGCCTAGATAGGAATGTGCAGAAAGGAGACTTAGATCACAGTCAGCAAGACAACAGGATCTAGAAGTGAGATTTTCTCAGCGAATATCTTCCTTATGCGAGCTTTGTAAGGTATGGCAGGATTCAGAACCCGTCAAAGAAAGCATCCTCCGCGTCTTCATCCTGCAATATGCCACAGGAGAATCCTTGCCACCCACCGCGGCATCGTTAGAATCTGCTCTGGTGACTCGGCACTTGTAAGCTTATATACTTGAGCACTTTGTATTTCCTCGATTCAGTCAACTGGCCGCCCTGCCATCCTGTGAATCAGGCTTTGATGCGGCATTTTGATCCCTCCTTCCGGCTGCATCTTGAGATCGGGGGAGTCTACTTGGTCTGGCCGTATAGAGCTGTTTAGATCCGCATGGTCAAGAACAGAGAAGGCCAAGTTTGCCATATACTTGCCATATACGACAGTTGAAATCAACATCTCTGTAGCTCTAGTAGGGTACCTGTGAATAGCCATTATGAAATGCCATATGCATGTCCAGACTCCACAGTTGTAGTTCGGTTCCGTTCGTCCATAATGCTTCCAAGCCTCGGTCCTTTCGATAATATCCGAGCTTAAACAATAAACAATCAGTGAATAAGAGGAGTGCGTTATCCGTTATTATGCATCTTACCTGCAGAGAATGAGAACGTTGGATTCAGATTGGATGCTGAGGCCCCTCAGGTCCCAGATGTCTACTACCCCGCATTCTCCTTCTCCACTACCGCAAGCGGGGAGGCGTCCGTTACCCCGCAGTCTACAAAGCGGCTCCGCTCTGTGCGGAACCTCCTCAGTTTACAACATCAGGAGTGGATGACTCGAGCTATCTGTGGGAATGAGGACTGTGTCTGTTTTGAGTGAGTGCCGTTGGACCAATGCAGCTGTTCGTCTTCGGACGTAAAGATATGCCGATTATAGCGGAGCTTGTATGGATAGACAGACATATTATATATATCATTGCCTTGTCCTCCAAAGGAAACTCGATTTGTATAACTATAGCGTTGTGCAAGTGATTGAAAGTGATACGAAATCCGTCTTTAAATAGCGACTACCCATATCCGAAGAAGAAGAAGAAGAGAAAATAATCAGCAGCCAACATGGCCGAAGCCGAATCCCCAAAGACGTTCGATATCCCAAAGCAATACAAGGCTGCCGTCTATGATAAGCCAGGCTCCATCTCGACGAAGGTTGAGACGCTCGACACCCCAGAGCCAGGCCCGGGAGAGGTCTTGGTGCGTCTGTAAGTTCCAGATGGCTCGCTGGCTGTGAAAGAGGGGGGAGAGATCCGGGACTGACGATACATCGATGCATAGAACCCACTCCGGAGTCTGCCACTCAGACATGGGCGTCATGACGAACTCCTGGAGAGCATTGCCATATCCCACTCAAGCAGGACAGGTCGGTGGCCACGAAGGCGTTGGCGTTGTGCACAAGCTGGGTCCAGGCGCCGAACAGAGCAGAATCAAGGTCGGAGACCGTGTTGGCATCAAGGTACGCTGATCCGAAGTGCCACGATTTGATATCAGTAACACTGACCATTCTGCAGTGGGTCGCATCTATCTGTGGCTCATGCCCAGCATGCTATGAAGGCGCAGATGGAGTTTGCTTCGTAAGTCCGGCAGTATTCCCAGTGGAAGCTCGAATCTAATAATCAGTAGAACCAGAAGATTTCAGGATACTATTACCCAGGCACCTTCCAGCAATACGTGGTCGGGCCGGCGAATTATGTCACACCAATTCCAGACGGATTAAGCTCCGCCGACGCTGCACCGCTGCTCTGCGCCGGCATCACCACATACTCTGCTCTGCGAAAGTCTGGAGCGACAAGCGGCCAATGGGTGGTGATCTCAGGTGCCGGTGGTGGCCTCGGCCATCTGGCGACGCAGATCGGCTCCAGAGGCATGGCCCTCCGCATGATCGGCGTCGACCATGGCAGCAAGGAGCAGCTGGTCAAGGACTCTGGAGCAGAGCACTTCTTCGACATCACCAAGTACAACGACGCGCAGCTCGCCGAGGAGATCAAGAAGGTCACGGGCGGGCTTGGGGCATCTGCCGTCATTGTCTGCACTGCAGCCAACAAGGCCTACGCTCAAGCGCCTAACTTCCTCAGATTCGGTGGAACAGTTGTGTGTGTCGGCGTGCCGGAGGGCGATCTGCAGCCAATTGCCACTGCCTACCCATCATCGATCATTCTGCAACAACTCAAGGTCGTCGGCTCAGCTGTTGGAAATCAATGGGAGGCATTGCAGGTCCTCGACCTCGCAGCTCGTGGCCTCGTCAAGACACACTACCGAACGGAGAAGCTGGACAAGCTGACAGAAGTGTTCCAAGAGATGGACGAAGGAAAGTTACAGGGACGTGTGGTCATCGACCTGGAATGAGATTATGAGAATGAGAAATGACTTGATGAAGAGGATGGAGAATTGGAGATGCGCGCAGGCTTATCGGTAGCAGGCATGCAGGTGTCTACGCAGTGAAATCAATTGATTCAATTCCATGATCATGATATGATGTCTTATATCTATCTATCAGCGGAATGGCGGCTCAAGTGCAGACTCAGACTGAGACTCTGAGTGCATGCTGGTCATGTTCTTCAAGGAACCAGGATAAAGTCCGTCGGGTTTTTGAAAGGGGTGGGTATTGGGAAATGAAAACGTGATCTTGCCTCGTCGATGAGAAATATCATGATGTTGAATACATAGGTACCTATTAATGGACTGATGGCCTGACGAGTGGGATCTTTAATGCGACGATGCGGAGAAAGCTTGGAGGGCTTGGAGGGGCTTGGAGGGCTTGGCAGGGACCATCCAGATTCCCGAACACGAAAACGAGACGTTCGGTGGCTCTGTAGGTATGTACCTATGTATTTTTGTATGTATCTTGTATGGACGTGAACATGTACATATCTTTCAAAACCTAGGCTGTGAGTAAGAACACGAACACGAATTGGTAAAGGAGGATATGATATCTATGATATCCTTCCTATACACACTACTGCCTGTCTTTTTATTCATTAATGTCAATATTAAATCATTATTATTGTGCCTGAATTGCCTTCCCTCAAAGTATCCTTTCCTGCCCGAGCGGTGACACTCCCGCCGCCCTTTTTGCCATTTTGCCATTTTGCCATTTCGCAATCTACATATGTACTGACCAATCATAATCAGGCGACTTATTCTGGGTACGTCTCCTATCAAAAACATTACAATTACCTCCTGTCCCTCCCTCTGTATTCTTCTTATCCTCCTCACTCCCCCTTCTTCCTGACATCGACAACCTCACTTCTTCAACTCCTCTCCATTACCACTCACCCGGCGTCTTGCTCCACGTCGAGCAGATACGTACGGCACGTACAATGGGTCTCACTGAGAGCCTCACACAGGCCGTCGTCCTTCCGCTAAATGCGCAGATCTCGCAACATGGTCTCGCCGTCGTTGTTGCCGCTGGATTCGCGGCCTTCATCGTTGTCGCCGTCGTCCTCAATGTCTTGAGCCAACTCCTGTTCAAGAACCCAAATGAACCTCCTGTTGTTTTCCACTGGTTCCCTATCATTGGAAACACCATCACCTATGGCATGGACCCCTACACCTTCTTCTTCCAGTGTAGAGAAAAGGTTGGTACTCCTGGACAGCGGCGATCAAGCGCATCCAGCTAATGCGCAGTAGTATGGCGACATCTTCACCTTCATTCTCCTTGGGAAGAAGACGACCGTGTATCTCGGCACACAAGGCAACGAGTTCATCCTCAATGGCAAGCTCAAGGATGTGAACGCCGAGGAGATCTACAGCAATCTCACGACGCCTGTTTTCGGTGCGGATGTCGTCTACGATTGCCCAAACGCGAAGCTCATGGAGCAGAAGAAGGTGCGCGCCGTTACAGATCATCCACATTTACATTCACTAACTGTCAAAGTTCATGAAAATTCGGCTTACAACTGAGGCTTTCAAGGCTTATGTCCCACTCATTGTTGACGAGGTCACCAACTTTATCAAGCGCAGCCCAGCATTCAAGGGCCCAAGCGGCGAAGTCAACATCCCTCCAGTTATGGCCGAGATTACCATCTATACTGCCTCCCGTACCCTCCAAGGAAAAGAGGTTCGCGACAGATTTGACTCTGGATTTGCCGACCTCTTCCACGATCTCGACATGGGCTTCACTCCAGTCAACTTCATGCTTAGCTGGGCACCCCTTCCACAAAATCGTGCCCGCGATCGCGCGCAGAAAATCCTATCTGAAACATACACCGAAATCATCAAGGCTCGTCGCGCTGGAAAGGTTTCTGGGGAGAAGGAATCCGACATGATTTGGCATCTGATGGAGTCGGAGTATAAGAATGGAACTCCCGTTCCAGACAAGGAGATCGCACACATGATGATTGCCTTGCTCATGGCAGGCCAGCACTCTTCCTCGTCCAGCAGCTCCTGGATCATGCTTCGTCTCGCCGAGAGTCCAGAGCTCATCGAGGAGCTGTACCAAGAACAAATCCGCGAGCTTGGACCTGATCTTCCCCCTTTGACCTACGAAGATTTGGGAAAGCTTACCCTGAACCAGAACGTCATTAAGGAGACTCTCCGTATCCACACGCCAATCCACTCCATCATGCGCGCTGTCAAGTCTCCCATGCCTGTCCCTGGCACCAACTTCGTCGTGCCAACTTCTCATACTCTGATGTCCTCTCCCGGTGTCACTTCGCGCGGTGCGGAGTACTTCCCCAACCCACTGAAGTGGGATCCACATCGCTGGGACGCCGGCTCCTCCGGCGTCCAACTCGGCGAGGTGAGGGAGGAGATCGAGGATTACGGCTATGGCGCTGTTAGCAAGGGCGCCAGCTCCCCGTATCTGCCATTCGGAGCCGGGAGACACAGATGCATCGGCGAGCAGTTCGCCAACCTGCAGCTGGGCACCATTGTGGCGACGCTGGTGCGAGAATTGAAATGGAGACTGCCCGACGGAGTGGACAAGGTCGTGGACACAGACTACGCGTCGCTCTTCTCGAGGCCTCTGGAGCCGGCACCGATCGTTTGGGAGAAGAGGGAGAAGAACTGAGGAGAGGGCTCGTGAGCGTTGCGTCTGCGCAGCGGGGGTGTTCGGAGGGAACCACATGGGATGAGCGTGTGTGGATTATGGATCTGTAAATGCGAGGCGAGGCGGCGTTGGGGACATGGGAGCACATAGAGATTTATCTAATAATTACACCACTAATCGAATATCAAAGAGAGACAGACATCGATTGTGACCAGCCTTCTGCCTGCAAGTGACGTGACGCTTCACGGGACTTCCAACATCACCCACTCACCCCTCTTCATCCCATCTCGGTCCCAAAGAGGCCGCCACAATCCGAGAGAGGCTTTTGCACACTAACAGGCCGTACTCGCGAGGTCCAACCGGCGACTGACTGGCAAGGCGCACCACCTCTAGCACAGCGGCGCTGCTGTATTGCATCACAGAGGCAGGTCCTGCATCACCAACAGAGCCGCCGAGGAGGGTGTGCCGTGTGCGGCTTCCCTGATGCGGCCGCTTCGCAAGGGAGAGGAGAGGAGGGAGGGAGGAGAGGCGGCGCGCACTTCGGCCTGCGATGCTATGTCATGCTGACTGAAGAGGGGGTTGTGCAGCGATAGCGATGGAGGACGCGTGCGATGAGGCCGGTGCGCTGGGAGCAGTTGGAGGGCGGGATGGGAAGGCGAGGAGGAGGAGGAGGAGGAGGAGAGGCGGTGGGTATTGTTGCGTTGGGTAGGTGGGTATTGAGCATGGCACGAGGGAATGAGGTGAAGGAAGGGCCTGTCGGTCTCGTCGAGGCCAGGAGGCTAAGCCCAGAGTGGCCTCCCACGAGCTGCCTGTTGAGGCGAGATGTTGGATGGCAGAGGTAGACAGGGAGGGAGATGCTTTATGTATCGCAACTTCTTCGTGCCTAGACGTCCATCCTCATCCCGTCGCCCACTCTTATTTCAACATCAGTAGAGCATGAAGGAGGGAGCTTTAAAGCTAAAGCCAACAAATCACCAGTGCCGTGGCAGTGCCAGTGTCGCTACCACAACGTCCTCCCCCGCCCTCTCCCTGCCCGCCGACACCGATGCCGACACCTCTCACAGCCCCTCAACTCCCATCCGGCCGGCCCCCACCGCACCTCCGCAGCTCCACTGCCCGATCGGCTTCCGGTGACCATCGCATCGCATCGCATCGCATCGCACAATCCCACATCCTCGGACGGGCCGTCCTCACCCCCCTCCACCTCGCTCACGGACCAGGATATGCCTGTCTGGCAGCCAGCCTACCTCTCGCTTCCGGCGCCAGGCCCATGGCCCATGGCCGTCACAGTCACAAAGACGAGCGAGCGTGCATTGCATGGCGGGGAGGGGGGGCGAGGGACGTCGACGAATAAGCAGCGTGCCGCATCGTTCTGTTCCAACACAACAGCTGCTTATCAGACGAGGAGGAGACGGGGTAGTGGCCGTCGATACAGCCGACAGCGATGTGAGAGACGTCCGACGGGCGCGCTTCCTGTCTTTTGCCCTGGGCCTGCGGAGGGCGAGCAGATCACTTGACTGTGAGTGCATGCAGGGCAGGGCATTGCGCACATACATGGTGGCCGTGTTGGATGCGGCCGCCTCGGGCTTTTGCACTCTGATGCCTCTCTTCTTGCAGGTAGGGCTTGGGCTAGGACGAAGGGCATTGGCAGAGATTTCGACATTTGCTCGAACAGTTCCAATAGTTCCAACAGTTCCAACAGTTCCAACAGCAGAGACGAGAGATGCAGAGCAGAGCAGAGTCGGAGTGGAGGCGAGTCTGTCCCCCGTGCATTCCATACATTGATACAGTGACGGCGTCCCCGGCCCCGCCTGCCTGCGCAAACAAGACCATAGGCGCAAACAAGACCATAGGTATAATAATGTCGAGCATGGCCGGCATTCAACGTGGTTCCAGAAGGCCAGAGCAGGACTGCCCTCCCCAGGGCGCACCGCACTGGGCTCTGGCTTCTGCGACGCAGCGATGTCGAGGCAGAAGAACACCTTGCGGCCATGTCAACGACCACGACGGCCAAGTGAGAGGCCAGGCAGAGAGAGGAGCATCACGGATTTACATGAAAAGTTGAGAAAGACGCCTAACCAACACGGCGAATGGCATGATGGAGAGTCAGGGCGAGATTCTGCTCTGGGGCATTCGATGAGCAAGATATCACATCCCACACTATAGAGAGGGATATCTTCTTCAGCGTGGGTCAAGTCCTCCATATTTCGGCCCCCAATTCTCCTCTCCACCTCTTGCACTCCGATGCAACTATGGCTGTGTACCTGTGTCTCCTTTGATCATTATCATTCTACAACAACACGCCCTCCACGGCATCCAGCATTCCCTACTCTACTGCATCGCATCAAATCCCGTCGGGAGCGTCGTCGATTCTGCACAGATTGCAAAGGAAAGGAGGTATAGCAGGGTTGCGGTTGAGGGCTCAGCGCTCGCTTCAGGCGCCTGCGCCTTTTTTACTCGCTGCGACTGCGACTGCGACTACTGCGGCACGCGCATGCGCATGCCCATGCCCATGCGCTCCACTATTTGCTCGTGGCTTCACTGAAGCTCCATTGAATGCACAGCTTTCACTGATTTTTGGAGTAGACTATGCTCATAGTATGCTCATGGTATGCTCATACATATAACATATGTACATACATGCATACATACAACCTCGTTACTAATCCAAACAGATACCATGCACGTCCAATCTGCATGTCCCTCTAGGCGGCCCTGCAGCTCCAATATCTCTCTGACCAGCTTCTTGGAAGCTTCTAAGCGCCGTTGGAACTTTCACGGCCCATGAGCGTCCTGATATCACATCTTCACACATACCTACATTGACCGAAATGCCTGACTGACTTCGTAGGCCACTTACCCAAGGCAAACACCATCCATTTCCAACATCTCAGCCGTCACGCTCAGAACTATAAGATCAAATACGAACCATCATCATGGCTTATCACGCCGCCCACTCACTTGTGCTTCCAGCCGCACATGTCTTCTCCGACGTCAAGTTTCTCTCGCCTTTCTCTCTCAAGGATGCCAATCACTCGAGCAGAGGCTGGCAGACTTCAGCTTCAGCACCTCCGCGAGGAAGACCCAGAGGCCAGCGATGACGACGATAGCGTCGACCCTGGAGAAGAGTCGAATCCAGAGGCCGACGAGATCATCAGGTCCGTCCATACCAAGCTTCGGTATGACACGAGCCAGCTCTCCCCCACCACCGAGGGACGTGCAAAGGCTGGCTTGAAAGAGGCATTCACGCTCGGCCACTGCTCTCTGTACAATCCCTCGCAGAGCAGCGAGTACTTCGCCTTCCAGATCTTCGAGACGGTCAACTTCTCCGTCCGCATCGGCGCCCCCGACAGCGAGTACCGCGAGCTCACCTGCCACTGCGACAACGACCCTCGCCCCTGCCGCCACATCTTCTGGCTCCTGGACCAGATCGCCGAGCACACCCTCACCTCGGCCGAGAAGGCCGCCCCGCTCCCCCTCACCAAACGCGGCTTCTCCCCGTCCAGTCTCTCCGCCTACCACCAAATCACCTCCGCCGGCCCGCGGCTCTTCCAAGAACTCGACTGCGAGCTCCGCACCTCCCCCGACGCCTCCTACCCCCTCCCCCCCTCCCCGTCCTCCGTCTCAGCCGAGCGCATCCAGGACGTGCGCGACATCCTCTCCACCTTCACCCCGCAGCCCCCGTCCCTCTACCGCCCCGACATCTTCGCCTCCCTCCCCGCCAGCCCCACCGCGACCCTCTTCCCCGATGACCTCGAGAAGACCCTCGCCCACGCCCTCCTCGCCAACGACGACCTCTTCCGCCACCTGCGCACCCTCGTCCCGACCTCGCACTGCGCGACGACCTTCTTCCACAAGCAGCGCGCGCGCACGACCGCCGCCCTCGCCGCCCTCGACGCCCACATCGCGACGCGCGCCGGGCCCGCCGTGTCCGTCGCGCAGACGGGCGCCGCGATCGGCGCCGCCGTGGCCGCCATCCTGGCGCGCGTGCACGAGGCGCGCAGCCCGCTGAGCGGCGCCGCGCGCCGCGCCGCCGCCGAGGCGCTGTGTCTGGTGCTGCTGGACGTCGCGGGGCGCGACGCCGACGTGTACGACTCGCCGGTGTGGGCGCGGTCGCGCGAGCAGGCGCTGCCGCTGCGGGAGCGCAACCTGTTCGTGCGGCTGTTCGGGGGCGCGGCGGCCGAGGCCGAGGCCGGCCGGGAGAGGTTCATCGTGGATGGGCTGGCGGACCTGGGGGATGCGGCGAGGGGGGTGGTGGGGCTCGTGGAGGAGGCGAGGGAGCGGTTCGAGGCGAATCGGGCGCCGAGGGCGTATGCGGAGAAGTTGGCGTGGTTGGCGGGGAGTCTGAAGGCGGGGGAGGTGGAGGCGGCGGGGATGGGGATGGGGATGGGGAAAGGGGGGAAGAGGCTGGGGGAGGGTGGGGGGGCGGAGGGACGAGGGAGCAAGAGGATGAAGTAGATGCCATGCGATGCGTCTTCTGTTTCTTTTCCTTTGTTGCTTGCGGCGGGGGGGAGCGGAACGAACGACGGCCGTTGCAGCTTTGCACCATTCTACCACCCACACAACACAGCTCTACACTCCTTCACCTACATGACCTCATCGCGCCCCATTTTTAGAGAGAGAGAGATTACCGACTTCGCTTCCACACATCCGCATCCGTGCTCCTTCGTCCACAGCACAGATCGCACGGCCAGGCATCGATCGCCATGGCACGCGATGTTAGGGTTAGGGTTACGGGTCGTGGTATTGCACAGCGGAGCGACTGGGACTGTACGGGAGTGTAGTAGACCTTTCTCTCTCTCACTGTTGATAAATGAAAAGAAAACACACACACACATACGCTGATGCAACCACGCACTCAGTCAGTCATTCGCAGTCCTCGCTCGTGAAGAAAAATCCATGCCTGCTTGCTTGCTTGCTCCTCCTGCCCCTGCCCCTCCCCCCCTGCCCCTCCCACCGTCGTAATCATACGAGTCGCCCACCCATCCCGCCTCCCTCCCCTCCGCCCACAAAGCACCGCCGCTCCCTCTCTCCCTCGTCCGCCATGCGTGCTCGCTCCCTCCCATCCTCCCGGGGCTTTAATGCCCATGGAGGGGGAGGGTGCTGTTTCATTTCGATTCGATTCGATTCGATTCGTTTCGTGGTCCTAATCCTACTCCTTCTACTTCTTCTTCTCTAGGGGGGTGGTTTCAGATAGAGAGGTGCTGTGCAGGCAGGCAGGCAGGCAGGCAGGCAAATAGGCAGGCAGGACTTGCTTGAATAGATTAGCAAGATAGATGGATTGGAAAGTTTAGAGAGTTTGTTTGTTTGTTTATTTTACGAACTCGTGTTGCGTGAGGAAAGGTAGATATGCTATCTATCTATCTGCCTTCCTCTGCTCTGCTCTACTCTGCTGTGAGCCACAGCCGGCTGAACAAGGACTGGACTGCTATCATATGCGTGCCCTCTCTCTTCCCTCCCGCCTCCTTCCTCGCCATACATATACTCTCCCATCCCAATCCCATTTTCCCAACCCCGCCCGCCCGCCCGCTGCCGTAAACACCAACAGACACCCGAACCCCGCTAAAGAAGAGAAAGATAAGAAGAAAACAAAAAGAAAGAACCCCCCCCCCCCCCCCC
>Ga0123337_10001992_pt1 | contig 24339 bp, 25 predicted proteins | sample frozenSSSSmetaG_FD_89792 | JGI IMG/M metagenome (GOLD analysis project Ga0123337, IMG submission 89792) | Glacier valley bacterial and archeal communities from Borup Fiord, Nunavut, Canada, to study Microbial Dark Matter (Phase II) -... | ecosystem: Environmental > Aquatic > Freshwater > Ice >...
ATGGCTGGCTTGAAGCACCCGTTAACCGCACCGCCGGCGACTGGACGCTGCATCCCGAGTTTTCGCTCGGCACGGCCAGCATACCGGTTGTCGTGGCTGATGTAAATGCCGATGGTCTGACCGACCTGATTGTGGGCCAGGGCCACAGCTACGGCCTGCACTGGTACGAACAGACCCGCTCACAATCCGGACAGCGCGGCTGGACGAAACACGGGATCGACGACAAAAACTCGCAGTATCATACCCTCGAATGGACCGACATCACTGGCGATGGTAAACCCGAACTCATTACGGGCAAACGCTTCCGTGCGCACAACGGCAATGATCCCGGTTCCAACGACTCGGTTGGGTTGTATTATTTTACGTGGGACGCTACCAGCCGTCAGTTTACAAAACATCCCATCGCCTACGGTTCGGCAGGTGCGGGCAAAGGAACCGGTATCTATTTCGTCATCGCTGATCTCCGCAAAACGGGCCGTAAAGATATCATCGTAGCGGGAAAAGACGGGTTGGTGGTGTTTTTCAGGGAGTAGGTTGGTCACTCTTGACCGACCAGCCCGGCACGGGCTAACCGTGTAGTTGAAGCTAAGTGGCAGACGAGGCTGGTTGGACAGGAACTGGGCTGACGTGCCAGTGTACAGCCTACATGGTTAGCCCGTGCCGGGCTGGTCGGACGTGGGTCGCACCGGTCCACCCTACGTCAGCATCTCCGCCACCTCCCGTCCTGTCTGCAACGCTGCGTTCAGCGATGGATAAGCGGTTTGATCGCCACACTGGTAGAGGGTATCGGTCAGGCGTAGCGACTCGCGCTGAAGGCTCGTGGGTGGGTAGGCGGGTAGGGCCTGGGGCAGGTGATACGTGCGCAGGTGCCGCCACTGCGCTGGCGAGCCTGCCGGTCCGTTGGTGCCAAACCAGTCGGTTAGTTCGCGCCGGATGCGGGCGGTCAGGGCGGCTTCGTCAATGGTGTCCATGCCCTGCGTACTGACCGAAATCAGCGACTGACCGGCGTGGGCGTAATCGGGAGCTATGTCGCTGATGACGCACATGTTATGAGTGGCCGCACTGCGCCGGGGGTTTAGTATCAGCAGTTTTTCGGCGTTAGGACTCTGCGGAGCGGCAAAATACGTGCAGGTGGTGTGGTTAAACGCCGTGGGGGCCGGGGCGGGGCGGTTGGTGAGCCGGGCGGCCTGCGCGGCATCGACCGCCATGACCACTACGGGGGCGGTCAGCGTCTCGCCCGAATCGAGCCGGACGGTTGTCCCGTCGATTTGCCGGACCAGTGTGTTGAGCCTGATTTGCTCGGGCGAAAGTCGGGCGGCCAGTTGATCGGCAATTCCCCCAATGCCCCGCGCCGGTACAGCGGCATCGCCCTCTACGAACATCCGAAAACAAAACTCAAAGAAATTACTCGACGTATTCAGCGCATCTTCCAGGAAAACGCCCCCGAAAAAAGGCCGGAAAAATCGCGTAATCATCGTTTCCGAAAAGCCCATATCGTGCAGCAGGGCCATCGTTGTAACGGGCGTCTGCGCAAAGATTTTGCTGATGCTTTTACGTTGCGTCTGGAATACGAGGTCAAGAATACGGAACTTGTCGGCTAGCGAACCCACCGGCGAAGTTAGGGTTCGGAACACCGACAGCGGCTCATGCAGCGGGTTGAGTAGTTTCAGCCAGGGGGTTGAACTGCCGGGTTCATCGTGGCGGATGAGTGCGCCGGACCGGAAGGGGCGCAGATCAAGCGCGTCATAGTTGAGTAGCCGCCGGGCTTCGGGGTAGGCCGTGAGTAGGATCTGAAACCCCCGGTCGAGCCGGAAACCGTCCACTACATCGGTACGGACGCGCCCGCCCACGCTGTCGGCAGCGTCGAGAACGTGGGCATTGATGCCCGCCTGCTTGAGATAAACGGCGCAACTCAGACCGGCAATGCCGGCTCCTATAATCAGAATGGAAGGATTGGAAGACATACTAAACAACTCAGACACGAACGTTTGTGCTTCCAAAAATACGGGTTCTGCCCGCCAACTGGCAGAAACAGAACCAATTACCGGCTAAGTGGGGTTTGAGAAATAGCATAAAAGGCAGTTGGCCGAATGTTAAATAATTGATTGTCAGTAGGTGAGTTATCATTATTTTCTCTTTTTTTGAGAAATTAGTATTTTTGCAGAAACGGGCGTTGACATTCCAACGTAAATAAGCCACCCATTGATTTAAGCAGGACGTATGACCTACACGATTAAAGAAGAAGCAGGTTTCCATTATGTGGAAGAGGGGCAGGGCGAGGTGCTGCTGCTGCTACACGGTCTGTTTGGCGCGCTCAGTAACTGGGATGATGTGATTCAGACCTTCTCGGGTCGTTACCGGATCATTATCCCCATGCTGCCCATTTATGAAATGCCCCTTCGCGAAGCGAGTCTGGATGGATTACTGGCCTATGTGGAGCGGTTTGTGGCCCAGAAAAACCTGCACGAGCTGACCCTGCTGGGCAACTCACTGGGTGGTCACCTGGCCATTCTATACACCTTTCGCAATCCCGAGCAGGTGTGTCGGCTGGTGCTGACGGGCAGTTCGGGACTGTTTGAGAACGGTATGGGTGGTTCGTTTCCCAAGCGCGGCAGTTACGACTACATTGCCGAGCGCGTAGCCTACACGTTCTACGACCCCAAAGTGGCTTCCAAAGAACTCATCGACGAGGTGTTCGAAATCACGAGCAGTATTCCCAAGTGCATGAGTATAGTGGGTATTGCCAAGTCGGCGCAGCGAAATAATGTAGGAAAGGACCTGCATAAAATCAATGTACCTACGCTGCTGGTCTGGGGACTGAACGATACCATTACGCCCGCTAACGTGGGTCACGAGTTTAACCGGCTTATCAAAAATTCCGAGCTGCACTTTATCGATCATTGCTGTCACGCGCCCATGATGGAATGCCCCGCCCGGTTCAACGAACTCCTCGATAACTGGCTGGCCCGCCACCCGGTTGGTAGTGAGCAGTTGGCGGTAGCGTAACCCGAATGATGCGGTAGTAGCCCGGACGTCCGGGCTACTACTACCTGCTGTTTTTGAAACTCTGATTAATAATCCGTAGTTTTCTGTCGTACACGCTTCAGAGACATTACTATCTATATGCTGGCAACCGAACTTATCGACCCCATGATTCCGGCCCTGAAATCCTCCGACTCGGTGGGGCAGGCCTTAGACTGGATGCAGGAGCACCACATTGGCCAGCTCGTCCTGACCGATCAGGGCGAATACCGGGGCGTGGTGACCGAAGAACTGCTCATGGACATACCAGACGACACGCAGCCGCTGAGTAATGTTATGCGGCTGTTTGAGCAGGTCTATGTTTTTGAAAATCAGCACCTGTACGAAATCCTGAGTCTGATAATTCAGCACCGGATGGACGTAGTGGCGGTGCTGAACGAAGGTCGTGAGTTCATCGGTACGGTGTCGGCCAGCGAACTCATCCGGCAGTTTGCCCAGGAACTTGGCGTGCAGGAGGCCGGAGCCATTCTGATCCTGAACCTCAACGAGCGCGACTACTCACTCACCGAAATCAGTCGGCTGGTTGAGTCCAACAACGTCAAGATTATCAGCAGCTATTTTTCCAGCGCGTCGTATGGAATGCCCGACCGTTCGCGGCTGACGCTCAAGCTGAACCGGCGCAATATTACGGCGGTGATCTCGACGCTCGAACGCTTCGGCTACCAGATCGAAGCCGCCTTTGCCAACACCCCCGTCGAAAGCATCGACCAGGACCGGCTCGATTCCCTCCTTCGCTACCTGAATACGTAATGAGAGGGATAAAGGGTAAAAGGGGTAGGGAGTAGGTGGCTAATGCAAACTTACTCCCTACCCTTTTTACCCTTTATCCCTTCTACTGCCTACTCCTTTTACCCCTTCTTTATGAAAATTGCCATTCACGGGCGAAATTTCCCCGAACAGGCCCGACCGTACATTCAGTCAATGTTCGATGAGCTGGCCAAACGGCAGGCCGAGGTGATTCTTTCGCAGGAATACCGCGAGTTTCTGGATGCTGCCGACGTAGTGCATTACAGCACCGAGACGTATTCGGTTGTAGAAGGCGTAACCGAAGCCGACTTTATCTTTAGCCTCGGTGGCGACGGTACCCTGCTCGATGCCGTGACGCACGTGGGCGACCGGCAAATTCCCATTGTGGGGATCAATATTGGGCGGCTCGGTTTTCTGGCTACCGTGGCTCCCAACACCATCCGGCTCATGATTGATGCGCTGTATAGCGAGCAGTTCACCCTCGACGAGCGTACCCTGGTCAGCGTCCGGCCCAGTCAGGATGTTTTTGGACATCTGCCGTTTGGGCTAAATGACTTCACTATTACCCGCACCCAGACGTCGTCAATGATTACGGTGCATGCCTACCTCGATGGCGAGTTTCTGAACTCCTACTGGGCCGACGGGCTGATTGTTTGCACGCCTTCTGGCTCCACGGGCTATTCGCTCAGTTGTGGCGGACCGGTGTTGCTACCCCAAACCAACAATTTTATTATCACGCCTATCAGTCCGCACAACCTCAACGTGCGCCCTATGGTGGTAATGGACACCTGCCAGCTGGCGTTTGAGGTAGAGAGCCGCAGTGGCAATTTTCTGGCCGCCCTGGATTCCCGCTCGTTCACCGTCGAGACATCTGTACGCATTAGCCTGCAAAAAGAATCCTTCAAAGCCCGGCTGGTAAAACTTAGTGAAGGTGGCTTTCTCAATACGCTACGCACTAAGCTTAACTGGGGCTGGGATATTCGAAATCGGGTGTAGATCAAGAAAGGATTCATACGTGGGCTATGGCATGTTTTTTGATAAGTCTGCCAATAAAGCACCCGTTGCTTCCGTTTGGAAAAGGGTTAGCCTCACCGCTAAATCCCGGTTGATTCACTCGATCTTACGCTTTATGAAAAACTATCAGTCTGTACTGACTGGCCTGACAGCCCTGTTTCTGCTGATGGGTCAACAACTGCCGGGATTGGCCCAGCGCCGGCCCAACACGCGGTTTGCACCCTATTCGTCAGTATCATTTATGGCGGGTTCTTCGCATTACTACGGCGAACTGGCAGGCTACCGACAGATTATCAAGTCTACCTTTATCATGCCTCGCTGGAACGTTGGTATCGGCTATTCGCGCCAGTTTACGCCCAACTTTGCCGCCCGCGCTACCTTTACGTGGGCCAGAATATCGGGCGACGATTACACCTTCAGCAAGGGAAATTCCAGCCTGTTTGCTGCACAGTATGCCCGTAACCTGCATTTTAGAAACGATCTTAAAGAGTTTGCCGTGACGGGTATCTATAACTTAGTTGCCGATGGCCGCACACCCGACCGGCGTGCCAAACTAACGCCGTATATCTTTGGTGGCCTGGCCCTGCTGGCCCACAGTCCCGAAGCCCGCACCCCCACCGCAACCAATAACAACAACGGCGAATACGAAGCCCGGAAGTGGGTGAAACTCCAGCCGCTGCGTACCGAAGGTCAGGGGCAACCCGGCTACGATAAACCGTACTCGCTCGTGACAATGGCCATTCCGGTAGGGTTTGGGATGCGTTACCGGCTCAACGACAACTTCACCATTGGGGGCGAACTGGGCTTTCGCTACACCTTTACCGACTACCTCGACGACGTAGGTGGCAACTACCCCAGTCCCGAAGCCGTGCAGGGCCTGGGGACAATCATGTCGGACCGCCGGTTTGAGCGCGACGCGGCCCGGGTTAATATGGATCGCTACACGGTAGCGCAGCAGTTGTTTACCAGTAATCCAGATGTGTTCCAGACCGAGGTGCGCGGGCAGAAGGGTACGCTACAGGATGGATACCTGCTCACCCAGTTTTCGATCCAGTATATTATTCCCAGCAAGATCAAGTGTCCGCCAATTCGGTAAGGCCAACAGGGAAACCGCTCAGTTCTATGGTACGAAGCATACAGATAGCCCGGCTGATTGTGGCCGGGCTTTTTTTCAGTACGGGGATTGCCACCAGTACCTGTCAGGCTCAGAAGATTGAGGTTGGGGGTGGGCTGGGCGGTATGCTCTACAAAGGCGACGTACTGCCCGCACTAAACCCGCGTTTTTACAGTCCGGCGGCCAATATATTCTTCCGGTATAATGCTACTCGCTCGTTTTCGGCGCGGGTGGGTCTGGCCATTGGTGGCATCCGGGGCGAGGACCGCGCCAGTCGTGACCCCCTGCAACTGGCCCGTGATTATTCGTTCAATAGCCGCATCAGCGAAGCTACCGTTGATCTGCAATATAATTTCCTGAACTACAAAAACCTGCCTACGGTCAAAAACTGGACGCCCTACGTATTTGCGGGCGTGGGCCTGTTCAGTGTGCGCAACTCGGTAGTGCGGGCGCGGGGATACCTGAATTTTCCGCTGGGCGTGGGCGTAAAATACGAAATCAAACGTCCCTGGAGCATCGGCGCGGAATTTGGCACGCGCTTTACCAACAACGATTACCTGGACGGCCTTGGCGACGTTACCTTCGGCGCAACTACCAGCAAAGTTGCCCAGAGTAACCCCGCCCTAAAAGACAGCTATACGTACACGGCTATTACGGTTAGCTATACGTTCTACAAAATCGTTTGCCCGTAGTGTGAGGTTTCGTTTCGCGTTACGTACCGTTTTCTGCGTAATTTTAGCCGCTTTATTTAATGCGGATAAAAGAGTGAACAGTAAGGTGGTAGTACTCATGCGGGTAGCCGGTATTTTGGGAGCAGTGTTGATAGGAAGTCTGAATGCCGCATCCTCGCAGACGGTATACAGCCATATAGCTCAGCCAACGGTCTATAGTTATTGCCAGCAATTCCAGACCATTTACGTTAACATTCGGGAGCGTAGTCTCACTCCCGACTCGGCCCGACGGGCCTTCAGTACCGTCATGCTGGGTTTACAACAACGGTTTAAAAGCAACGATAGCCGCTGGCCTGACTCACTCCAGCGCGACAGCCTGCGCCGGACGGGGCGGTACTTTGCCTTTCCCATCCGGGGCTATAGCCCCTCGGCCATTGGCGGTACCCACGGAGAGGGCTACCGAAACGCGGGCTTCGATTTGTTCGATTTCAAAGTTAAGGGTAGCCACCCGGCGCAGGATATTTTTGTTCGCGACCGCAATCAGGATGTGCTGGATGACCGTACCCGTGAACCCGTTGATGTACTGTCGATGAGCAACGGGCTGGTGCTGGGCGTAGAGACCGACTGGCTGGTGGGATCGGAGTACCGGGGTGGTAACTGGATCTGGATTTATGACCCTACGCTCAATGGCCTGTTTTACTACGCCCACAACAACGAAGTGATGGTAGTGCCGGGGCAATGGGTGCAGGCGGGCGACAAAATTGCGGAGATGGGGCGTTCGGGCCTGAACGCCTACAAAAGCCGCTCGCCCACGCACCTGCACCTGATGTACCTCCAGATCCAGCCCAACGGCCTGCCCATTCCCATCGACACGTATAGGTGGCTGCTCACGGCGCGGCTGAGTAAGTAGCCTCCCGGGTCCCGGTTGTCCCCCTTTTATGGGATAGACACCAGATTCTATTCTGTTTACCTTTGCGTGTTGCCCGTTCACCTGTGGGCGGTCAGCTGTGAACTGGTGGGCGCCTTCGGCGATTTTCTGCGGGCCAATGACCAGACGTACCAGCTTCAGCCCGATGTGATTCTGATGGATATTGACCTGCCCGGTCGTGATAGTATTCAGGGGGTAACGAGTTTGCACCGTGAGTTTCCAGCGGTGCTGATGCAGACCATTTTTGACGACGATAACCTGCGCCGGACCCGCAACGATCTGACCCGCGAGGTCGAAAACCTAACCAATGCGCAGTGGTACTTCCGCGAGTCGCCCGAACGCTGGAGTATTACCGAGGTGGTTGAGCATCTGGGAACGGGGAGATTGCGGTTGCCCGTGAAATCGGCGAAGGCATCCGAAACGCACCCTACTCCGACCTTATAACCGCCACAATTGCCGATCCAGATAAGTATTACCGTGAGTTTATCATAGAAGATAAACCGTATACTGCCCCCGACTTTGCGCGGCCAACGGGTTTACTCAGCGGTAAGAACAACCTGACGTTCTTTCTGGCAAAGCGCGACCTCGCCATCGGTTTTGCTGACACCACCCAAACCGATATGCGGATATATTACGAACGAACCGGCTCGAAATTTCCGCGTAACATGTACCAGATTTACATCCATCAGTGGAGTTATATGGACCGACACCTGCGCCAGATTCGGAAGGTGAAACAGCATCTCAATTACCCGAAGTAGCAGCAGGCTTGCCAAAAGAAGTTTTTCAGTTGTTTCCCTAACCGCACTCTTCTGCGACTAAGCAATACCAGCCCGGCGCAATCCGGTTTGGTTCTTCTCTCCACACCATACTTTCCTTAATCATGCAAACGCACCTGCTTGTGTTTGCGGTATCGGTCGGAACTGCCTTCGGGCAGATTTCCGATCCGGTACCGCCCACCACCGGGACCTGGAGTAGTATCCACGCCCGCCAGATTCAGAGCCGTCTTCGCCAGCCAGCCCCGCCCTTTGCCGGTGGTTTCTGGGTCGTTGAAGAGAACGTGCATCGCCCGTCGGTCATCCATTATTACACCGACCAATACCATCAGCTTAGTGCCGACACGCTTCGGTATAAACACCTCAATCTGAAAAGCCGCCTTACCGTGCTTCAGTTGAACAGGCGGCTCAATGCGCTGCTCGATACCCAGCCTGCTTCTGCTTCAGTTGCTGTCCTGAGGCCCTGATTGCTTTATCCAACTTATTTTAACCGCTTTGCCGTACTCGTCTGAGTACACATTTATCAGTTTTATCCACAACTAAAACAATCCCAAAATGAAAACCAATGTGTCTTTTTTGCCCTATAGCGCGCTAGCTGCGCTGACTGCCTGCCTATTGTTGGTCTCGTCACCAATAACCATGGCGCAAACCTACGACGGCCAGTTGAAATTGGCTGATGCACCAGCTCAACTGGAAGCCAGTGTTTATCCGTTATCGAATCGTGCCGCAACCATTAAAGTTATCTTCAACAATCAAACAGGTGGCTCGGTGCGGGTTGTGATTCGGGATGGACAAGGTAAAGTTCATTACGATGAGTACGAGTCGATAGCGCTTTATCGCCGGAATTTCGACTTGTCTCAGCTACCGGTTGGTAATTACACCGTTGAGCTTAGCAAAAGAAATGAGCATGTTGCCCGGACATTCACTATCAATCCACCAGCAACGAACTGGATTACAATGGACATGCCCTCTAAACAGGACACTCCCGACCTGCCGAATTTTAAAGGAAAACGGCTAACGAGCAATCAATAGTTGCGTCCTTCGGCAGCAGTAGATAATTGAGTATTTTACCCGTATCAGATTGGCCTTACGCTCAATCAATCTGGTACGGGTAATCTCTTTTTTGCGTAGTTTGAGGGGAATTTCAACCTACACAATCATGAATCGACTTTTACTGTATTTTCTTGCCGGGTTATGGGCTACTGACGTATATGCCCAACCGAACGTTGGCCCGGTGTCTACTTTTTCTATTTCCTTTCCCGCATCGCAAAGTAATAAATCACTCGATGGGCGCGTGCTGCTCATGCTGGCCAAATCCGACAAGTCTGAACCCCGTTTTCAGGTCAGCGACGGGGTTGAAACGGCGCAGCTTTTTGGCGTAGATGTCAATGCATTGAAGCCCGGTCAGGCGGCAACAGTCGATGCCAGCGCATTTGGGTATCCCCGCCAAAGTCTGCGCGGGATGCCGCCCGGCGAGTATTACGTACAGGCCGTGCTGCACAAATACGAGACATTTCAGGTCAAAAATGGCCCCAACGGTACCCGGCGCACCGTAAAACTGCCAATGGATAGGGGCGAAGGCCAAAACTGGCGCACGGCCCCCGGCAACTTGTACAGCAAGCCGCAGAAAATTACCATCAAGGCGGGGGCAACCCAGAACTACGCCGTTGTGATGGACCAGCAGAATCCACCCATCAAGCCGCCGAAAGACACGAAGTTTATCAAACACATCAAAATTCAGAGTCAGAAACTAACCGAATTCTGGGGCCGCCCTATGTTCCTCGGTGCCAACATTCTGATTCCGGCGGGCTTTGCCGAACATCCCGAAGCGAAGTACCCGCTCGCTATTTTTCATGGCCACTTCCCCGACGATTTCTCGGGCTTTAGCGAAACGCCCCCGCCCGCCAATATGGACACGACCGACTACATTGCCCGGTTCAATCTATACGGCTACAATAAAATCGTGGCGCAGGAAGCATTCGATTTTTATCAGAAATGGACCAGTAAAGACTTTCCGCGGCTGCTCATTGTCGAAATCCAGCACGCCAATCCATACTATGACGATTCTTATGCCGTGAACTCCGAAAATATCGGTCCGTACGGCGATGCGATCATGTACGAACTCTTGCCGGAGATAGAAAAGCAGTTTCGGGGCATTGGGCAGGGCTGGGCGCGGTTTACCTACGGCGGCAGCACGGGCGGCTGGGAAGCCCTGGCTGCGCAGGTGTTTTACCCCGACGAGTTCAACGGCTGCTTTGCCGCCTGCCCCGACCCCATTGCGTTCGATGCCTACACGGTGTTTAACCTCTACAAAGACAAAAACGCGTACTACGAAGAAGGCCCGTTCCGGCAAACGCCCCGCCCCGCGCACCGCAACAACCTCGGCCAGATTCAGTCAACGCTGGAGCAGACCAACCATCGCGAGCTGGCCCTGGGTACCCATTCCCGCTCCGGCGATCAGTTCGATATCTGGGAAGCCGTTTATTCGCCCGCCGGACCGGACGGGTATCCCAAACGCATCTGGGATAAACAAACCGGCGTCATCGACAAATCCGTGGCCGACTACTGGCGCGAACACTTCGATTTGATGCACATCCTGAAACGCGACTGGAAAACGCTCGGCCCCAAAGTGACCGGTAAAATTCACATTTACTGTGGCGACATGGATAACTACTACCTCAACAACGCGGTGTATTTGATGGAAGACTTCCTGAAAAACGTCAAAAATCCATCGGCTAACAGCACCGTAGCGTACGGCGACCGCTTTGAACACTGCTGGAATGGCGACCCCAACGTACCGAACTACATCAGCCGCCTGCGCTACAACACGATGTACATCGACAAGATGCTGAAGCGAATGCAGGATAACCACCCGCAGAGCGCAGACCTGACAAGCTGGCGGTACTGAACAGGCCGGTAGATATAGTCGTTGAACCTCGTCTTTAGGGTTGGTGTTCTGCACAAACAACCCGTACTCGTTAGCCTGTTGAAGAATTAATTGTCGAATGGTCGGGGGTAGACGAAAAATCGTCTACCTCCGGGTTTAGTTATAATACGATGAAATTACCGCATACCCTGAACGGAAACCAGGTGCTTAAACGGCTCGATTCCGCGTTGCTGCATACTAAATACAAGACGCACCGGCGGTTGCAGGTATTTGCCACCAAAGGAACAGCCTGTGTGCGCTGTGGCGTTGACGGAGTTCACCTCTTGTCGTCGGTCGATCCCGGTGGTGGGCATCATGTCGATCTGTACACCGCCAACTTCGTAATGATGACCGTTGACCATATCCTGCCCCGATCCAGGGGGGGAGCCAACACCCTGGCCAACTACCAGCCCATGTGCCAGCACTGCAACGGTCAAAAAGGGAACAGGCTGGAAACGCCTGTTACCATACCAGACGGTCATCTCTGACCCGAAGAAGGTTGCTGCGTTCAGTGTGGACGGACGGGGAGTGTCATTCCAAACAGGAGGCTTTCTGCGGCCCCGGTCCCGAACAAGATCTGCTTTTCGAAGCGCATATCCAGTTTTTCGAGTAGTCGGATAGAGCGGTTATTGGTTGGCTTTGTGATGCCGGTAAGGCGCGTGAGTCCCAGCGTATTCTGGGCATAAGCAACCAGTGCCGATGCTGACTCGTACCCATACCCATTGCCAGTGTGTTCGGGCAGAAAAGCAAAGCCGATGTCGATGTCGTCCAGTGCCGGGCGTTTGTGCAGACCGCAATGCCCAATAGGAATACAGGTTTCTTTCAGTTCAACAATATACGGCCCCAGGCCATACTGCTCGTAACTCATCAGGGCATTATCTACAATATACGTCTCAGCCTCCTCAATTGTACTTACACCCCGGTCGCCAATGAATATGAGCCACGAAGGGGTATTGAGCAACGTAAGTATGAACGGAGCGTCTGCAAGCACATACGGCCTAATACGTAGTCGTTCGGTTTCAGCTATGATGGAAGTGTACATACTTATTGAGAACGGTATGGCCCTGTTACATCAAAAACGGTTTTGGACTGGCACACAGGATGAACACCACCAGAGCCAGCCAGCCCAGAATTTTTCGCTTCGTATCTAGTGGCTCCTGCAACTCGGTTTCGGGATGGTATATGCCCAGGAATCGTCCCAGAATGAATGCGAAGAAGAGAAAGCCGGAATAGCCTTCCAGATCGGGCCTAACCCAGGAGAGAACCAGCTGTCCAGCCACTACGCTGAGCGCAACGAGCAGGGCCGTCATGCGTGAGCCTGTATCTGGACCGTCCTGATCGCCGATGCGGGTAAAGGCGAGAAACAGAAAACCAATGTATAGCGCGAACCAGCCCAACCGTTCGTAAAAAACATCGTCAGTAGCCACCGCGAAATCGGCGGGTTTGAACAGGCCCAGCCCGGCGTAAAACACGAACGCGATGAACAACGCCGGAGCTACCCACTTAAACCGTCTGGAGCCAATAAGCGCGTACAGGATATGCCCGCCATCCAGCTGTCCAATGGGCATCAGGTTCAACGCCGTGAAAAACAGGGCCAGATACCCCGCCAGCAGGTACGGATAATGTATCATCTCATACGGACTGGGTAGCCGCGCTGGGTCTGCTACGTAGTTGGCGAAGAAATCGAACAGCAGCGTATGGCCAATACCAACAGCGTTTTCGGGGATGTCTTTATAAACGAAGTCGGCGTAGTTAAGGCCGTATTGTGCATATTCTGGGTGGATGCTGAAAATGTATTCCGGGGGCGGCAGGTGCGTAAATCCGTACCACAGCACAATGACGGCCAGTATAAAGCCCGCCAGCGGCCCCGCAATGCCGATGTCGAAGTACTTCCGGCGGCTGTTGATGAACTCTTTGATGCGGATAAATGCGCCCATCGTGCCAATGCTCTGCCCAACGCCAAACCACAGCGGAATGTAGTACGGTAGCGTAACCCGCACCTGATTGGCCCGCGCCACGAAATAATGCCCAAATTCATGGACGGTCAGAATAGCCAGAAACGGTACGGAAAACTGGAAACCCGCCACAAACTCGGTCCAGCCCAGTGTTTTCATGCCGTCGATGGGGATAAACAACCGGCCGTATATCCATTCGGCTCCCGACAGGGTCGTGGTAAGCAGCGTAGCTAAAAAAAGACCTCCATGCAGGAGGTAAGACTTCAGGCGTGGGTTCATTATAAATTTTCCAGGTAATCCAAAATCGTTTTCGGGGGCTGTACGTGTACAGCACGGATACCTAACGCGGCAGCGGCCCGGATGTTGGCTTCGTTGTCGTCAAAAAAGGCGGTTTCGTCGGCTACGATGCCCGCTTCAGCCAATACGTGGTGGTAGATATCGGGAGAGGGTTTGGCCATGCGTACTTCGTAGGAATAAAACACCCGCTCAAAAAGTTCTTCCAGCGTTGGCTGCCCCAGTTCGGTCAGGACCTGGTTCACCTGCCGGATGTGAATCGGGCTGGTGTTGCTCAGCAGAAAGAGCCGGTAGTTTTGTTTCAGCAATTTGATCCGTTCGATCCGTTCGATGGGTAAATCGAGCAGGACCGTGTTCCAGGCGGTATCGATAACCTCGTCAGCCCACCGGTCCGGCGCGTCGGTGCGCTGATAAAGCACCTTGCGGACGTGGTCGCGGAAGGCTTTATCGTCAATCAGGCCGGTCTCGTAGTGGTTGATAAAGTTGTGCTGCTGCCAGAGGGCGCGTACTTCATCTTCGGGCAGGTTGGCCAGCATCGCGAAGTTGCGGACGGGAGCCGTGAGGTCGATGGGAATGATGACATCGCCGAGGTCGAAAATCAGGTTTTTGAGCGAAGCAGCGTACTGATCGGTAGTCATACGTTGGAGAAATAAGAAGCCAAAGATACCGCTCAGGCGGTAATAGAATGCCAGTTACGGCGGTGTCTGATAGGGATTATAAATTGCCTTCGCTCACGTACGAGGGAATACCTACGCGTTCGTAGAGTTTGGCCAGTCGGTGGGCGTGTTCGTCGTAGGCTCCTTCAAACAGCGTAACGGCCCGCTCGGCACCGACCACCACACCCGCCGACAAGACCTTTGGCGGGCGTCCCGCTTCGGTCAGGAGCCGGGCGGTTTCGGCTTTAATACAGTTGACCAGTACGGCACCCCCCACCGTCGAGCCGGGTGCTACGGGCGTGTCCAGGCCGGGAATGGTCAGCATGGCATCGCCAACGGGAGCACCGGTGTCCAGAATCAAATCGGCAAAATCGGTTAGTTTTTTGCCGTCGGCGCGTTTGCTGGTGCTTGCTTCGGCGTGTTGGCGCGTTACCAGAGCCACCACCCGAACGCCCTGTTTTTGTAGCAATTCGGCCATTTCGATAGGCACTACGTTGCAGCCGCTCGACGAAATAATCAGCGCCGAATCCAGCGATGAGAGGTCGTAGTTACGCAGGATTCGGTCGGCCAGGCCCGGTACATTTTCCAGAAACATGGCCTGTCGCTGCCCGTTGGCTCCTACCACGAGGTTATGGAACGAGAGCGAGAGCTCGACAATGGGGTTGAAGCCCGGAAACGAACCGTAGCGCGGCCACATTTCTTCTACCATAATCCGGCTATGGCCGCTACCAAATAAATGTACCATGCGCCCAGCCAGAATAGTCTCGCTAAACCACTGTGCCGCCTGCTGAATGGCCGTTTTCTGCTGCCCGATGGTATCCAGTATGCCGCGCGACCGGTCGAGGTATTCGTCAATAATGTCCATATTATTTCGGTTGATTCGAGCGTGAAGAAGCTGCGCCGATAGCCCCGGCCCAGTCGGCAAAACGCGCCTTGACAATGGGCGTTTCTTTACCACCGGGTTTCCAGGCAAACAGCTCCATGAATGTCTGTAGGGGCGAAAAGAGCGCGTCGTCGGCCTGGGTAATACCGCCCCCCAGTACTACCCGTTCGGGCGAAAAAGCATTGGCCAGCGAGGTAATGGCAGCCGCCAGCCGCCGGATCGAGGTAAGCCAGACCAGCGTAGCCAGCGGTTCGTTTTGTCGGTACCCGTCCAGCAACGCGTATGTACTGGGGTAGCGACCAAACGACCGCCGGGCCACGCTGGCGTTGCCGATGGCATCTTCCAGACTGCCGGGCGTATGGGTAATATCTAATTGGTCGCTATCGGCATCGACAGTGATGTGGCCCAGATGCCCCGCCATCTGAAAAAAGCCCTGATACAGTTCACCGTTGAGCAATAGTCCCCCGCCCACACCCGTGCCGAGGGTGAGCATAACTACGTTCTGGCACTGGCGGGCGGCTCCAAAACGGGCTTCGGCCAGCAGGGCCGCGTGGGCATCGTTCAGCACCCGCACCGGCGCACCCAGCAACGCCGACCAGTCGAAGTTTTCCAGCCCCTGCAACCGGCCCGGCATACAGGCAATGAGCGTATTGGCCGCGTTGGGTAACCCCGGCGCGGCCAGTCCGATACCCGCAATGGGGTGCGTAGCAGCCTGACGTAGTGCGTCAACGGTTTGGACCACGCCGGTTTGCCAGACCCGCCCCGCACCGTCGTTGGTTGGGGTTGTGTGCTGTTCCAGTACGTCACCGGTGTCGGCGTTGAGTAACACGCCCTTGATGCGGGTGCCGCCGAGGTCAATGCCAATAGTCAGGTTCATGGTATGGGTTTGTGCAATGATGGTAGGCGCAAAAATAGGCGTTTATCTTGTGCATGAACCGAAAGCCGGGGATACCGTTAGATTTGCAGACAATCAGCACGCACCTATGGCAACGCTAACCGTAAAAAACGTCGGCCCAATCCGGGAAGCCGAAATCGAGGTAAAGAAACACACCGTCTTCATTGGCCCGCAAGGCACCGGCAAAAGCACACTGGCGAAGCTGATTGCGATTGGGGGGGATAAAAAGATTGTTCAAGACTACGAAGTCAATGAAGGTATTTTGGATAATTATACTTTGAGGAATTACTTTGGCATTACTTCGGTGATTAATTTTTCTAGTGAAAATCATACAATTATTTATGTAGATTCTGAATTAAAGCTCTCCTATAAAGAGGACGAGAGTAGCCCAATTCTTAGTAGCACGACCTTTCACGACTTTCTTGACTTAGTAGCATCTAGCGAGGCTGACAAGAAGTTATTGGTCAGAATGCTTGATAACAAGAAAGTATTTGAGGACATGCTAGTAAATTTTGTGTTAGAGAAAAAAATATTGTCTATCGTATCTACGTACGTACCATCTGAAAGAAATTTATTAGCAGTCTTAAATAAAGCTGTATGGAGTTTAGTTCATTCTAGTGTCGATTTTCCCGAATCTATAACTTCTTTCGCCAAGGAATTTGAACAAGCAAGAAATGTCAGAAATAAAATGGCTATTAAATTCTTGAAAATTCAATTTGAGCATACAGATGGAATTGACAGACTATTATACGCAGATAATCAGTCTATTACCCTGTCTCAAAGTGCTAGCGGTTACCAATCTATTATCCCATTGCTTCTTGTCGTAGAACACCAACGGCAGCAGTCCAAACGTCGCTTTATCATCGAAGAACCCGAATTGAATTTGTACCCAACGGCGCAGAAGGATCTGATTTACAGTTTGGTAGGTGGTTTAGATCCGGAGAAAACGTATCACGATGCGGAGTGGGTCATTACGACGCATAGTCCGTATGTGCTCACGTCGTATAACACGCTGATGTTGGCTTATAAAGTATCACAGCGGAGCGACGAGCTACGAGCCGAAGTTGAGAAAATCATTCCGGCGCGATACTGGATAAATCCGGATGACTTTGCTGCATATTACGTGGATAATGGCACGGTACGTAGCATCATAAGCGAGACAACAGGTATGATTGCTGATAATGAACTTGATGACGTATCGAACGATTTTGCCGGTGAGCAGGATCAATTGTTAGACTTATACCGTAGTGTACCCAGTGCGTAACTTAATTGAGCGGACGTTTCCGAAAGCTGTCCAGGGTAATTGCCTGCAAACACTTGTCGAATCTGAGTTTTCCGTATTCGACACAGACGCTAAGCAATGCGCTATCCAAACCAATTCATTAGGCCTGAAGCATTTTACGGTAGAGAACCCAACCGGACGGGATATTCATTTTCTGGCCATCGACCATTGTCTGTTTTCTGACAAAGACCAAACTCGTTGCGACTTCGCCGTTTTTGACGATAAAACGTTTTGCTTCGTCGAAATAAAAGAAACGGAAACCGCAGCCCGCCGGTCGGAACATTATCAGCAAGCAAAAGATCAACTGAAAGCGACTATCCAGTATTTTCGAGAACAAATGACGTTCACTACAAAGCGTATCGAAGCCTACGCCTGTGTAGGCAGCACAAGGGCAAGACCTGCCAGGCAAAGTGCCGACTTGAACGAGCAGATAGAATTTGCCGATATAGGAGCCGTACTGTATCGTGGTAACCAGAAACGATTCGCATAGAAAAAGCCGCAGACTATCTAATCAGCGGCTTTTTCTATATGTGAAGAGTCAAACTTACTCTACTACCACGCCCATGGCGCAGAACTTGTCGATGCGCTGATTGATGCGCTCGTCGGGTGTCAGGGCGTTGAGTTCGGCGAGGGTGTCGAGGATGACGTCTTTGAGGTGACTGGCCATTTCGGAATGGTCGTTGTGCGCCCCGCCCAGGGGTTCGTTCACAATGCCATCCACGAGTTTGGCGGCCTGCATATCGCGGGCGGTGAGTTTGAGGGCTTCGGCGGCCTGCTCTTTAAAATCCCAGCTACGCCATAGAATAGACGAGCATGACTCCGGCGAAATAACCGAATACCAGGTGTTCTCCAGCATCAGCACCCGGTCGCCGATGGCAATGCCCAACGCCCCGCCCGATGCCCCTTCGCCGATGATGATGCAGATGACCGGCACGGTGAGCATGAACATTTCCTTGAGGTTGCGGGCAATGGCCTCGCCCTGCCCGCGCTCTTCGGCTTCCAGACCCGGAAATGCGCCGGGCGTGTCGATGAGGGCAATGATGGGCTTGTTGAATTTCTCGGCCAGTTTCATTAGCCGCAGGGCTTTGCGGTACCCTTCAGGATTCGCCATGCCGAAGTTACGCTGCTGCCGTTGCTTGGTGTTGCGGCCCTTCTGCTGGCCAATAATCATGACGGTTTGGTCCGGTTCGCCGTTGCGGCTGAGTTCGCAGAAACCGCCAACCATAGCCGGGTCGTCGCGAACGGTGCGGTCGCCGTGGAGTTCGATAAACTGGTTGCACATCAGCGAGATGTAGTCCAGCGTGTAGGGCCGGTCGGGGTGGCGCGAGAGTTGCACGCGCTGCCAGCGGGTCAGGTTCCGGAAAATCTCGTGCCGCAGCCGGTCAATACTCTGCTCCAGCACGTTTACCGCTTCGCTCACGTCGACCCGGTTGGTCTGGGCTAAGCGTCTGGTTTCTTCCAGCCGGGCTTCAAGATCGGCAATGGGCTTTTCAAAGTCGAGGTAGGTTCTCATATCGAATGAGTGAATGAGCGAATGAGTGAATAATCTTGCGCGCCAGCTCGTCTGCGTCAGCAACTATTCACTCATTCGCTCATTCACAATTGATTTATAAGTCAAAGCTTTCTCCTTTTTTCGGGATGACGACCTGCGGGTAGCCGGTTTCGGCGAGGGTGTCGCGGAAGGCTTCCATGCTGCTGTAATCGCCGTGGATCAGAAAAATACGTTTCAGCGTTTCGGGCGACTGCATACCCACAAAATTGAGCAGGTCGTTGCGGTCACCGTGGCCGCTGAATACGTCTATTTTTTCAATATTGGCCAGCACCTGATGGTCTTTGCCTTTAATGCTCAGGGTCTGCTGTCCGTTCAGTAGCCGCCAGCCCAGTGTTCCTTCGGCGCAGTAGCCAATAATAAGGATGGTAGAGTAGGGGTTGCTGATGTTCTGCGCTACGTGATACTCAACCCGCCCGCCCTGCACCATACCCGACGACGAAATGATGATGCACGGTTCGCCATAGTTCGACGCAGCTTTACTGGCCTTGGAGGACTCCAGAAACTCGAAATTCTCGAAGTCGAACAGAGCTTCGTGTTCCTTGTAAAACGCTTTGGCCTCGCCACTCAGCATGTTGATATGCTGGAGATAGATCTTGGTACTCTCGAAAGCCATCGGACTGTCGGAAAATACTTTGATCGGTGGGAAATCGCGCTCCGTATAGAGCCGGTTGAGCGTGTACAGCAACGCTTGGGTGCGGCCCACGCTGAACGACGGAATAATCAGCCGCCCCGGCATGTCGATGCAGGTGCGCTGAATGACGTCGGCCAGCGCGTCTTCGGCACTCATCATGTCAACGTGAAGCCGGTTGCCATAGGTGCTTTCACAAACCAGATAATCGACCGGTGGCACGGGAGCCGGATCGACCAGCAGTGGGTAGTTTTTACGGCCAATATCGCCCGAAAAACAGATGCTCTTGAGTTCGCCGTCTTCCACGATGTTCAGCACGATGTGGGCTGCACCGAGCAAATGCCCGGCGGGTATAAACGTCACGTCGATGTTGTCGGCAATCTTGAACCTGCGGTTGAAAGCGATGGCCACCACGTTCTCCATCGTGTTGCGCACTTCCCGGTCCAGAAACAGATCTTTCTGCATCTGCTGCTGCTTGTCTTTTACGCGCTGTTTTTTGCTGGCGTTCAGTTCGTTGATGCGCTTCTGATTGAGTGAAGCCGCATCTTTCAGCAGGACGCTGGTCAGGGCAAACGTTGGCTCAGTGCAGAGAACCTGACCTTCGTAACCTTCGCGATACAGGTTGGGCAGACTGCCCGAATGGTCAACGTGGGCGTGGGTTAAGAGAACAACGTTGATACTGGAGGCCTCGAAGGGAAAAAAACCCGTTTGGGGCAGGGTAGCCGGGGTGTCTTTGTAAGCCAGACCAAACTCGGTCTGATCGGGGCCGGACATTTCGGTTGAAGACTGACCGTTGGCCTGACCATTTGACGAAGCCGGTTGCCCGGTTGAGGCCGACCGTTCGAGATTTGAACCGCAGTCGACCAGAATTCGGTAATCGTCTACTTCCAGCAGATACATACTGCCGGTTACTTGCCGGGCCGCCCCCAGAAATGATATTTTCATGCGTAGAGCTTTAACTAATCGATGTCAATGTTGATAATAGGCGGGTTGAAGGCGGTTTTGTGGAGTCAGGGCCGTGCAATCTTTGTAAGTTTGCCAAACATAGGATTGCAAAGCGTGAGTTTGCAAAATTACACATTCGCGCCCTATTTCCCGTATCTACACGTAAACCCGTTCTATGGTGTCATTACTACGTCACTTAGTACTCCTGGCTGTTGCTACCTGTTCGTTTGTCTGCTCCGGTTCCTCTTCAACTTCCGAGGACAGCAGGACGGTTGTTGAGGTCAGCCCACCCGTTTGGATACCCTCGGCGGGCGATTCGCTGGCTACGCAACAATTACTGCGGCAGATAGAATTGTTTCAGGAAAGTGAATCGGTACGGTACGGCACGGTGGCCCTGTCGGTTCGACGCGTGCAGGACGGCAGGGAACTTATTGGCTACAATGCCCGGCTTAGCCTGCCCTCGGCCTCTACGCTGAAGCTGATTACTACCGCTACCGCCCTGTCTGTGCTCGGCCCGGACTTTCGATATACTACCACACTGGCCCACGACGGGACCATTAAAGACAGTGTCTTGGCGGGTAATCTCTCTATTCAGGGAACGGGCGATCCGTCATTGGGTAGCTGGCGATTTTCGGGCTATCCTGATGTGTCTGCGTTGCTCAAAACCTGGTCTGCAGCGGTACAGAAAGCGGGTATCAAACGTGTTGACGGGCGGGTGGTGGGCGACGGGAGTTTGTATGCCGACCTGACCACGCCCGGTACCTGGCCCTACGGCGATTTGGGTAACTATTACGGAGCGGGGCTTAATGCGCTCAACATTAACGAGAACTTATACCGCATCTTTTTCCGACCCGGCAAAATCGTTGGCGCGTCGGCCAGCGTATTACGAACCGACCCGGTAGTGCCGTACCTGACGTTTCAAAACCTCGTCACGACCGACGCGCCCAACACCGGCGATCAGGTGAATATCGTGGGCGCACCGCTCCAGAATCAGCAATGGCTAACGGGAAAAGTGCCAAAAGACGCCCCTGCCAACGAATTCAGCGTGAAAGGCAGCTTACCCGACCCGGCCTTTTATGCCGCATATGCCCTGCAACAGCAACTCATTCAGGATAACGTTGGCGTTGGTGTCCAGTCCATATCTGTGGGTGGGGGGCAATCGACTACGGTAGCCTCTATGGGCAAACGTACCGTGCTGAGCGAATACCAGTCGCCCCCACTGGCAGAACTTGTCATGCAAACCAATTACCAGAGTATCAACCTGTATGCCGAAGCCCTGTTACGTACCACCGCCCTCCGGCTCGACAAAACCGTTCGTACTACCAACGGGAGCGTGGATGCGTTAGTGGAATACTGGAAAAAAAAGGGCGTTAATCTGGACGGATTTCGTCCGCACGACGGCAGCGGCTTATCTACAACGGGCAGCCTGACTGCCGATAATATGACGGGTATTCTGAGTCGTATGGCGCAGGAATCGGCGTTTACTACGTTCTACAACACGATTCCGGTAGTTGGGCAGAGCGGTACCGTAAAATGGCTGGCGCGGGGTACAGCCGCATCGGGCAACGTCCGGGCCAAGAGTGGGTCTATCGAGGGTGTCCGGGCCTACGCGGGCTACTTTACCGCCACCGACGGCGAACGGATGGCGTTTTGCATCTTAGTCAACAAAATAACCCCGGACTATAACCGCGCCGTCACAAAAGAACTCGAAAAGATGTTTGTTGGACTGGTAGGACTTGGTGGGCGGTAGTAGTAGCCCGGACGTGGATCGCTCCGGCGCACCGGTCTACTACTACTCATTCCTCTGCATCATGGCCATAGACCGTAACGACGCTGAACCAGTATTGGCCAATGGCTTTGGTTACCTCGCTGAGCCGCTGAAAGGTGGGGGGCTTGGTAATGAAACTATTGGCTCCATTATAGTATGAAGTCTCAATGTCATCGTGGGCGTCGGAGGTGGTTAGTATGACGATGGGAATATGCCGGAATTGCTCGTTGATCTTCAGTTCGCGCAGGGCTTCACGGCCATCCTTGCGGGGCATATTCAGATCGAGTAGAATTAGTTCGGGCAGCGTGTGTTCGGCACCAACGTAGCGACCCTGATAGGTGAGGAAATCCAGTAAATCTTCGCCGTCTTCGGCAAATGAAAAGCGGGTAGCGGGATAATGCTGATGAAAAGCTTCACGGGTCAGGTACCGGTCATCTTCGTCATCATCGACCAAGAGAATATGAATGGATTGCGGTTGAGTAACTTCAGACATGACCAGTAGAGAAGATTGTTGACCGTAGCGAAACCGCCCTGACTACAGCGTTTCAAAACAAAGATGCAGACGCTGCAAATGGGACGAAATGGGCCGCAAATATAGCCAAAAGCTTACAGCGTTTCCACCATCAGATTGTGATTTGTGTAGATACATACATCGGCGGCAATGTGCAGACTCTCACGAACCATCTCCTCGGCAGTGAGCGCGGAAGCATGCTTTTTGAGCGCGTAGGCCGCTGATTGGGCGTACACCCCACCCGAGCCAATAGCCGCAATATCATTATCGGGTTCAATGACGTCGCCCGTGCCGGATATCAGTAACAGATCATCTTTAGACGCTACGATCAGCATGGCTTCCAGCTTGCGCAGGTAGCGGTCGGTGCGCCAGTCTTTGGCCAGCTCGATAGCGGCCCGCTTGAGGTTTCCGCCGTAGGCGTTCAGTTTTTCTTCAAATCGTTCGATGAGCGTAAAGGCATCGGCGGTAGAGCCGGCAAAACCGGCCAGAACTTTTCCGCCCATCAGCACACGTACTTTCTTTACATTGCTTTTGGCTACCGTATTACCCATAGTAGCCTGCCCGTCGGCACCGAGCGAAACCTGCCCGTTATGCCGGATACCCACTACGGTCGTGGCGTGAATTATTGGTTGCATTCGTTTTCCTGTTTGAAGGACAACGTCCTTTTTTTTAGTCAAGGTTCAAAGTTCAATGCTGAATGTTGCTTTCGTGTTAGCCGGTATGCAACCCTGACCATGAAATGTTGACCGAAAAAAGAACAACTAAAACGGAATAGGGCGGTTTACACTCTCTTCGAGCGAGATAAAGGTTTCGGTGCGCTGAATACCGCTTACTTTCTGAACTTTGTCATGCAGTACCTCGCGCAGGTGCTGGGTGTCGCGGCAGACGATGCGGGCAAAAATGCTGTAGATACCGGTGGTGTAATGGATATTGACCACTTCGGGAATCTGCTCTAACTGCGCAGCCACTTCGGCATATAGTGAACTCTTGTCCAGGTAAATACCCAGAAACGCGCTGATGTCCCAGCCGAGTTTGGCGTGGTCGATAACCAGTTGTGATCCACGCACAATACCCATCTGTTTCAACTTGTTCATGCGGACGTGTACGGTACCACCCGACACAAAAATGCGCTTACCGATTTCGGTATAGGGCATATTGGCGTCCTGCATAAGCAGATTCAGGATCTTCAGATCGGTATTGTCAATTTCTAAATTTTTCTCGCTCTTTTCCATTATCATTTCGATGTGTCCCAATAAAACTACGATATTATTAAGTGAATTGTAAATTTTGAGAATTTTTTATGTGAAATTTGCAAATAACACCCGTTCTGCTGTACATTTGTATTATCAAGTTGATCGAGCGGGGTCACACGCCGGTCTTCTTGGTTTAGTTAGACTCACCTTGTAGGGTGTCGAAATTGGCAGACGTGCCCTCCTGTCTCGGGGGTGGTGATAAAGGATAAACGCAGTATAATGCCGCTTTTAAAGCGACTGGGGTTGACCACCAGAGTTGTATTGTAGCTAACTGCACCGTGGGCGGTTCGAGTCCCCCTCCTACAGCATCGTAGCGTTCGTTCTGACGCAGGTCAGCGTTCGAGTAGTTTTTAGTTTGTTGATGAAGTGTAATTTAACACGCCGGCCTCGTCTGAGACCGGCGTTTGTTTTTTTATTCGCTGAGCCACTGCATGTCAGGTTACCCGGCAATCAGTACATCAACCACAAAACGCGGACTTTTTTGGCTATTTTTGCGGTTTAC